>Ga0172367_10000170_pt1 | contig 99772 bp, 122 predicted proteins | sample Lak10m_FD_114542 | JGI IMG/M metagenome (GOLD analysis project Ga0172367, IMG submission 114542) | Freshwater microbial communities from Kabuno Bay, South-Kivu, Congo - kab_022012_10m | ecosystem: Environmental > Aquatic > Freshwater > Lake | place: Democratic Republic of the Congo: South-Kivu... | reverse complement strand
TCCCTTTAATTATTGTTCCTCTTGCAGTTGTAGGCGCTACTACTACTTATAATTTTTTAGCAGGATATAATGGATTGGAAGCAGGACAGGGAATAATTATGTTAGGGGCTCTAGCTCTTGTGACATACCTAACGGGCAATTCTTGGCTAAGTGTGATTGCATTGTGTATGATTGCCGCATTATTAGGATTTTACATTTTTAATAGAAAACCTGCGAAAGTATTTCCAGGAAACGTTTTGACCTACTCGGTTGGTGCACTTATTGCTGCCATTGCTATTGTAGGAAATATTGAGAAGATTGCATTATTTTTCTTTATCCCTTATATTATAGAGACCCTTCTTAAATCAAGGGGAAGATTAAAAAAACAAAGCTTTGGAAAATTAAATGAGGACGGAAGCTTAGATATGCCTTATGATAAAATTTATGGGCTAGAGCATCTTGCAATCTGGATTTTAAAGAAAATTAAACCTAATAAAAAAGTTTATGAAAATGAAGTAACTTGGACAATTCATATTTTCACTATAATCATTATTTTAATAGGATTTTTTATATTTCTTTATTAAATAAAAGTTTAAAAAAGACTTTTTCGTGAAAGAATAAGATGAAAAAAGAACAAGCAAAAGAAAAATTAAGTAAAATGAAGAATTTTTTTAAAGATAGAAAATTTCAATGGATTATTACTATTCTTCTTATTGCAGCAATTTTAATATTTAGCACTACCATTAGACTGTCTAATATTGATACTCTAAAAGATTCCACAACCGGAAATTGGAGTTTGGCAGATTTAGATGCTCAATATTTTTATAGAATTGCAGAAACTCAGGTAGCAAATAATGGAACATTACCTGCTTATGATGAGATGAGATCACCTGGTTTAAAAATTGAATGGCTGCAAGAATTATTGCCTGGATTTATTATTTCAGTATACAAAATAGGAAAAATATTTGATCCAACTATGACTGTTCTTTATTCTGCAGTTATTTCTCCAGTGATATTATATTTTTTAGGAATGATAATCTTTTTTATTCTTTGCTATCTTTTAACAAAATCTAAATTAATTACTACAATTGCTTCTGCATTCTTGGCATTTTCTCCTGCTTATCTAACAAGGTCTGTAGCAGGATTTGCAGACCATGATATTATGGGTATGCTTGCGGTATTTGCTTGCTTTGCTATTTTTGCAATTGGATTGAAAAAATTTGAAAAAAGTTGGAAGAATACTATTATTTATGGAATTTTATTAGGATTTTTTACTGTCCTTGTTTTAACTTCTTGGGGAGGGGCAATAACTTTTGTTATCACAGTTATACCTTTTGCTTTTTTCTTAGTCTATTTATTAGAAAAGGTTAGTAAGAGAAAAATTTTAGGATTTTATTTTGCTTTCATTATTTCAAGTATTATTTTCCCATTAATTTTTAATTATCCTCTTAGTAGCATGATTGGAAGATTTGAGGGTTCTTATGGACTTATTGTTCCGTTTGTTCTTGGATTTATGATTATTGATACTTTATTCGGAGAGATTTTAAAAAAAGAACATTTATTAAAAAAGATTAAAAGAAAATATCAAAAAATTTATTCTTTAATAATCACAGGGGTTTTGGGTTCAATAGGATTGATTTTTATTGGAAGAAACATTCTAACTGTTCTGTCAGATATTTGGTATAAATTACTCTTCCCTTTTGGAAGTAAAATAAGTAGACTTGAATCAACTGTGGCAGAAAACTCACAACCTTATTTAACTGATTGGATTAATCAAACAAGTGCAGGAGTGTTTTATTTATTTATTATTGGTCTAATATTTTTGGGAATTGAATTAACAAGAAATATTGAAGAAAAAAAATATAAATCTTTAATGAGTTTTTCTTGGGTTTATTTGGTTTGTTCTATTTTATTTAGTAGAATTTCCTCTTCAGGAGTTTTAAATGGAGAGAATACATTAAGTAGATTATTCTATTTATCTGGATTAATATTCTTTTTTGTTACTTTGCTAATAACTTCTATAAAATGCGAATTTAAGAATGATTACACTTTTTATCTTTTAATCTCATTAATGTTTTTCACATTGGTAAATGGAAGAAGTGCAGTAAGAATCTTTTTATTGATTACTCCGTTCGTTGTTTTATCTGGAGCATATGCAATTAAGGAATTTTTAAAATATGGTGAAAAAGTAAAAGATGAAACTCTTAAAATTGTTTTGATTATTTTGTCTATTGCTTTAATCATTTTTGCGGGATTCCAATTATATCAAAATGTTAGTGTTACCTCAACTCAAGCTAAGTATATTGGTTCTTCTACGGATTATCAATGGCAAAACTCTCTTAAATGGATGAGAGAAAACACTAACTCAAAAGATATATTTGTACATTGGTGGGATTATGGATACTGGATTCAAACTATTGCTCATAGGCCAACCGTAACAGATGGGGGACACTCTGGAGGAAATGGGGCAGACCACTTTATTGGAAGATATATACTTACTACTCCTAATCCTATAACTGCATTAAGTTATATGAAAACGTGGAATGTTTCTTATCTATTAATTGATGCTACTGATTTTGGAAAGTATGGTGCATATTCTAAGATTGGAAGTAATGAGGAATATGACAGATTTTCTTTTCCTGCAATTGGAGTGGTGGATGAAGCGCAAACAATTGAAACTGCAAATAGTATTAAATCAATTTATTCCTTTGGAACAATAGTTGACGAAGATATTAATTATAATGGAACCTTCTTACCTGGACCAACATATGATTCTGCTCAAAGACCAAGTTATAAATCTTATTTCTTGGGAGCAATTGTAACAATGACTCAAAAAGGCAATGATACTAGAATATCTCAACCAGAAGGAGTTTATTCATATAATAACAAACAGTATAGATTGCCTATTAGATATATTTATATTAACGGAGAGATACAGGACTTTGGTTCTGGAGTAGATGCTGTTTTAATGATTATACCGCGACTTGACCAAAACTCACAAGGAGGAACCTCTGTAAAACCTCTGGGAGCTGGAATTTATTTATCTCCAAAGGTTCAGAAGGGACTTTATGCAAGATTATATCTAATGAATGATCCATTTAATCAATACTCTACTCTAAAAATTGCTCATACTGAAAGTGATTATGTTTCAGATTATCTAAAGATGCAAGGGATAAATGTCGAAATTGTTTATTATAATGGATTTAGAGGACCGATAAAGATTTGGGAAGTAGATTATCCTGTTGGAACAAAAACTTATAAAGAATTATTAAGTAGAAGCACACCTGAAAAATTCGGAGGATTAGATTATTTATTTAAATAAAATTAAAATGGAATCTATTAAAGTTTATTTACAATCTCCTTGGAAAAATACTGATTCTCCATATTATCTCTATTTAAGAGAAACTCCTCCAAGGGGAATAGAGTATGTTAATGCTAAGGAATTTAAGCTTATTCAAAGTAAATCTCAACTAAAGAAAAACAATAAAATTAAGAGTTTAATAAAAAAAGGGATAAGAAACTTTTTTCCAAATCTTCCCAATGCTCATTTTACAAAGAATTCAGAAAAATATGATTTAATTCATTGTGCTCATTGTTTAAGTTTAAATCAAAAAAATTGGATTTCTGACATTGAATATGTAAATCAATTTTGGGCTGCAGGAAGAGTCCAAAATAAAAGAAGGGTTATCAAATTAGTTAATTCCAAATATTGTAAGAGGATTATTGCTTGGACTAGGTGGTCTTATGATTCTATAATTAAAGAGATTCCAGAAATAAAAAATAAAGTAGAAATTCTTTATCCAGGAATTCCAGAACAAAAATTTAAAAAAATAAAATCAGATAAAATAATTCTATTATTTTCTGCGAGAAGGTTTTATTTCAAGGGGGGATTACATGCATTAGAAGTTATTGATAGATTAACTAAAAAATATAAAGAAGTTGAAGGAATAATTGTTTCTGATGTGCCTGCTGAAGTTTTAGAAAGATATTCTGGCAATGAAAAGATAAAATTTTTAGGCTTAGTTCCACAGAAAGAATTATTTGAAAAGGTTTATCCTCAAGCGGATATTTTTGTTTATCCTTCTTATACAGATACTTTTGGATTTCAATTGACTGAAGCACTTTCATTCGGACTACCAGTTGTAACTGTTGGCGGACATTCTAGAAAAGAGATTATTAGTGAAGGAAAAACAGGGTTTGTAATAGATGAACCAGAAAAATGGAATACCAAGGATTTAGAAGAATTAAAATTACCTTGCATAGAGGACATAGAGAGAAAAACAGAGCTATTAATTAAAAATAAAAAATTACGAAATAAAATGTCTAAAAATTGCCTAAAAGAAATAAAAAATGGAAAGTTTTCTATAAAGAAAAGAAATAAAAAATTAAAGCAAATTTATGGGGAAGCAATGAAATGATAATTACTGAAATTGGAAGAGGTCTTGGAAATTCTATGTATGTTTATGCTGCGGCTTTAGCTCTTGCAAAAGCTAAAGGAGTTGAATTAAAACTAGATACTTCTTATTTAAGGGGGTGGCCTGATGCTCATAAAGTTGTTGATAAATATAAAAATAATAAAACAATAAAATTTGTTGGATTTGCAGATCCAAAAGAATATTATAAACAAGCAGATGTTTTTGTTCTTCCAACAATTGAAGAAGGCTCTGCTCTAGTTGGATATGAGGCAATGGCTTCTGGTTTACCTTTAATTACTACCTTTAATTCTGGATCAATTGCTAGAGATAAAAAAGATGGGTTTATTGTGCCAATAAGGGATATACCAAAACTAAAAGAAAAGATAAAATTTATGCAAGATAATCCAAAAAAGTGTGCAGAGATGGGAAAATCTGCAAGAAAATATGTTGAAGGATTTACTTGGGAAAAATATGGGGAAGATTTAGTTAAGGAATATGAAAAAATAATTGCTAAAAAAGAAAAATTTTAATTTACTTTTTTATAAAAGTAAAATCATCTATACGTTTGTATATTAATTTATATCCTGCTTTTTTTAATTTTATTATATATCTTAATGTTCTTAAAATAGGAATTTCCTTAAAATGATGATGAAATTCTAAAACTATTTGATTAATTGGAATATTATTCTCTAATATATCTTCAAGGTCATCGTATTCGAAACCCTCAATGTCTATCTTTAAGATATCAATTTTTTCATGATTATTTTTTTTAAAAAAATCTGAAACAGAAACACCTTCAAAAAAATTTCTGGTCTCTGCCTTAGATAATTTATAAGAGCCCTCATCTTTATTTTTGGGATTATCAAAATAATATCTTCCAGCAGTCCCTGCTAATCCAAGAGAGTAAAATTTAAGCCTTTTATTTTTTATCTTCTTCATTGTCTTATTTCCAGTTGGAGAAGGATCAAAAAGAAAAATTAAAGAATTAAACTCTCTTTGTAAACCCAATTCAAAGGAAATATCATTGCCTGCTCCTCCAGAATAGATAATTGAACCCCCTTCAGTTCTGAAGGATTAATCCAATATGGAGCAGCATTTCCATATTTTACACACTCTGAAGAATGAAAAAAGAGGTCTATAAATTTATTAATAAAGAAGAGTATTCTCATACAAAATTTAAACAAGGATAATTTAAAAACTATTTGCTCTTTAAAAATTAATGCGACAAACATTTAAGCTTACTACTCCTGTATTATTCTTAGTTTTTAATAGACCAGAAACAACTAAATTAGTATTTGAAGAAATAAAAAAAGCAAAACCTTCCCAATTATTTGTTGCAGCAGATGGTCCAAGAAATGATGAAGAAAAAAAGAAAACAGATGAAGTCAAAAAAATTGTGTCTAAAATTGACTGGCCATGTAAAGTAAAAACCTTGTTTAGAGAGAAAAATCTTGGGTGTAAATATGCAGTGTCTGGAGCAATTGACTGGTTTTTCGAAAATGTAGAACAAGGAATAATTCTTGAAGATGATTGCTTGCCTTCACAAAGTTTCTTTAGATTTTGTCAAGAAATGTTAATTAAATATAAGGATGATGAAAGAATAATGCAAGTTGGAGGAACAAATGTAGAAATTACCTCAGATTATCCAGAAAGTTATTTTTTTAGCGATAGGTTAAGTCCTTGGGGGTGGGCGACCTGGAGAAGAGCTTGGAAATTATATGATAGAGAATTAGAAAGTTATGAAAAATTAAAACTAGAAGGTAGAATTTCTCAATTAGAAGATCCTATCTTTAGAGGACTGATTGGGAAAAGGACTTATAGATTGTTAAGACAAGGTAAGATTAATACTTGGGACTTTCAGTGGTATACCAGTTGCATGTTAAATAGAGGAGTCGGTATTATTCCTAAAGTTAACCTCATCACTAATTTAGGTTTTTCAAATGGAACCCACACCACTAATATTAATAACAAATCCCTTAAAAGGAAAGAAATAGAGTTTCCCTTAAAAGAAAATAAAATAATCAATAAAAATCAAGATTATAAAAAAAAATTTAATAAATTCTTTAGGAAAGGATGGATGCTCAGAAGAATCCAAGGTGTTGTTACTAAGATATATAAAGGATAAAATGATTTTCAATATATGATTAAAACTGCAATAAAGAAAATTCTGGATAAGAAGGGTTTTAAACTTATTAAAAAAGAGGAATTTCTTGAAATTATACAAGGCGTAGAAGGAATATACAGAAAAACATTGTTCCCACATTTTCCTTTGGAAAATCCCCAGAGAACTGCATTAATCTCTAGCTTAATTGGCACTGGGATTCATGAAGCAATCTATCTTATTGAATACTTAAATAGAAGTTTAAAATTAGAAGGAGACATCTGCGAGTTTGGAGTTGCCCAGGGAGCAACTTCTGCACTTATGGCTAATGAAATAAAAGAAACTTCAAAAGAAATCTGGTTATTTGATTCCTTTAAAGGACTTCCGAAACCAACAGATAAAGATAAATTAAAAGATGATATCTTTAATTTGGGATCAATGGAAAAATATGAAGGAAGCATGTCTAATCCAGTAGATAGTGTAAAAAAAAGGTTAAATGAAATAAAATTTCCTCTTTCTAGAGCAAAGATTATCCCAGGATATATTGAAACAACTATTAAAACAACTAATCTTCCAAAAAAAGTATGCTTTGCCTACTTAGATTTTGATTTTTATGAACCGACTCTCATTGCATTAGAATCAATAGATAAAATTCTTGTTCCTGAAGGGGTCATGATGATTGATGATTATGATTATTTTTCCACTGGAATAAAAAGTGCAGTTGAAGAATTTCTTTTAAAAAATAAGAAAAAATATGATGTTATTCTTCCTGAATCTAGTGCTGGACATTTTTGTATACTTAAAAAGAAGAAATAATTAAAAACCTTTCATTAACTTGATTAATTTTTTTCTATAATTATTAATCTCATAATTTTCTATAAATCTTTTTCTTCCAAGAGCTCCCATTTTATGTTGCAAAGATTTGTTTTTAATTAGTTCCATAATCTCGTTTGAAATTGCCTGGGGAGTGTTCTCCTTTAGCACAAAGCCTGTTTGTTTATGGATTACTGTTGATGGGATTGTTGCAATATCCGTGGCTATGACAGGCAAGCCAAACATCATTGCTTCTAATATTACTAACCCAAAAGTTTCTAATTTATACTCTGTAGGGAATACAAAAATATCTGAAGATGCAAAAATCCTGTTTTTATCTTCCCCTATTTTTTTACCTAAATAAAACACTTTTTCTTTAAGATTATTTTTAGAAACATAATCAAAAAATCTTTTTTCTTCTATTTTTGAAGGCCAAGCCCCAACAAAATTACACTTAAAATCGATCTTTTTGTCTTTAAGTAAGTTACAAGCTTCTAAAACTTTAAACCATCCTTTTGTCTCATCCATATTAGAAAGAAAAAGGATATTTGGAATTTTCTTTTTCTTTCTGTTAATTAAGATCTTGCGAAATTCTCCTACAGAAACTTCATTTTTAATTGCATTTGATAAAATCCTTATATTCTTCTTGGGAATAATCCAACTTACATCTTTTACTAATTCTTCTCCAAGTACAATAGCTCTTTCTCCAAAAAACATTTTTTTTAATAATTTTTTTTCAAAAGATTTAGAAGAATTTGCTCTACTATGAACATGAAAGATTATTGAAAAATTCTTTTTTTTAATTAATTGCACAAAAAAATTATCCCTAATTAATCCTAGTCCAGAAGTGGCAGGTGCAAAGTATATTAAGCCTGGTTTAAAATTTTTCAACTCCTGATTTATCTGCTTTTTTACAGAAAAGATGCCAAAGATTTTTTTAAAATTAATTTTACCAACATCATTCATCTTTCTAGAATAATTCAGCTTAATATTATGAATCTCGAAATTTTTAGAATCTTGCAAAATGTTTAAGCATTTTTCACATAATAAAGAGGCTCCATAATGCGGAGGGGGCAATGGACTAAGAAATAAAATTTTCTTTTTCATTTTGATCTAAACTAAAAAAACTATATAAAATTATGTAAATTTTTGATAAAAACGTATAAAAGGTTTTTTTATTAATGGAACCTTAAATAAGAATTTCCGAAGTTTGCTTAAAAATTTAAATTTCCTTGCTAAAAAAGCTGCAAACTGGTTGGGTTTTGGAGCATTAAATTTTTGAACCAAAGAAGGATAACGATCATATTGATGTAATGCGGGAATAACCTTCCCATTTTTATTGATTAATTCTCCTTCTTGATTTAATAAGAGATTCTTTTCTGGAATATACCCTAATGTAAGAACTGGTCCTTCAAAATTTTGAAATAATTTTGTATCCTTAAAATTTCTAGAATAAATTAAAAAATTGTGTAATCCCTGATCTTCTTTTGCTTTAAATAAATTTTCCACCATTTTAGATAGGTAAAATAAAACATGTTTTGCATTTCCTAAAGTTGTTCCTGCGCAGATTATTTTTTTATTACAATATTTTTTAAATCCTTTTTCTCCAGCTGCAGACAAAAGAATTTCAGAGTTCAGTTTGCAATTTTTTATTATTTGGCTCTCTAAAAAGAAATTTAAGCTTTTATTTGTAGGATAATCAAAAATATCCTCCTGGAAGAATACATCTCTAATGTCAGCTAAAAAAACTTTATTATACTCCTTATAATGTTCCTTTAAAAAATTATAAAACAAGATAAACCTATATCTTACAACAGATAATTTCTTTTTTTCAAAATCTCTGGAATCAAAAGGAATTAATAAAATTCTTTTTCTTTGCAAGATTTTAATTGTCCTTTTTGGGAGATTATTATAAAATAAAACAAAATCTCCGTTAAAAGAAGTTTTTTCTAAGCTTTCTATAAAAACCCTTATCTTTTTATACGAATAATTTACTGCAATGCTTAATATCAAATTTTTTTTCATTTAAGTCTTACAAAGGTTAAGTATATAAATATAACTGATTATCAAGAGATTATGATATATGATTGTTTCACTTTTTTCAACGAATTAGAATTACTCAACATCAGGTTAGAAGAATTATCTCCTCATGTTGATTATTTTATAATTGCAGAAGCAGACAAAACTCATAGTGGTAAAAAGAAAGAGTTTATTTTTTTAAAAAATAAAAACCTTTTTAAAAAATGGGATAAAAAAATTATATACCTCCCAATTAATATGCCTTCATTAAATATTCTGGATAAATTTTTAATTAAAATGGAAAAAACAAGAATATACCCTTTGGCAAGGTGGATAACTATAAATTTTGGTCTTGGAAGATGGCATCTTGAAAATTTTCAAAGAAAAGCAATAATTAATGGATTAAAAAATGCTAAAGAGGAAGATTTTATTTTAATCTCGGATTTAGATGAAATTCCTTCCTCAAATAAAATAAAAGAAACATTAAAAATAATAAAAAATGGACAAATTATAAAATTTAGACAACAGATGTTTTATTATTTTTTAAATGGAAAAAGTAAGGAAACATGGACTGGTACAAAAATGTGTACTTATCATACTTTGAAGAAAAGACTGCATAATAATCCTCAATTTCTAAGAATTTTGCCATTTAAAGACAGAATTATTCAAAAAATGTTTCCAAAAAAAAGAAATATTTCTTTTATCAACAACGGTGGATGGCATTTTTCTTATCTTGGAGGAGTAGAAAATATAAAAATAAAAAGAGATGCCCTAGCTCATACAGAAGTCTCAACAAAAAAGTTTAATAAAGATTATAAAATTGAAGAGGATATTAAGAAGGATATATTTAGAACTAAAGATAAAGAGATTAAATTAAATTATGTAAAAATTGATAAAACTTTTCCAAGATCAATTTATCGGCATAAAAATAAATATGCCCATTTAATAAGAAAAAATGAAGAATAACCCGGAAGTTTGCATTATTACCCTCAATTGGAATGGCAAATCTTTTTTAAAAAAATGCTTAGATTCTATACAGAAGTGGACTAAAAATGTAAATTATAGATTAATTTTAGTAGATAATGGTTCAACTGATAAATCCCAAAGCTTTATTAAAAAAAAGTATAAATGGGTAGACCTTTTAGAATTAAAAGAAAATACTGGTTTTTCTGGAGGGAATAATATCGGTATAGAATATGCTTTTAAAAAATATAATCCAGATTATTATTATTTATTAAGTAATGATACTTGGGTAGAAAAAAATTGGTTAAAGAATATTTTAGACTTTGCAAAACAAACTAAAAAAGGAGGAATGTTTGGCAGTAAACAATTTAATTTTAAGGGGGAGCTAGCTAATTATGCTGGTAATATGACTAAATTTGGCAGATATAAGCATATCTTTCCTACAAAACCTACAAAAGTCAGATGGATTTCTGGTGCAGGTTTTCTTGTTAAAAAAGAATTAATAAAAAAGATAGGGGCTTTGGATGAAACATTTAACCCGGCATATTATGAGGAAAGTGATTGGGAAGAAAGAGCAAACAAAGCTGGATTTGAGATTTATTCTGTCCCAAATTCAAGATTTCATCATAAAGAAAGTGGAAGTGAACCCTCTTATACCTTCAATAAATATGTTCTTTATTATAAAAATAGGTTCATTTTTTATCACCATCATTACAGAAGATTGCTCTTTCTTCGATTTATTTTAGATTTATTAAAAGGAATAAAAACTAAAAGATTGAAGAGTATCATTAAAGGGTATACTCAAGGAGTAAAGATTATATTAAAAAAAAGAGATAAACTTAAAACTATTTTTTTAAATTAGACAAGTATCTTTTAAAAGTATCATGAATGTAATTTATTTCTTCATGCCCTATTGCGGGATGGTTACCAATCCAGAATAAATTTTTAAAAACATTATTTGTGTTTGGTAAATCTCCTACAACTTTATACTCTGAAGAGTTTTTGTATAAAGGCTGATGCAAAAGATTTCCTCCAAAAAGATATCTTGTTCCTATTCCATTTTGATTAAGAAAATTAACTAATTTTTTTCTTGAGATTTGCGAATCTTTTATAATTAAGGGAAAACCAAAAAAAACAGGTTCTGATTTTTCATGAATTTTAATCATATCAAAAGAATCTTCAAAATTAGAAAAAACTTCTTTTAAAGAGGCAAAATTTTCTTTTCTTTTTTCATTAAATTGCTCAAGCCTATTTAATTGCACCAGACCAAATGCAGCTTGAATTTCCGTAGGCTTAAGATTATACCCTTTTCTTGCAAAGGTATATTTATGGTCATATTCTACTCCCCCCAATTCTTGATTAAATCTGCTTCCACATCTATTATCTTCCCATGCTTCACAAAAACAATCTTTTCCCCAATCTCTCAAACTTCTTATTATTCTTTCTAAACTTTTATTGTTCGTGGTGACTGCTCCACCTTCTCCAGCAAGAGTAATATTATGCGCAGGATAAAAGCTGTATGTAGATACCTCGCCCCAAGTTCCACAGTTTTTTCCATCATACATTGAGCCATATGCATCACAACAATCTTCAATTAAAAAGAGATTCTTCTTTGAAATTATCTTTTTGATTCCATCCATTTCTGCAGGATTCCCCAAAGTATGTGCAAATATAACTCCCCGAGTCTCATCACTAATGGCTTCTTCAATTAATTCTCCGGAAATATTACATGAAGTATCTATATCCACAAATACCGGAGTAAAACCTAATTGGGAAATAGGATTAACTGTGGTTGGAAAACTGCAAGCAGGCACTATTATTTCCCCTTTTGAGAATGATTTAAAATGTTTTAATGCATCTAAAGCGAGCAAACTCGCAGAAGATCCGGAGTTTGCTAATACACAGTAATCCCTATCAAAAATTGAAGCGAACTTCTTTTCAAATTCTTTTCCTTTCGAGGAAAGACCCAATCTCCCTGTTCTTAGTGAATCTATTACTGCTTGAATTTCTTCTTCACCATAAGTTGCATAACCAGTATAAATAAATTTATTGACCATTTTCTTTTTTATACCAATCAACAGTAAGTTTTATTCCTTCTTCCAAGGAGACACTTGGAGTCCACCCTAAATTTTTTATTGGTTGATTATCGCAATAATAATCCTTAATTCCAACTTGATTATGAAATTTTGGAGGAGCAATGGGTTTTATAGTTCCTCCCCTTGCTTCTTTTATAACTAGGTCTATTAAGTCTTTAAATTTAGTTTTTTCTCCTCTCCCAATGTAATATACTTCTCCTTTAACCCCTTTTTCAGCTACAGTTATCAACCCTCTGGCAACATCACTAACATAAATATAATCTCTTATAAATTCCCCGTCATCATAAAGGGGAATTTCTTGTTTGTCAATTGCTAATTTAATTAAATTATTAAACGCTGCTTTATGTTTATTATCAAACTGCTCTTTTATCCCAAAAACATTTGTTAATCTTGCCACAACCGAATTTAAGCCAAAAACTTGATTATAAATTTTACAAAAATGTTCTCCTGCCAATCTTGTTGCAGGATAGAGCCCAAGAGGATTGCAGGGAGATTCCGGTGTTGCTGGTAGAGAATCCAATTTTCCATTTACAAAAAAAGTACTTAGATAAACAATTTTTGCAGAAGGGTTAAATTTTCTACAAGCCTCTAATAAAGAAATAGTGCCGTTACAATTAATATTAACATCTAAAAAAGGCTCTCCATGAATGTGATAATTATTATTTGTAGAAGCACAATGGAAAATTATTTCTTTATCTTTAACTTCATCTTCGGAGATATTATGAACATCTTTTAAAATTAATTCTGGCATTGGTACTAAATCAGAAATATTTTTTAATTTTGTCTTAGATTTTGAAAGAAGACTGACCTTGTAATTTTGAGAAAGTAATTCTTGTGCTAAATTACTTCCTATGAATCCTAATCCTCCAGTTATTAGAACTTTTTTCATAAAGAAGGAATTGAAATGAACATTTAAAAAGATTTATATACAAAAATTATGCCCTTTTTATCATTGCTAAATCCCCAAAGAAAGATTTTAAAAGGAGTTTATCAAAAAAAGAATTAAATAATCCCCCCAAGACAGCATTATTTATTCTATAAGCAAATCTTATCGCAGGGGGGAAGCTTTGAATTAGAATTGTTCTGTGTTTTAAAGAAAAATTTTCAGAATAAAGAGGAAGAAAATTCAAATACATTTTTTTTAACTTATCCTCTTTTATAAAAATTAATAAGTTCTGTCTATATACCAATCCAACTTTTTGATTTAATAAAATTTTTGGCCTTATTAAATCTAAACAAATATACCTCCTTTCCTTGAATTTTTTTACCCAATATATATTTTCTTGTTCATTAACATGATCCTTCCCCCCTTGTTTGGGAATAGCTGCACTAAACATAATTATATCCGAAAGATTAGTTAATGAATTTAAAAAGATATCGGCATATTTTTCTTCTAAATGCTCAGCAACTTCTATACTAATTGCAAGATCAAATTTTCTTTTAAGCTTTAAAGGTGTTCGTAAATCATGTCTTAAAAATTTATTTTTTGGAATAGCAAGTTTAGAATCAGAGATACTATTAAAATCAATTCCTAAATAATCTTCTATCCCTGTTTCTGCAAATGCTTTTAACCATCCTCCGATGCCACATCCTACATCAACTACACTCTTAAATGAAATTTTTTCTTTTAATAAAGGGATTATTATTTTAGAGGAACTATAAGAAGTTTCTAAATGTCGATTATCATAAAACTGTTCATCATATTTTTCTGCATCCTCAAAAACCATAATATTTCAATAGAAAAGTTGTTTAAAAAGATTATCATAAAAAAGTTTATATATCCCCCATTTATCCTTAAAATATGAAGATTTTTGTTACAGGAGGAGCAGGTTTTATTGGAAGTCATGTCACTGATGCTTTAATCTCTGAAGGACATCAAGTTACAGTTTATGATAATTTATCAAAGGGATATAAAGAATATGTGAATCCCCAAGCAAAATTTATTTGTGGAGATTTAAAAGATAAACTCAAACTTATAAAATCCCTTAAGGGTTTTGATGGAGTAATTCATTTAGCTGCAGAAAGTATAATAAGTCATTCTCTTGAAAATCCAGAGGAACATTTAAAGAAAAATATAAACTATGCAATAAATCTTTTAGAAGCCATGCGCCTGAATAGAGTAAATAAAATTGTTTTTTCTAGCTCTGCTGCAGTATATGGAGAATTAAAAAATAAACTTGCAAAAGAAGAGGATGAGAAAGGACCCTTGCAACCTTATGGGGCTTCTAAATTAGCAGTAGAGAATATTCTTGCTTCTTATTTTCATAGCTTTAATATCTGCTCTGTATCTTTGAGATATTTTAATGTATATGGGCCAAGAGATGATCAATTACCTGTAACTAGGGCTGTCCCGAATTGGATAAAATGCATTTTAACAGGAAAAAAAATTCAATTATACTGGGAAGGGAATCAAACTAGAGATTACATTTATGTTAAAGATCTTGCAAGGGCTCATATTCTTGCAATAAAAAAATGCGACAATCTAAAAGTATTTAATGTTGGTTCTGGAAAAGGCAACAAAATGATAGAAATATTAAATACAATCTTTAAGGTCGCAAATAAAAAGGTAGAAATCCAAAATCTTGGAGAGAGAAAAGGAGATCCAAATGTATTAGTAGCAGACATCACAAAGATTAAAAAACAATTAAACTGGCATCCTACAACAAATTTACCTGAAGGTATGAAAGAAACTTATAACTTTTATTTGAATAATAAAAAATCCTTGGAAAGAATTTAAATGAAAGCACTTTTATTGGCTGCAGGCAAAGGAGAAAGATTAAAACCTATAACCGATAATATCCCCAAGGTTATGATTGAAATTGGGAAAAAACCATGCTTGCAGCATAGTATAGAACTTTTAGTCCAAAATGGAATTAACGAGATTGCAATTAATACTCATTATATTCCAGAAGCAATAACTAACCATTTTCAAGATGGAAAAAAATTTGGAGCAAGAATAAGATATTCTTATGAAAAAGAAATTCTTGGAACATCTGGATCAATAAATAATTTTAGAGACTTTTTTGATGAAGATTTTTTAGTAGTTTATGGGGATGTGATTCATGCAATAGACTTAAAAAATTTCACTGCAATGCATGAAGAAAAAAAAGGTTTTGCTACTCTTGCACTAGATTCTAGAAATCAATTAGGAAAGGGCGTAGTCATTTTAGATGCAAATAAAAAAATAAAGAGATTTGTCGAAAAGCCAGAAAAAGAAATTGCTGGAGGCTTTGTAAACTCAGGATTGTATCTTTTTAACAAAAAAGTTTTAGAATATATTCCTTCAAAAGGATGTTCTGATTTTGGTAAAGACATCTTTCCAAAAATTCTAGAAGAAGGAAAAGAGATGTATGGCTTTATTGGAGGTAAGGCAATAGACATTGGAACTTACTTAGACCTGGCATATGCAAGGAGGTTATTTAATTAGAAATGCATCTCACTGCTTGATAAAGAGTATCAAAAGCAATAGGATTTGCATTTATTTCTTTAAATTTATTAATATTTTCTTCTAATTCATCTGATTCTGATTTAATAAACACAAATTTACATCCTGCTGATGCAGAAGATTGATAATCTGAAAAAGAGTCTCCAATAAAAACTATTTCATTAGGTTTTAAATTAAACTCTTTCATTAATTCAAAAATCATTCCTGAACTAGGCTTTCTATAAGGACAATTTTCTTCTTTTAAGTGCGGACAACAATATATTTTTTTTATTTTGCCTCCAAAAGAAGAAATTTCTATATTTAAATAAGAATTCATTTTATGAAATTCTTCTTTTGTTAAGAGTTTTTTTCCAATTGCCTGTTGATTTGTAACAATGAAGACTAAAATCCCTTTAGAATTTAATTTGGCTATTGCTTTCTTAACTCCGGGTAAAATTACAAACTGATTTTTAGACAAAATATACTCCTGCTTCTTGGCTTTTTTATTAATAACTCCATCTCTATCAAGTATTACTGCTTTAATTTTATTAAAAACCATATAAACTGGGGTATAAAAATCTTTAAAAACTTTTGCAAGCATGAAAGAAGATGATAATCTCTAGAACCCCCATGAGAGTAAGTTTTTTTGGAGGAGGCACAGACTTACCTAATTTTTGCGAAAAGGAAGAAGGAAAAGTTGTGAGTACTGCAATAAAAAAATATATTTATATTGTTGCTCATAAATCTTTTGATGATTCTATTCTCATCTCTTATAGTAAAACAGAAAAAACAGAAAACTACCACACCATCCAAAACACTCGTGTAAGAGAAGCTATGAAAATGACTGGCATTACCAAAGGAGTTGAAATTCATTCAATTGCAGAAGTTCCTTCTGGAACTGGACTTGGTTCAAGTAGTAGTTTTACTGTAGGGCTTTTAAATGCATTATATGCTTATCAAGGTAAACATGTTGGAGCTGAGAGATTAGCAAAAGAGGCATGTGAAATAGAATTAAAAATTTTACAAGAACCAATTGGAAGGCAGGACCAATATGCTGCAGCTTACGGAGGATTTAATTCTATTAAATTCCTTGGAGAAGAGGTGAGAATTAATCCTTTAGTCTTTAAAAAAGAAATTAAAAATCAATTGGAAAAAAGATTGATGAGTTTTTACATTGGAGGGCAAAGAGAAGCATCAGAGATTTTAGCTCATCAAAACAAGGAAATAAAAGAAAATGAGTCATTATTTGAACAGCATAGAATATTAAAAAAAGTAGCAGATAGAGGAGAAAGATATTTACTTGAGAACGATTTAAAAAATTTTGGAAACCTTTTAGATGAGGGTTGGAAAATAAAAAGGGGACTTGCTCCAAATATTTCAAATGAAAGAATAGATGATTATTATAAACTTGCTTTAGATTCCGGAGCTATAGGAGGAAAGATATTAGGGGCAGGAGGATCTGGATTTTTATTACTTTATGCTGAACCAGAATTTCAAGAATCAATTAGAAGTAAACTTGGGAATTTAAAAGAAATGAATATTGAATTTGATGAAGAAGGAAGTAAAATTATTTATTGTGACAATTAAATGGAATTTCAAGATTATAAAAAAGAATTGGAAAGAAGTTTGAAAAGAATAGACTTAGTTGAATTAGGAAGAATAAAAGAATGTTTATTTGAAGCTTATAAAAATGAGAAAAATATTTTTATTATAGGCAATGGGGGTAGTGCCACAACAGCTTCTCATTTTGCATGTGATCTTGGTAAAGGAACAATCGGTAAAGATTATCACGGGCAATTAAAGAGATTCAGAGTCTCTTCATTAACAGACAACGTGGGAATAATCACTGCTTACGGAAATGATTTAGGATATGATGACATTTTTTCCCAACAGCTAAAAAATGTTATTCAATTAGAGGATGTGCTTATTTCAATAACTGGCTCTGGAAATTCTAAAAATATCTTAAAAGCAATGGAATTGGCTAAAGATAAACAAGCTGTTAATATTGCGTTTTTAGGTTTTGATGGAGGAAAGGCAAGAGATTTTGCACATCATAAGATAATTGTTGATAGCCAAAACTATGGGATTATAGAAGATTTACACTTGACTCTAGAGCATATGCTTTGTCAAAATCTTGAGAAAAAAATAAAAGAATCATTCAATTTTTCTTAGTTCTTTTTGTTTAACTAAATCCAAATAACCCAAGGCTAAAAAGCTCTTATAGACTTTTTTTTGAGAATATTTAAAATCAGTAATTAACCTATATAACCATTCTAAGCCCAGTTTTCTCCATGCATGTGGGGCCTCTTGTTTATTTTCTAAAAGAAAATCTGTTGCAGCTCCAACATTCAAGTAAAAGGCAGGGTATTTTTTGTATAATTTTGCAGAAAGAATTTCTTGCTTGGGGTTTCCTACACACACCCAAATGTAATTTGGTTTAAACTTGCTTATTTGATAGATTATTTTATCCATTTCTGATACAGAAAATTCATATCCAGAAATATGTGGGGGATTATAAAAAGCTAAATTTTTTACTGCAATATTTGTTTTATTTGAAATCTTTTTCAAATCAACTCCTCCAACAAAAAAATGTTTTTTTTCTTTAGCCAATGGAGAAGAAAGAAATTTTTTAGTAAATGTTGGACCTCTAATTTGAGGTGTTCCTAATCTCCAAGCTAAGGGTTTACCATCTGGAAAGTTTAAATTAAAATTATTTGAGACAGCTTCGGTAAAGACTTTCTCCTTTTTAAAAAGGTAAAGAGAATACATATTCAAAAAACTAAATACTAATTTCTTTTTAGTTAGAAGAACGTTTGAAGGTTTTTCTTGAGTGAATATTAGTTTTTTCATTTTTATATTTGGGGTTCTTGATTTAATTCTTTTTGCTTTCTTAATTTAAAAATCATTAATCCAAATAAATAAATAACCTTACTGATAATTGTGGCAATACATGCTCCTAAAAGAGCATCAAACATGCTTGTTTTTAATCCCATATTAATAAAAGTGTAATTAAGAATAATGTTAATTAAAGTACTTATTATTAAAACCCAAGCCATTATGGAAGTTTTTTCTCTAGACATAAGATAAGCTTCATAAATGCCTGTCACAGGTATCACAATTAAAAGAAGAGAAAACACCTTCAATAATAATGTTGCGGGCAAATAAGCATCTCCATAAATCAATAGAATATATCTAGCAACGAAAAAAGTAAATACTGCTGCGGCAAGACCAATTAGAAGACTTAATATTCTCACTCTTTTGAAAACTCTTTCTAAAGAGGCATTTTTCATTCTTGAAAAGATTGGGAGCAAAGCTCCTCCCATAAAGCTCAAGAGAGTTCCTGCAGCACCTATTAAACCAAAAGCAGCACTGTAATAGCCAATATAGGTTGCGTCAACATAATGACCCAGCATTAGAGTATCAATAAATCCAAAAAACATTCCTGAAAGAGCTGTAACTGAAAGTGGAAGTATAAACTTTCTTAATTGAAGAACTTCTTCCGAGCTAAATTTAGAGGCATTTACTTTTTTGAAGAAACTAAAATTTTTTCTAGCAATTGCAGCCATATAAATCAAGGCTACAATATAACAAATAGAGAGTGTTGCTATAATTATTGCAATGAATCCTGAAGTAGATATTGTAGAATTTATAAATAAATAGATAACTAAAGGTACAGAAGTTATTTTCAAAATTTGAAATATTATTTCTTTTATTAAACATGCTTTGAAATTATTTAGAGAGATTAAAGCCGAGTTAAAGAAACTTATAAGCCCGTTTAAAGGGATATAGATAACTCCCACTAGTAATGCAAAGAAAATTGGTTTATTGTAATAAGTATTTGCAATGAAAGAAGATAAAACTAATAAAATAAATGCTGGAACAAAGATTAGTATTAGTTTATATTTCAAAAGTTTAGAATAATAAGTTTTTGCTTTGTCTAGTTGTTTAGCTCCAATATATTTGGAGAGGAAGGTTGTTAGAGTGGCACCTATGCCCAAATCAGAAAACATAGAGAAAAATACTATTGTTGAGAGAGCTAAACTGTAGAGACCGAATAATTCTGGCATTAACATTCTTGCAACTAAAATTGTAAAAATTATTGAACCTAATTTTGCAATAATTGTGGCAGCAAGTTGAAAACTAGAATTTTTAATAACTTGACCTTCAGTTCCAGAAAAATCTCTTTTTTTAAAACGAGAAAATATTCCCTTAATCTCTTCTTCACCCTGTTTAATTTCTTCAATCATAATAAAATGGAGGAATTTAATGTTTAAAAAACAATTTATAACTGTATTTTAGGAGGATTAAAGTCAAATATTGATAACCCTAAATAGATCACCATTATGATATATTATATCACAATTATGGTAAATTCTTGCGTTGTAAATTAATTAGATTTAAGGGACTTATCTCCAAAAAACACAATAGAAAAGCTTATAAAACTCCTTATGTTAAATCTATAGTATGGTATATACAATATATAAGAGAAAATTGATTGAAAAAATAATCCCTTTGCTAAAAACAAGAGATATAATTGTAATTCATGGTGCCAGACAAGTAGGAAAAAGTTCAGTTATGCAATATTTATTAACTCATCATATAAAAGAAAATTACTTTTATATGGATCTTGAAAATTTAGAATATTTAGAATTATGTAATAATGGACCTGAAAAAGTTCATAACTTTCTTGCAGGACGTGGACTGAATATTAATAAAACTGTATTTTTACTTATAGATGAAATCCAATATTTACAAAATCCTTCCAATTTCTTAAAATTATTCCATGATCATTATTCGGATGTAAAGATTATTGTTTCTGGTTCTTCCTCTTTTGAGATTAAAAAGAAGTTTAAAGAGTCTCTTGCTGGTAGAACTATAAATTTTGAGCTCTATCCATTAGATTTTGAGGAATTTTTAGAATTCAAGAACAAAAAGTATGTGCTAAAAAAAGAAAATGTAACTCAAATAAATGATGAACTTAAAGGATTATTCGAGGAATATAACTTTTTTGGAGGATATCCTAAAATTGTTCTGGAAAAAAATGAAGAAAATAAAAAACTCATGCTCTTTCAGATAATCCAAACTTATGTAAAGAAAGATATAAGAGACTTAGGAAATATAAGAGATACGAATTCCTTTAATAAACTCTTAGAAATTTTAGCTTCTCAATCTGGAAATTTATTGAATGTAGAAGAATTATCCAATACCTTAAAAATCAATGCTCAAACGATTAAAGACTGGCTTTTTTTACTTGAAGCAACTTATATTCTAAAACTTATTAGACCTTTTCATAAGAATATTAGAAGCGAATTAACTAAAAACCCCAAAATATTTTTTATAGATACAGGATTGATGCACCTTCTACACTTAAAAAGTTTCCCAAAAACTTTAATAGGCAATTCTTTTGAAACTTCCTTTTTTTCAGAATGCATTAAAAATGATATTAATCTAAATTTTTGGAGAACTACAAATAGGCAGGAGATAGATTTTATAACCGAAAATAAAAATTCTTTAATTGCAATAGAAACTAAATTAAATTTTCAACAAACGTTGAATAATTCCTTCCATTTCTTCAAGGAGAAATATAAATCAAATAACTTTCTTGTTGCATTGTATGGAGAAAAAGAAAAAAAGAACACAAAATATCCTTGGGAAATGATAAGGGAAATTGAATAAGTAAAATAAAAATTATTTTGCAAGATATTAATTTAATCTATTAATCTTAATTTTTTAAACTTTAAATAGTCATAGATAACTGAAAATTTAAATCTGTAAGGATAGTTATACATTTCTTGAGTAATCCAGTCCAATATTAGATGAAAGAACATTCCTGCAAGAACAAAATAGAATATTGAATTAACAAAATAACCTAAAATTCCGAATAAAACTAACCATTCAATTCCGTGAAAGATATAAAACCCAGTGTAATAATGCTTTCTATCGTGAGGCTGGATTGCTGTCCAAAGTTTTTCTTTTGCTTTAAACCATCTATAAGCTCCTTTTAGACTATACTTATTTTTTCTCTGAATATAATAAATATAATGATCAACATCCATTAAAACTGTTGAAGCTAAGAAAACTAAAGCTTCCCAAAAATTCACAAAAGGGAAAAAGAAAATCAGAATTGCTACAATTAATCCATATAAAAAATGCTTTTTAGGCAACATCTTCTTTATGTTTGAATTGTTTTATTATATCTGAAAATGCAGGTCTTGTTATGAATACCCCTATTGAGATTCCTAAGATTGTAGTTATTGCAAATCCTTGTAAAAGACCTGCTCCTGCAGCTCCTCCAGTTATTGGATTCCAGATTAAAGGAAGAAGTGAAACTAACACGGTGAAATATGCTCCCATAATGATTGCAAATGCTTTCTTTATTCTTTGCTTTATACTGATAGAGGTATCATGAAGGGATTCATCAACAATTACAACTAAATCATCAATACCAGTACCAATTGTGGCGAGGATACCCGCAATTCCAGGCAAATCCAAGTTCCATTTAATTAATGCAGCTGCTCCTAAAAGAATTACAACTTCTGAAACTGTAGAGAGAATTAGAGTTAAAGAGATTTTGAAATTTCTATATCTAATAAAAATAATAAGTGAAATTGCTAATATTGCGGCAATACCTGCAATCATAATAGTTTTAGTAAACGAGCCCCCTAATGTTGGGGAGACTGTGTCTAATTTTATTATTTCCAATTTATAAGGTAAACTACCCGTCATTAAAATTGTTTGAAGTTGTTTCATCTGAACTTTAGCTTCTTCATAAGCTGCTTCTTCTGTAGCTCCTTGACCAGAACCAGAGATTGCAATCTGAGTTGTCACTCTTCCCTTTAATCCTTCACTGATAAGAAGACTATCAGTTAATTTATCATCTAGATACAAATCTAATCTTTGAGAGAGATAATTTCCTTGATCAGTATAATTTACTGAGAGGTTTTCGGTAATATCTGCATGCTTTTTAGCAGCTTCAGGACTAAGAGTAACTGTGAATTGGAAGGTACATTGATAACTTCCATCTGAAAGGGGATTACAACTCTCAATTCTTGCGTTTTGAGCATCTCTTCCAACTGAAGCAATATCTTTATCTCCTCCAATAAAAACTGTCTGATTTCCAATTTTAGCTTCGAATTTTCCTTGGTCTGAAAGTAATCGATTTAAATCTTTGGGAGTTGCCCCGGCAATTTCAATTAACATAAATCTTTCTCCAGAGAGATCAGAAACAGGGGCCACCTTTAAATCAGATAATCCGAAGGCATTCAATCTATTACGAGTGATGTCTACTAAATCTGCAATCTGAGCAGAATCTAAAGATTGATTTTGAGCTTTAACTAAGGCTCGTGCTCCTCCAGCCAAATCTAAGCCTAAAAGAATATTAGTTTTAGGAATATTCTTAACAACAATTGAAGAAAGATTGTTAGTCAAGATTATATATTCAGATTTATCTGTTGTAACAATTAGTTTAATCTCTTTATTTGAGACAAATTTATTTGAAATTAAATTAGAATATTCTTCTAAAGAAGTTATTTTTTGATTATCAATTGCCTTAATAACCTCACCCTGTCTCATCCCTTGAGAGAATAAATCTGAAGAAGAATCAATGCTTGCAACTAAAACTCCGTGTTTAATAAATCCTGAAGAAGAGAAGATTGCCAATAAAGAGAGAGCTAAGAAGATTATCAAAAGCCAGATTTTAAAAGTAAATTTAAATTTCATTTTTTCTTTCTAAGAACATACCATTTAAGTAGAGATACATTGGTAACCCATGTATTAAAGAGATCAAACAGTAAACCAATAACTAGGATTGTGAAAATTTGAGTTAATACTGAAGAAAAAGGAGCCACAATAAATAGAGCCACTAAAATTGCAAAGAAAGAAGTTAGGGTCATGGTAATTCCTGTTTTAAATGCGTTAAAAATTCTTAGATTTAGAGAATGATCTGTTCTTCTTAAAAGTCTGTTAGTTAAAAGAATATCAGTATCTACAGAATAACCTATTAACATTAAGAAAGCAATAATTCCGGCAGTAGATAATTCTATACCTGCAATATTAATTACAATTAGGGTCATGAGAATATCTAAAAATGCAGAAAGAACAACAGCGGCTGAAGGAACAAAATTTTTGAACATAATAAAAATCACAATAGCCATAAATACAAAAGCTACAAGCATAGCCAACATAAGTTGTTTGTAGAAACTTTGACTTAAACTTGCTCCTGTGAATTCAAAACTACTATTTTCTCCTTCAACTAAGGGGTAACCAAGATAATCTTCAACAATCTTTTTTGCTTCTTGGCCCTCGCTTGTAGTTTCAATGATAACTGCCTTTAATTCTCCCGTAGAAAGGTCAGAGATGTCCCTAATATTCAAATCATTAAGTTTGGTACTTAAATCTGTTTTTAATTTAATTATATCTAAATTATCATAAATAGTAATAGTAGTTCCTCCAGTTAGAGAGATGTCTTTTTTGAAAAAGGCCCCATTAGCATTATAGAACACTGCAAGATAGACTGCAGAAAAAATTAAGATTAAGAGAGGTAAGATTAACAAGAGTTTGTAATGCTTATCATGAAAGGATTGTATTTTTGATTTAAAGCTCATTTTAGAAAGAAAATATCTCGGTATTTAAAGTTTATTGAGGAGAGAAAATAGCTTAATAAAAAAAAGAAAGACAGTTTGAAGAATTTGCGTCTTGTGGGACACTACTATCAACAACATAAAGAGCTTAACTTCTGTGTTCGGAAAGGGAACAGGTGTTTCCTCAGTATTAGGACTGTCTTCAAAATTTGAATAGTTTTCTGGTTTATAAAGCTTTTTATAGATTAAATTTATCTTCATTATATGCGGGGGTGCCGGAGTGGTCAGGCTCAAAATCTTTTTGTAGATTTTGGCAAAGTCCATCCGTCACAATTCTCTGCTTGAAATATGCGGGGGTGCCGGAGTGGTCAAGCTCAAAATCTTTTTGTAGATTTTGGCAAAGTCCATCCGTCACAATTCTCTGCTTGAAATATGCGGGGGTGCCGGAGTGGTCAAACGGGCTGGATTAAGGCTCCAGTAGTGTAAACTTGCGCAGGTTCGATCCCTGTCCCTCGCATCGAACGAAGTGAAATGCGCATACCGAATGTTAGTGAGAGTCTCGCATCGGGAAGGAAACGAGGTTTCCTTAACCATCAACTTTCCCTAGGCACGGCACATAGAAAAGTGAAAGGTGCATACCGAATGTTAGTGAGAGTCACACTGAATCATTTCTGAAAAATATTACAAAAAATCACAGATAAGCTTTTATAGGGAAAGTGTATTTAATCCTGCATGGTAGAAAAAGAGAGCGGTTTAAAGATGGCGATAATTGCTGGGGCAGCTCATGCAATGAAGTATAAATCTCAAAACCCTAACGCAAGTGAATCAGAAGTATTAAAGCACGTTAATTCTGAGATTAGAGAAATCTTAAGAAAGATAGATACAGGAATTTAAAAATAACTTATTCTTATAAAAAAGGTGCTTAATTAGCGTAAGCTTAATTAATATGCTCGGGTAGCTCAGCTTGGATAGAGCATCGCACTCCTAATGCGAAGGTCGCAGGTTCAAATCCTGTCTCGAGCGTTTAAGCAATAAAGACTAACACTATTGCTGTATAGAATAAAATAATTAATTCTGTTGTTAGAAGATATTTTCCAGAGATTTCATAATTATTTTTTACCTTAAATGAAATATAAAGAAACATCATCCATTGAAGAAATAAAACATGAAAATAAATAAAGAAATTATTAAAAAAAGAAATTGCCAGAGCTTTTACTCCTGTTGAAACCAAAGCAATAATAATTAAATCCGCAAGAAATAGAATGAATAATCCTTTTTCTTTTACTTTTTCATTAACTAGAGAGAGCTTTTTAGTCTTAGTTTTAATACCCTGAATAATATTAGAAAAAACAAAACCGAAACTTAAACCAATCAACCAGGCTGTCGGCTCTTGAATAATATTGAATAATTTTTCAAAAAAGTCAAATGCAAAAAATTCTAGAAGAGTGATTAAACCCATTAACGCAAATATGACTAACTCTATTACTACAAACGCCCTCTTACTTTTCATATAACATAAATTAATGGAGAATTAATAAACATTTTGGAAGAGATAATTTTTTAAATAGTAAGTGTCTCCTTTTTTTATGCGCTGGTAGTTCAGTGGTTAGAATTCTTGGCTTCCAAGTATTGAAAAAATACGAAGCTACCAGGAGACCCGGGTTCGACCCCCGGCCGGCGCATAACAAAAAGAGGAGAAAATGATAATAAATTTAGAAAATATTTTAGCAATCTTAATTTTAATTTTTCTTTTAATCACTATGTTTTTAGGTATACTTTTACATACAGGTAAACCTGTATTTAATTATCATAGAGCTAGTGCAATGATAACTTTAATATGCGCAATTGCTTATTTTATATTAAGGATTATTTAATAATGAAAAAATATCAGAGAAAACTTAGAAAACTTGAAAAATATTTAGAGAACAAAAAGAAAATTTTATTTCTTACTACTTCAAATAGATTTGGAGAGGAAGTTCCAAAATCAAATGAATTAGCTAGTTATCTACAAAAAAGAATTGGAAAAACAATAGAGATTATTGATGTAACAAAATTGGTCATCTATCCCTGCGAAGGAAATGTTTCTTCTAAAAAAGGAAACTTTTGTGGAATTAAGTCTTGTGAATTAAAGAACAAGAATAAAAATCCTAGTGGAAATCATAGATGCTGGGCTTCCTTAAATAATAAGGATGATGAATTATGGAAAATTTCAAAAAGAATATTTGAGTCAGAGGTGGTTTTGTTTTTTGGTTCAGTAAGATGGGGAAAAATGAATTCTATCTATCAAAAATTAATTGAGAGACTTACCTGGCTTGAAAATAGACATACCACTCTAAAAGAAGATAACCTTCTTAAAAATAAAGAAGCAGGAATGATTGTTTTGGGACACAATTGGAATTCAAGGGGAGTCTTGGAACATGAGAGAAGGGTTTTAGGAATGTTTGGATTTAAAACTCCAAGAAGATTATTTCTAAATTGGCAATATACAAGTGAAATAAATGATGAGTCTTCAGAGTCATATAAAAAAGCTTATAGAAAATTTTTAGAGGATTTTAAGCTTTCTTAAATTTAGAAGTTAATTCAACTAAATCAGATTGACCTAAGAACATTGATCTGCAACAGAATCTTTCAAATTCTAGTTCGTCTAAAACTTTCTTTGGAGCTTCGCCTGCTTCAACTCTTTTTTTATACTCTTCCCAGAGGTGAGCAATTGGCTTCCCGCAACTGAAACAACGAATTGGAATTATCATAATATTATGTTTAGAAATGAGTTTTTAAAGGTTACTATGATGTTGGAAATATAAATCTTTAAATAGTCTAGAAAATAAAAATAGTAATCCTAATAAAAAAGGTGTAAAGATGGTAGGAAAATGCGTTTATTGCAAATCTGAAATTTCTGACGACAGAGCAGTTGAAGTATGTAATAGATGTGGTGTTATGGTTTGGGGGGAAAAAATGTTTAAAGCTATCCTTCAAAACATGGGCGATGCAAAAGCAAAGGATGACCTTTGTAGCACCAATCTAGACCCAAAGAAGATTTATTAAATAAATCTTACTTTTCACTTTGCTCTTATTGGTAAATGTAATAATACCCTCTTAAAAAATTTTGTATCATTATTCTAAAGGGTTATCTCTCGAAGAAATTAAGGGCTTGAAGGGATAAAAGATAGGTTTTTAAAGGGATTTATTTTGAATAATTTATGTCTAGAAAAAAATCAATTCGAACGAGAGGAAAGTTTTCGTTAAGTAGACTTTTCCAAAAATTTCAGAATGGAGATAAAGTTGCGGTAATAATTGAAAAATCAAAAAATTTTGGATTACCTGAAAGACTCCAGGGAATGACTGGAATTGTTGAGGGTAAGAGAGGAAGATCTTATCTTGTTAGAATAAAGATGATGAGAAAAGAGAAGCAATTTATTATTGCACCAATACATTTAAAAAAAATGAAACAAGAATAAAAAAATGATAAAAAATAGAGAACCACTAAGCATGCAAGAAGCAATGAAGTATGTTGATAAAGAAAAAAGACCAGAAGTTCATGCTTTTACAAAACAGTTTACAAAACTATCTCCTGAAAAAGCAGAAGAATTAAGAAAAAAATTGAATGATTTAAATTTAATTAAATTAAATAAGAGTAATATCTCAAAATTGATTGAAATGCTTCCCGAAGATAAGGATGCATTAATGAAAGTTTTACCTGAATCAAACATTGATGAAAATGAAACAACCGTTATACTTGAAACAATTAAAGAACACAAATAAAGAAAATGACAAAAGAAAAAATAAATTTTTCATACATTCAAATAGAATTGCAGGAGTTGATTTAAATGAAAGCAAAAATAAATTTTTCATACATTCAAATGGAATTAAGGAGAGCAATTTAAATGAAAGAAGAATATGCAATAGTACTAGAATATTTACCAAACGGTTATCCCTTGGAGAAAAGAATGATGCCCGTAGCGCAAGCTGTTGGTGAACAAAATTTAACTCTTTTAGAGCTAGTCCCTAGGAGAGGAGAAACATTAGCAATTGGAGAGAGAGTTTATATTGGAGAAGGTAAGAGAGATAAAGTTTATTACATCCTTGGAAGATTAAAGAGAGAAAAATTAACTGAATCTGCAAAATCCCAACTTCAAGAAGTTGTTTCAAAAATCGTAAGAGAAAATGAAGCAAGATTCGTAAGCTTTTTTAACACTGCTGATGCAATAAATAAGAGATTACATCAAATTGAACTCTTGCCTGGCTTAGGAAAAAAACACATGCAAGAGATTTTAAAGCAGAGAGAAGAAAAACCCTTTGAATCATTTGAAGAAATGAAGAAAAGAGTTCAAAATCTTCCAGATCCTATGAAAGCAGTAGAAAAAAGAATCTTGGAAGAATTAACTGAAATGGAGAGATATAATTTATTCATAGCATAAAATGGCAAAACCAATAGAAGAAAAACACGAAGGAAGAATTGTAAGAATTCTATCGAAAGATATAGAAGGTAAAACAGCAATTTATGCTGGTTTAACTCAGATTAAAGGTATCTCTTGGGCAATGTCTAATGCAATCTGTAAAAAATTAAAAATGGATAAAAAAAGAACAATTGATTCTTTGAGCGAAGCAGAAATTCAAAAAATTGCAGATTTTATGAAAAAACCAGAATTACCAAAACACTTAATGAATAGGCAAAATGATTTTGAAACAGGAGAAACAAGTCACCTTTTAAGTACAGATTTAGAATTAAAAAATGAATTTGACGTGAAGAGATTAAAGAAAATTAAGAGTTACAGAGGATTAAGACATGCTAGTGGACTTCCAGTAAGAGGACAAAGAACTAAGAGTCACTTTAGAACTAATAGAAGAAAGGGTTCTGGAATTAAAAAGAAAACAGCAGTGGTAATGAAGACACAGGAAAGATAAAATGAAAAGAAAACATAAATTATATTCAAGACCAAAAAGACCTTTTGATAAGGCAAGAATAATTGAAGAAGGAGAAATCAAAACAGAATTTGGATTAAAGAATAAAAAAGAAATCTGGAGAGCCGACGCAAGAGTTAAGGTTATGAGAAGAAAAGCTAAAGATTTAATTAAGGCAGAACCTGCTGAACAAAAAGCTTTTTTCGAAAGATTAAACAAAATTGGAATGAACGTAAAATCAATTTCAGACGTCTTATCCTTAGATAAGAAAGATTATTTAAATCGAAGATTGCAAACAGTTGTGTATAAGAAAGGACTAACTCCAACTGTTAAAACCGCTAGACAGATGATTGTTCACAAGAAAATTTTAATCGAGGGTAAAGCAGTAGATATACCTTCTTATGTTGTTCCTGTGGAACTGGAAAATAAAATCACAATCAAGGTAAAAAAATAAAATGGCAAAGAAAAAAGAAGAAACTGTAAAAAATGATGAAGAAAAGATTCAGATTGAAGAAGTAGAAGAACTTCCTGAAGAATCTATTTCAAAAGAAAATAAAATAACCGTTAGTAAGGAAGCTGAAGCAATTATGAATATTTATACTTCTTATAATAATACAATTGTTCATGTTACAGATATGTCTGGTAAAACAATTTCAAAGGTTACTGGGGGAATGGTAACTAAACATGACAGATTAAAGGCAAATCCTACAATTGCAATGTTTATTGCAAAGAGAATTATGGAAGAAGCTAAAGAGCTTGGAATAAAATCGTTTTATATTAGAATTAGAGCTAAGACTGGAAATAACACTCCTGGTCCTGGAGCTCATTCAATCGTTAAAAGTCTTTCAAGAGAAGGATTTAAGATATTGAATATCCTTGATTCAACAAGAATACCTCGTGGAGGACCAAAAAAGAAGGGAGGAAGAAGAGGTAGAAGACCATAAGTTTAAATACACTTTTTTAATGATAAAAAAATGGAAGTTATAGGAAAAACAAAAAATAAATATGCTTTTAGTGCAAAGCTTAACGAAACTTTAGCAAATGCTTTAAGAAGAAGTGTAAATAGAATTCCCGTTATTGCAATTGATGAATTAAAAATTGCAAAAAATGATTCTTCTTTATATGATGAAACTGTAGCTCATAGAATGGGGTTAATACCTCTAAAGATGGAAAAATCTTACAAAGAAGGAGATTCTCATAAATTAAAATTAAAAGTTAAGAAGGCTGGAACCGTTTATTCTGGAGATATAAAAGGAGATGTTGAGGTTGTTTATGATACAATTCCTCTATTACTTCTTCATGATAATCAAGAAGTGGACATTGAGATGACAACAAAATTAGGAGTAGGAGAAGACCATGCTAAATTCTCTCCAGGACTTATCTTTTATAGAGAACAATATGAGATTACTTTGAATAAAAAGTTTGCTGATTCAATTAAGAAAATTTTCCCAGATAATAAGATTAAAGAAAAGGGAGATAAAATCATAATCTTAGATGACCAAGTTAAATCTCTTGCAGATTATTGTGAAGCTATCTGTGAAAAAGAAGGAGAAAAGGCTGAGTTAAAAGAGACAGGGGAACTTGTTTTCGTTGTTGAATCATTTGGTCAATTAGAAGCTAAGGAAATTTTAGAAAAAGCAATTGATGCTTTAGAAAAAGATTTCAAAGAATTCTTAAAACATTTGAAATAAAGATAAAAGAAGTTAGTCGGTGAGAAGAATTAGTATTTAATTTAAAGTTGTTGGATTAATTAATTGTGCCCTTCGGCTATTTTTTAGAAAAGAACAAGGTTAGATTTTTTATTTAATATTACATATGAATATATTTTCATATATAAATACAAAAAAAATAGGCTCGAAACTTTTTGGAAGTTAAGAGCCTATTTTTTTATTACAGGTCAATTTGGTCAGTACAACCTGCTTCTTGGATGAACTCTCTGCCTACGACTGTGACTCTTTCCCCGTTAGGAGTGATAATTTCATCTCCGGGAGAAACTCCAAAGCCTTCACATGCTTCAGGATCATCAGTAAACCACGGACCATGATTATTTGCGGGCATAATTAAAATCTCCTATAATATTAAGTGGAGAAAATTAAAATAAAAAAGTAGTGAGCTCCTTTTCATTTCTGAATTGAAGCCCACTACTCTAAATTATTCGACAATTAAGTCAGGGTTATTTTTTATCTTTTTCTTTTCCGGCTTCAGGACGGGTGAAATTTTCTTCAGGAGCTCCGGAAGCTTTTTCTCCTAAAAGTTCTTCAGCATTAATGCCCACTTTTGAAAGAAGAGCATTTATATCAACACCTGCACCATTCAAACCAGCAAGCAAGTTTGTGACCATTTCAGGAACAATTTTTCCAAAGCGAGAAACAGAACTCCCCCCTTCAGAATTACCTCCGAAGTCAATAACTTTAACTTCCTTTATATTTCCAAGAGGTTTGGCAGTAGCTTCCATAACTCCAGCAAACTCTTTTATTGCCCCCGGCAGCACTCTTTCAACCACTTCAAGAATCTGCAGAAGTTTACCGGTCTGATCAAGTTTTTCATAAGCTTCGGCTTTTTTCAGAATACCTACTGCTTCAGCAAGTAATCCTGCTTGTTTACCTTCAGCTTCGGCAACCAGTTTTGCTTTGATAGCAACAGCGGCACCCTCTCCTTCAAGAGCAAGTCTCTGCTTGTTTGCTTCGGCAATCATCTGAATTTTCTTCTGCTCACCTTCAGCTTCAATAATCATTGCCTGCTGCTTTGCTTCAGCTTCAAGAATCAAAGCTGATTTTGCGGCTTCTGCAGGTTTAATTACTTCTGCCACAAGTTCTTTTTCCCTTTTATTGGCCTGGGCTTCTGCAACTTCAGTTGCTTTTTCAGTATCGGCTCTTTTAACTTCCTGTTGAGCAATTACTACTGCTTTTTTTGCATTTGCCTCAGCAAGCGGACCAGCCTGAGCAGCAGTTGCTGTTTCAGCAGCAACTTTTGCAGAATACTGAGCCTTCTTAACATCCCTCTCTCTTTCAGAATCAGCGATGAGAACATTGTTTTCGTTTGCTTTCAAAGCTCCATCTTTCTGAGCAGTAGTTGTTTGGATGGTTGCTTCTTTTTCAGCATCAGCTTTACCAATCTGAGCATCACGAACAACCTGGGCAGTTCTCTTTTTACCTAACTGCTCGATATATCCATTTTTATCAGATATTTCCTGAATTGTCAGGAGGTCAATTCCAAGACCAAGTTTGTCGAGGTCTTTGGCAGCATCATTAAGCACGGCTGCATTCAACTTTGTTCTGTCACCGACCAGGTCTTCAATGGTCATTGTACCGGCGATACTTCTCAAGTGACCTTCCAAGTTCTTGAATGCAATCTGCTTGATTTGATCAGGTGTCATGTTCAAGAATCTCTCACAAGCATTCATAAGTGATTGCTCATCGGACTTAATTTTCACGTTGGCCACCCCACGAAGAGTAACAGGTACCCCGTCTTTGTTAGGAGCATCCTTAACATCAATATCAATACTGAAGACATTCAAATCCAGAAAAGTAACCTGTTCAAGAATTGGGATTTTAAACTTCGCCCCCCCAGTAACGACGCGATATCCCTTCACCTGGATTTTTCCATCAATGCCGGCTAATTTATTCTTGCGACCATAAAAAACAGCTACTCTGTTAGGAGCAACCTTAACATAATTGCGAGAAACAAATGCAAAAAGACCAATAATTAAAAGAACTCCACCAAGAATTGAAGCACCAATTGTGATAAGACTAGTTGTTTCCATAATAAAAATATAAAAGGATTAAAAATAATAATTAAAAAAAATCATAAAAAGGTGAAAGATTTTCTGTTTATTGGAAATCCTTCTAAAACCTCAAATAATTTTAAAATGATTATTGCAACATTTTTTCAAAAAGAAATTTTAAAACGAATTATACTGCTTCAACTTTTAAGATACTAGCGTTAGCTTCAACAATTTTAACTGTGGCTCCTTCAGGAATAACTTTATTTACTGAAGTAATCGCCATAAAACATTTGCTTTGACCCTTAATTACTACAGAAATTTCTCCTGTGGTTCCTGGATAAATTGGAATTGTAACAACTCCAGATAGTCCAATGCAATCATTAAGGCTTATTGTCGAAGAAGCTTGCTGACTAAAGGCTATCTTCAAAAAACCCCATACAACAAACCCAGAGATAATTCCTGCCCCTACTCCTGTAATTGAGCTCCAAAAAGGAGAAAAATTTCCCAATTGCATTGCAAGAGCTCCTCCGATTCCAAATGCAGCCAAAAAAGAAATTATTACTTTATAAGAAAAAAGAGAAGGACCTGCATCACCAGAATCTGGAATTCCATCATGATCAAAATCATGATCAAATTCATGATCTCCTCCAAAACCAAAAAGAGATACAAGTAGCAATAAAATGCCAATACCACCTACAATCCAAAAAAATGTAAGCATAATTAAACCTCCTATAATATTAAGTGAATAAAAAAATTGTTTTTGGAAAAAAGAATTCTTTATGTTAAACTCTCAAAGAATTCTAAGAAATATGAGCTAGAGAAGAGAAATTAATCTAAAGAATCTAAGTGCAATTCCAAAAATGCCTCCCATTTACTTAAATCCAAATCAATGGTCAATACTCTCTTATGCGTAAGATTTAGAAAAGCTATTCCAAAATTACCCCCCCGATTCCCAGTTAAAATCAAACACCAATTATCTAAATAAGAATCTATAACCTGAAAGGGATAATTCAAAACAGATTCTAGTAAAACAGGTTTTAAGAAAGTAATAGGGAGAGATAATTCTCCTATTTTTAATAAAACCTTGTGAAAATTACGTTCTGAGGATGAAGTAAGGAACGCCCTTAAATTCATGTTCGCTGGAAGAGTATTATCTCCCAGAAGTTCACAGAGAGGCCTATCAATAAATTTTAAAAAAATCTTTTGCTCTTTACTTAAAAGGACCATAGTAGAAAATTTATTGTAAAATAAAATTTACAGGTATTGAAAAAGCAACTCGAACAGGCTTTTCTCGTTGCTTTCCAGGTTCCCATTTGGGAGCAGAGAGAAGCACTCTTATGACTTCGTCATCAAGAGAAGGGTCAACTCCACGCAGAATATTAATGGAAGGACGCTGAATTGAACCATCTTTTTCAACTACGAAAGACACATAGACTCTTCCAGAAACTTGGTTTTCCATCGCAAGAGAGGGATAGACCAAATGGGATTGAACCCAATCTCTGAAGGTTTCAATTTCTCCTCCCTGAAAAGTTGGCATTGATTCGACAATAAGAAAAGGAGCCTCTTCTTCCATACTCTCGTCTTGCTTTGCATTAGCAATAAGATTCTTAATGATGATATTATCATCCGGGTCTGCATCGAAAGCCTCAAAGTTAAAATTATCATCTACCTCGAACTTATCATCAACAATATTCAAATCAATGATAACCTGTTGAGGCTTGGGAAGCTCAGCCTGTTTGAGTTCCTGACGGGTGATAGGAATTATCTTCTCATCTCCCTGAGCGTTTTCCAACCCAGTTATGATTTTGGAGTATCTTTGTTCCTTGGTCATCTCCATTGCCCCATAAACTCCCAAAAGAGCAAGAACAAGACCAGCCATAAAGAAGGTTGATTTCCAACTTTCCAAATTTGCGCGATTCGTTTTTTTAGGAATCATAATTATTCTTTAGAGATTATCCAAGTATCTTGAGTTTTTGATTGATCCCTGAATCTGTAGACTCTTTCAAATCTTTGCAAATTCAGAGATTCATCCACAAGAATTTTTAATTCCTCCATAGCATCTCCTCTTGGAGGTAAACGAAAAGTAATTTCCATTTTTCCTTCTTCAATTAACTTAAAATCATTTTCTCTTGAGTGTTTAAGAAACTCAAGGGTAATGGGCTTAAGAAGAAAATCTCCAGTCAGATGATAAGAAAATGAATTAAACTCATCATAGAACTTTTTCATGACAACCGGGTCATTCACAGAACCTTCCACGTTATGATTTTTGAAGAAAGGTTTCATTTTGTTTTCTGTTTACTTTTTCTTTTTAATTTCCTTCACTTCTGAAGACCCCAGAACTGCAGACAAAGAATCAACTTTTTTAATAAGAAGATTCATCTGTTCTTCCTGTCCATTAATCCTCAGACGCAACTTGGTGTTGGCTTCTTCCAGGTCATAAACCTTGATGTGCAATTTGATAATCTGGTTTTGCCAGAAGGAGCTGTCCTTAACATTATATGGAAAAACATATGAAATTGGCACCTCCCTTGGATAGGCATAAACCTCAATAGCAGAAGCTTTTTCTTTTTCCTTTTTAGGAAGATTCTGCGCGAATAAACTGGAAGAGAGGAAGAACACTCCTAAGAGAATTAAACTTATAAAATTGCCTCCTTTTCCACAACCTTGGGTAAAGCTCAAGACTTTCTTTGAATTAGATTCTTTCGGTTTTTTCCAATGAAGAATAATTCCAAAAGCCATTCCACACCAGGCCCCGAACAAAGGAATGAGGATATAAAGGTTATAGCAATTAATGCCAAGAACCTTCGTGAGAACAACAATCACAATTGTTCCAGCAACAACTCCGAACAGGATTCCTCCTAGAAGATAATTAAAGAAAGTTAATGGAACCTCCGTGCGTTTGGTTTTGTAAGCCCAGTGGTCGATTAATAATCCCAAAAAGAGCACCCCGAAGATGAGCTCAAAAATCAGGGCTTCCATCCAAGGAGCACTCATATTCAGAGGGTCAGTTGAAGAAACCAATTCAGACATCCTTGGGAGAATTCCAAAGATAAGCACGAGAAGTGAGAAACAGAAAAGTACTCCTGCTACAAATAAGGACGCTTCTGGTGCTCTCTGATTATACTGTTTTTCAATAAACTTTTTCATGATGAAGAAATTTTTATTAATTATTTACTAAGATACTTAATTCCATTGGCAATAATTATCCCATCACATTCAATATTGAAGGGGGTTAATGTAGAAAATGCTTCACCCACGAAAAAAGAAACAAATGCCTGAGAAGAAAGTGAGGTCCACTTTCTATAAGTTCGCAAGAGCCACTTGGTTTCATTGGCAGGGAAAAAGTTTCTTTGAATTTTTCTCTCAAAGAAACTTTTTGAAAAGAAAAAGAGAGGTTAGGTTATTTTAAAAAAAGTCATTTACTATTCAAATTTTCCAAATATTTTTTGTCAAGAGGTCGGAAGTAAAACTTATAGGTTATAAATAAGATAATCCAGAATAGTATAATCATTCCTCCTGCAATAAAGGCTCCGATTTTATCTGGAGCAAGAGAATTGGATAGAATTCCCTGCAATAAGATTCCCGCTCCACAAAATATATACATTAAAACTGCGGGAAAGAATTTTGCTATGCTCCAAAAAGTAAATAGAGAGCCATGATAAGAAGTTACTTCACTTTTCCAATAGGAAATTGATAATAAAAGAATCAGAACATAAAGAACAAGAATGAATATAACTCCAACTAATCCAGAAGTGGTTCCTGTATAAAATAACTTTGACTTGATAACAGGTTCGTTTTCAGAAGTTCTTTCGGAATAAAGAATATATCTATAATGTAATCTCTTAGGCCAATGATTTTGATCAACTTTTTCTTCTGGTATAGATTTAATTATAGATTTCTTGCTTTCAAAATAAAGATGAAGCAAAGTTGATTTATTTAAGTCAACTATTCCTTCTTCAGTTAAGTCCTGAATAGAAAAAGTATCTAATCTGATTAAAACCTCCTCTTTATTCAAAGAATCTTCATTAAATAAAAGCTTTTCCTTGGAAGTTAAAATCATCCAATATCTTTTTCCGCCCTCAATCTTTTCTGATTTATAATACTCAAAATTCAGAGAGGCGGGATTTCCAAGAGGGAAAGTAAACTTGATACTTGAAGAATCAGGAAGAGATTTGGAAACTCCAACATCTTCAAGAAGCTTGGAGTGAGTTGGAAGGATTTCTGATTTAACAGAATATTCTATGGGTTTTGTTGACTCAAGTTTCAGTCTTTCAATAATTGAATCACCTTTTTCCTGAGCAATTGCAGAGACGCTTGAAAAAGCGAGGGTCAGAAACAGAACCAAGAGGTTCAACTGAAAGAAAATTTTTGTTTTCATTTGAAAAAGAATTATTAAATATGAATAAAAATTTCAAATCAAGGTATTTCGTGTGCGCGAGTTCGTGCGAATACGTGTAATATGTGCGTGAAGTTATTTACATGCCTAAAATGAGGTATTTCAGGTATTTTAGAAGCTTATTTCTAGTGAAATATCTTGGAAAACCTAACTAGGTTTTTTGTTCTTTCAGGGTATTTCACTAAGTCTAAATCGACAAAGCAAAATTAAACAGGTTTTTCATAAGCATCTATTTATTATTCAAAGTGGGATAAAGGGGGAGCAAAAATTCTTTTGAATTTTTGTTCTTGTCTTTATTTTTTCTTTGTATAATGTTGCGATGTTTATTCCTATTTGTATTTGTGATTTATTTGTGTAAATATAATTAAACTAATCTAATGAATTTTCTCCAACCTTTTTCATATCTAACTTCTTCTGTTCTTAGTAATCCTTTTTGCATTAGTTCATCTTTAATCTTGTTTCCTTTTCTTGGAGAGAAACCCATTGCTTTGTAAAACTCAACTGTACTCTTTTCATGTCCAGAGTTTGCTTGTAAATATTTGATAAATTTATCTTGGTCCTTTGTTAATCCAGAGATAATTGGTCTTGCTTCTGAAACTTCTTTCTTAGGCGAAGCAATAATTATTGGTTTTTTACCAGTTAATTTTAATTCCATTGCTTTATTTATAACTGCAAGAACGTCGACAAAAGTGTATAATCCCTCGTCTAATCCTCTTTCTAAGAGTCTTTCAATTTCATAAAGAGATTTACCCTCGGCTAATTTTTTAACAATGAAATTAAGTAAAACTTCTTCTTTTGAATTTGTTGGAATTACTGGAACTTCTTGAGAGTCCTCAACATTCTCAAAAGAAAGAGAGGTAATATAATTAAATTGAGGAGCCTCTCTTACAATTACTTCTTGAACTGTTCTTTCGTTTGCTTCTTCTTTAGTCATTGGAGCTTCTACAATTAATTGTTCTTTAAATTCTGGGTCATGCTTTTCAACTTCAAGTCCCTGAATGAAACATTTCATTCTTGAGCTAATCTTTTCGTCAGATACTTCTGCCTGTCTTAAATTCATTAAAGGCACTTCTACTAAGAAGGGTCTTGTATATCTTTCAGATAACTTCACTATCGCTGTTCCAATGGGAAGTTGAGCAAAAATATCTTTTTTATGGTCTAACTGCATTAAGGCACTTATATCCAGAATATCTTGAGGAAGCTGTTGCTGGAATGCAACAGTACAGGCACTATTCCCTTTCACAGTATCACTTAGTTTAGAAGCATGTTGGTCGAGACAGATTAAACTTATTCCGTACTCTCTCATTTCTCTATAAATCATATCTGTTACAGACTCTGCTACAAAGTGTGTTTTATTTTTCAAGAAAATGTTATGTGCTTCATCAACTAGAATTGCATAATTGAAATTTTCTTTAACTTTGTTTTGTCCTGTTTTTTTTAGTTTGTAAATATAAGTTAAAATGAATTCTGATAAAAATTTCTTCTCAGTGTTCCCTAATGAACTTAATTCTAAAATAACTCTCTTATCGAATAATTCTTCGATTGATAAACTCTTTCTTCCATCATAGTTAATTACTTTTCCGAAGTCTCCGAAAGTTAAAACAGAGGCAATTCTCATTGCACTTTCATACCAGCTTGTTTCTCTACCTTTAGAGTCTCTTGCTTTTTGTTCAAGCATCTTACTTACGTGTTGCCAGTTTGGGTAATGCTTTCCACCCTCGTAAACTCCCCAACCTTCAAAGCATTCATCTAAAGTTTCTAATAGAACTTTATGCACTCCGAATGAAACCATGAAACTTTCAGTTAAAAGGTCACAAAGAGTATTAATCCATTCTTTTGGAGAGACTCCTCTTGGAGGAATATTAATATTCATCTTGAATAAATTACTAACTTGGTCATTTCCAATAGTAAAACACATTAGTGAAGGGTCAACTGCAACTAAGGGTCTAAAACTTTTTTTCCAATCAAATACTAAGAAGGGTTTATCTTTTTGGATAAAGTTAGATAGAATATTTAATGCGAAATTAGTTTTACCACTTCCACTCATTCCTGTAATACACATGTGTCTTGGCCAGTCTGCTTCTCTTAATGCAAAAGGAAAAAGTTTCTTTCTTGCATAAGATACTGTCGCTAGAGGGTATTCTCCCTCTACAGCCCATCTTTCTGGAGGTTCAACTAGAACTCCTTGGTCTAAAAGTTGAGCTAAATTCTTTTGGTAAAGAGATCTAAGAACTTGAGCAATTTCATTCTTTTCTGCCATAGATTCTGAAGCAGAGTATCTGAAATATAATGCATCAATTTTATCTCCGAATAGAGGTTTTAGTTTCTTACTAATTTCTTCTATTGTAATTGCTGAAGACATCATTTTACCTAAATTCCTCCTCTGCTTTGTATATTAATTCTTTCCAAAATTTATTATCATATTCTGAAGTATCAATAAATTGAGAACATAAATCTTTTAATTTAGTATAATCCTCTTTAAGAACATCTAATTTTTGATAAAAACCTTTTTTAAAATAATCCACATTACCTTCTAAACATGTTTTTGTAAACTCTGAAGATTTAAGGAACCAATGTTCTAACTTATTTATTTCGGTCTTCATTAATTCGTGTAATCCTTCTTCTAATTTTTGTTTATCCACATTGTATTCCATTTTATTGCTCCATTAGTGAGTTCAAGAAAGTTGCTCTTTCTTGCTTATCATTTAATTCTCTTTCATATTCTCTTGATTCTTTTTTTAACTGCGCAATATCTCTCCAACACCCAATCTTTTCATTTAGTTGCATTTCAGTAATATCCATTTTCCTTTTTCTTAATTCATTTTTTTCTTTAAGTAATTCTCTTGGGTCAACATCTCCAACTCCCAGAGTTTCATTTTCAATTAAGAAGTTATTAATTTCAGTCTTGATTTTTTCACCTTCATGAAAGTTTTTTTTACTAAGGTCTTCTCTTTCTTTTATTGATTCTTGGATTTCTGAGATAGCTTGTTTAAGTGAGGCTAGCTTTTCATTTCCCATTGTAGGAATTGAATTACTAAGGGCACTTTCAGTTATTTCAGGGTTTTTCATTTTAGAAAAATCCAAGTTCATAAGTGAAATATCTTTTGTTTCCATAGTTTTATCACTAAAAAGGGATTTATAAATGTTTTGATTGTAGTGCCTGATAAGTTACAAAAGAATACCTATTTCAGCTTATTCCAATTTAGGAGAAAAGGTTTTTATAGCGTACCTTGTTCGTATTTTCAGATAGGGGGGCTGTCCGGGCCCCCTATTTATATAAACACATTTGTGAGAGTGGCGGAGTGGTCAAACGCGCAAGACTCAAAATCTTGTCCCTTATGGGTACCCAGGTTCGAACCCTGGCCCTCACATCGAACGCAGAGAGATGTGCATACCGAACGTTAGTGAGAGTCTCACATCCGTAAGGAACCAAGGTTCCTTAACGCTCAACCTCCTTTAATAGAATGTGCATACTCCCCCGAGAGGATAATTTCTTAATCAAGAAGTTTAACCTTAGAAAAGGTTTATAAACCTCGAAAAGGTTAAACTTTTACCTGCGAGCGCAAGCGATAGTGGGGCTTAAATGCTTCTATCGCGAATATAAAAATGAAATCAAAAACATTAATCAAATATCAGTTGCAAAGAAAAACAAATAACGAATTAGTTGAGACAATAGTTAGTGCTAAAAAGAATTCTGCTTGGTTAGAAATTGCAAGCACTCTTGTTGGTCCTCGAAGAAAAAGATTAGATATGAACCTTAGTCAAATTGATGCTCAAGCAAAGACAGGAGAGACAATTGTTGTTCCAGGAAAAGTTTTATCTGGAGGAGAGGTTAGTAAAAAGTTTAAGGTTGTTGCAATAAGCTTCTCGACTAAAGCTGAAGAAAAATTAAAAAAAGCTGGATGTGAAGCTGTTTTAATTTCTAAAGAAATAGAAAGAAATAAAGATGCAAAGGGTGTTAAAATATTAAAATGAAGATATTAAATGGAAAAGGACAGGTTTTAGGAAGATTGGCTAGTTATACTGCTAAAGAATTATTACGAGGAGAAGAAATTGCAATTGTTAATTGTGAAAGAATTATTATTACTGGAAATAAAGCTTTCATTCGAAGTGAATTTGATAGAAAGAGAAATATGGTTGGAACAAGTCAAAAAGGACCTAAGCATTCTACAAACAGTGAAATAATTGTTAAAAGAACAATTAGAGGAATGCTTCCAGATCATAGAGTAGGAAGAGGAAAAGAAGTTTATGCTAAATTAAGATGTTACAAAGGAATACCTAAAGAATTAGAAGGCAAGACAATTATTGAATTCCCTAAGCCTCAAAGATCTAAAATTTCAGAAGTAAAGGAGTATACATATGGCAATTGAAAATAAATATAAGAAAGTTTATGCTTCAGGAAAAAGAAAGAGAGCAGTAGCAAGAGCAATTATTAGCGAAGGAGAAGGAAAAATACTTTACAAAAGAAAGGATTACAAAAATTTACAATATTTTGATTTTCTAAAATTAGCAGAACCTGTTAGAATTGCTAAAGAAGTTTTAGGAAAAATAGAATTTAATGCTTCAATTGACGCTCGTGGAGGGGGAGAAAAGGGGCAGATTGATGCAGCAAGACTTGCATTAGCAAAGGGAATTGTTGAATTTACAGGTTCGGAAGAATTAAGAAATGCTTATGTTAAATATGATAGAAGTTTACTTGTAGCAGATGTAAGAAGAAAGGAAGCTCGTAAACCAGGTGATTCTAAAGCACGTGCAAAGAGACAGACATCTTATAGATAAAATGACTAAAGAAAAAAAAGAGAGGCAAGAAGGATGGATGAGAATTTTAGTTTTAATTATATCTGGAATTATTCTTTGGATTTGGGGATATTTAGTTGCGTTATTAACAATTTTTAATTTTATTTCTACAATTTTTTCTGGAAAGAGAAACAAAGGCATTGCTGAATTTTGTGGAATTTGGAACACTCAAGTTTATGGATTTTTAGAGTATATGACTTTTTTTAGAAATGAGAGACCTTTTCCCTTTGAAAAAATGGAAAAAAATCTAAGCGGATTTAGATAATCTTTTATCTAATTTATCTTGAACATTATTAAATAATATTGCCGAAACCAGAGGTTTGTGATTTCCGTCGTGAATCTCTCCATTAAACTTTACTTTACCAAGATAGGTAAAATTTTTTAGAATTTTTTTTAATCCATTTAAGGATAGCCCATATTTTTTAGATAATTGATTTAGGCTTATATCTGAATCTCTAAAATCTAGGAATATTTTTTCTACAGTTAAAGAGGTTTCTTCATCTGGAATTAGTTCGTTGTTTATTATTTTATATCCAAACGGGGCACGGGACATTACCTTGCCTTGGATAGCTTTAGTAATCATGCCTTTTTTCTGATTGTTAACTATTGAATTTTCTATTTCAATTTCTTCTCCACAATGAGGGCATTTCATTTTTCTTCTCCATTAGATAATAAATCAATTGGGCTTTTAACTTCTTTTACTTGTTGCCGGGAGATATGAGTGTACAATTCTGTTGTAGATATCGAGCTGTGACCCAAAAGAACTTGAATCTTTCTTATATCGACGCCATTTTCTAATAAATGAGTAGCAAAAGAATGTCTTAAGGTATGACAATGAACAGACTTAGAAATGTTGGCTTTCTGAGCGGCATAAGAAACTATTTTTTGTAAGTTTCTCGAGGTCATTTGTTTCCCCTCTTTTCCAGAAAATAAATATTCCTGATTAAACTTCTTTTGAATTTCCACTTGTTTATGTAAATCTTCAATTAAAAAATCTGGAATATTAAAGATTCTATCTTTTTTCCCTTTTGCCTGTCTTACTTGCCCTATTTTTTCTTCAAATTCTAAGTCTAAAACTTTAAGAGCAGTTAATTCAGAAACTCGCAGACCACAGGCATATATTAAGGAGACCATCAGTTTAGATTTTCTTGTCGGTAAATTGGAAAGTAAAGATAAAATTTCTTGCTTTGTTAAAACAACAGGAAGTTTTTTCTCTCTCTTTGGCCTTTTAATTCCAAGAGTTATATCTTTTTTTAAGATGTTTAAATAAGCAAATTTTATTGCAGCAAGGAATAAAATTACCGAAGTTGCTGCATTATTACTTATTTTATCTGCAACATAAAGTTTAACGTCGTCTTCATTTATCTCTTCCGGACTTTTTTTAATATAATCTAGAAATTGAGAGTTCATCGCGAGATAATTTCTTAGGGTATATTCGGAATTTTTAGAAATTTTTAGTTCAACTTCTATTTTTTTTAGAAATTCCTCTTTTTGCATTAAGAAGATTGTGCGAACTCATTTAAATATCTTTAGAATTATTTTTCTTTTTTAGACCCTTGTTTGGTTCCAAAGAGGGCTCTTTGATTGAGAAGCATGCAAATAACCGCTCCAATTAAAAAAAGCCAGTCTATCATTATAGCAAGAGCTACAAATATTAATCCGAGTATAGAAAAAATTAAAACTTTTTTATTCATTTTATCACAACAATACTTAAAAAACACGAGAGGTTAAATGCTTTATGGAAAAAGAGAGAAGAATTGAACTTGTGCTTTGGGGTTTATTTTTAGTTATGTTGTTAATTTTTGTTCTAATTTTTGTTAATCTTGATTCAAAAAAAACTTCACCAGTTAGTCCAGCAAATAATGTTATTAATTCTTATAATACCAATAATTACTACTATTATAGTTATCAAGAGTATAATTCTTTAGGATATGCTGAACTAAGGTATGATAGTGAAAGGATAAAGAGGGTTCAGAATTTAGGAAGAGAAGAGGATTATTATAATTCTCGTTATTCCTCACCTCCCCCTGGTCCTTTTTGCTTTGAATGTTTAGAAATAGGAGTTCCAGACTATTCTGATCCTTATGCTTATGAATCAATTGGAAACCACAAAAAAGAATATGCTTTTGGGAGCTATGCAGATTCGTTTAGGGTTTGGGTTACAAACAAAGGAAACTCAGATTATTTTAGGGTAGAGTATACCTTTTATGATTGTGAGGGAAGATCAACCTCAGATCAGGGTAGATATTATATTTCACATGGTGAAGAAAAGGAATTCTACGTTAGAGATATAAGCCATGATAGAGATGCTTATTGTTCTTGGGAATATAAGGTTGTTAGAGAACACGATTGATTAGTTTGCACTTAGGTTAGCTTAGTTCACTGGCTTAAATTGAAAAAAAGCTGAAGAAGAGGCTGACTTTTGAAAAAAGTGCTAAAAATGCCCAAAACTTACGTTTTTTAAGAAAAAAAGGGCAAAATCGTTCGCACAAGGTATATTGTGCGAACCATAGTTTTTTGGTTCAGATTTAACCTTAATCTAAGGGTTCTTGAAAAAAATTCGTTTTATATAAGTCTGAAAAGATATCTTCTGGCTCTTCTGATTTAAATATTTCAAAATATGCTTTAGCATTTGGAACCTCATCTAAGGATTTAATCTGATCCGGAGAAAGAAAAATACTCCTGGAAGAAAGTTCAAGATATCTAAGAACGCTTTCAAGAATAAAAATTTTTGGACATTCTTCTGCCACATCTGGAAAATTAAGGTGAGAGAGGGACTTTGATTCAAGATTTCTAAACCTTGGTTCTGGCGAATTTCCTTCTTTAGGGAAATAATAGGAAATAGAGACTATTCCTTCTTTTGGTAAAAAAGCTTCGTTTTTTTCATTAAATTTTGGGTTTATTAGAACAGGATAATAGTTCTTATTAGAAGAATCTGTAAAATAGACTGACACATCTCGAGGGTCCTTATCTGACATAACAAAATTATTAAAACAAAGATTAAAAGGATTTGGGTAGTCTAATAATAGAATAAAATGACCTTTAAAGCAGTTATCTGCACTTAGGTTAGCTTAGTGCAAGGAATAAAATTACTTAATATTCAAAAGAAATCTCAAGCTGTTGACTTGCTTCCCAATACTTCCTGCCCTGGGGGTTTTATCCAAAAGATTGATTGATTCCCCCTGGAGAGAATAAAGGTTGTTAATTCCCTCTACTTCAGAGAACATGTATCTGGGGGTTTTCTCATGAGCTTGCTCTAAATTAGGAGCGATTGCAACATGCATATATCTAGAGATAATTACAAAAGATTGATTATCTTTTTCTGAAAGAGAACAAATATCTGCTCTACTGAGGGTTGAAGAATTATCTAAAAACGATAGAGAATACGCCCTATTTGCGGGAGAATAATTCAAAAAACTTCTACTCCCTCTTTGTTTTTTCCCCTATAAAAGATTCCCTCATTTGTTAAAATTCCTTTAAGTTGGATTATAATAGATTCGAGATAAGAGATATTTAAAGATTATTGCATCAAGAAGATTTTGATTTTAAAAAGAAAAAGAAAAGAAATTTTTAATCAAAGAAAGATAATTTTTAAGAATAAGAACAAAACTGGACAGAAGAGACCAAAAAATCTTGAAAACATTAAATTAGCTGTTTAAACACCCTGTTTATAGACGGTGAACCAAATTGATTAAAAACAGCCGTTGGCTGTTTGTTGGTGTTTATTGCTGTTTAAACGGGCTGTTTGCCCAACTTTTTTTGGTGTTTGTTGAACAAACAGGGTGTTTTTTTGAGACTTTTTTGTAGAAAAAGAGGAGGCAATTAAAGAGAAAAAATGGTAAAAATACGAGGGAAAAAAGAAAAGTATTTAAAGGAAAGAGAATAAAATATTATATGTTTGGATGGTTCAAAGAAAAAAAGAGGATTGAAGAGGTCAAAGAAGATACTAAAAAAGGTTTTGAATCTGTGAAAAAAGATATTTCTTCTGTAAGCGGATGGATAAAACACCTTGATTCTGAAAAAAATTTACAAAAAAGAGACATTGAAGAGTTGAAAAGAGTTTTATCGTCGGTTCAAGAAGATGTTGAAGGATTAAAAAATGCTATTGCTATGATGAATGAAATGGGAATAAACAGCGTGATTAAACAGCCGTTTAAAACAAACAGGGGGCTGTTGAACAAACAAACAGCTGTTTCTGCTGTTCAAACAGCTGTTCAAACAGCTGTTCAAACACCAAGATTAGATGAGTTTTCTATAACTGAAAGAGCAATCCTTCTAGTACTTTTAAATACTGACATGAAGCTTAGTTATGATGATTTAGCAGCCATGCTAGGAAAGGAGAAATCTACCATTAGAGGGCAGATAAATGCCATTAAGTCAAGAAGTGAGGGCTTAATAGAAGAGATAATTGAGCAAAATGGTAAGAAAAGAGTCTATATTCCTGAGAATATTAAGGAAAAAGTGCTCAAAAAGACGAAAGTGAGAGTTAAATCATTAAAAAAACAATAAAATTAAAGAAAAATGGTAATAAAAATAGAAAAAAGTCAGAGATATCTCGAAAAGTGGGAGTTAGAAGAATTATCCTTTAAAATTAGAGATCAGCTAATATGCAAGAAAAAGAGAGAGATGAGAGAAAGATTCCTATTTTGAGAAAAAAAGGATAAAAAGTAAGAGTAAATTCTCGACGATAAAAAGAAGAAAAAGATAATTAGAATTAGTTATTCTGCTCAGCGAATATCTTTTAATTTAAATAATAATTAAAGCTCTCTTAATTGAAGAATTGCATTCAAAGAAGCTATCCTTTTAAGATTAGGAGAGATAGAGAGATAAATTTCCTTATTATTTTGCTTTATTTTTTCAATAGGAATTCCCTTAAAGAGAAGTCTCCGTATATAATCACGAATAGAGCTTTCAGTCAAAGAAAGCTTCTCAGAAAGGAGTTTATAATTAACAGAATATCCTTGCTCTTCTAATTGATAGAGAGTTACGAATGTTAAAATCTCTTTTTCTGTGAGTTTTTTTAATTTGCTTCTAAACTCTTGTTTTAGGGAATCCAAAGATTCTAAGAGGAAAGATGTCTCATTTAAGGTATTTCTAGAAGAATTGTCTGTCTGTTGGTTTGTCTGTCTGTCTGTTGGAACCCCCCTATTTCCCATGGAAATAGGTTGTTTTTGAGCCTTTAAAGCCTTAAAAAGCCAATTATCTGTTGGATTAGAAGGATTTTGTGTTGAAACAGAGGGATTTTGTGTTGAAATTGAAGGGGCCTGATTGTACGAACTCTTTTGAAGAAGAGATTTTAAATAAGAAAGATCAGATTTAATTAAATTAAGTTCATTATTAAGAAGATTTAAATTTTCTTGAATTCTTTGAAAAGCCTCTTTTATTGTTTCCATTAAGTTTTTAGAAAGTTCTTCTTTATAAGTTTTCATTTCTTAGAATATATATTCTAAGAAGATTTTAGGTAAATTTTAATTGGAAGAATTGATTTCAGAACTTAAGGATTCTTTAATTTGTTGAGAAGAGGATTGAACTTTTTTATAATAAGAATAAGCTTGATCGGTTAATTTCCATCTGGATCTTCTAAGATAATTCTCCCCTGAAGCATTCTTCTTTATCTCTTGGAGGAGATTTTTAGATTTGAGATCAAGAAGTAATCTTTTAATAAATTCTTCATCACGGGCCATCTCTGCAGCAATATAAGAGGTAAAAAGAGGTTTAGGACTCTGATTAAAAAGATAAGCTAAAATTTGTTCAGAAATTTTCTCTTGTTTAGATTTGGAGATTTTCATATTAGAGTTATTCGGTTTTAGTTTATATAGATTTTGGATAAGAAAGGGAAAATTGAGAAGAAATAATTAAAAAAAGAAAAAAAGAAGAATTACTTCTTATTTTGAGAATCTTTGGGTAAACTAAGAGAAGGAAGTCTAAAATGGAGAGGAAGATTAAGTTCTTCTTCAAATTGAAGAGCTTTTATATTAGATTTAGTAATAATAAGATTGAAAACAGCTGTTCTAAATTCATCATCTAATTTTTTGTCTTTCCAATCCTTGAGAATATCTCTTGCTCTTCTTGAATCAATTACTAGAACTCCCTTTCCTTCAAATTCAAGGGTAGCAATTCCAGGAAGATAATTGATAATATAAGAAAATTTTACAGACAAAAAGGAATCCTTTGATTTAACTAATTCTTGCTTAATTTCGTTAATTTCAATCAAGTTGATTTGAGTTTCTATCTTTAAATCTTTAAAATCATCTTTTTTCTTTTCTATTGCAATTTTTGTAAAGTTAAATCCTGCTAATTTCATTTTAATAAATATAAAAAGGTTTATTTTTAAAGATTTCTATATAAAATAACTTAATTAAATTAAATCTTCTTCAGAAACTATTACAAAGTCACCAATTGCAATAATTGAACTATATGGAACCAATAGTTCACCTGAAGAGGTTTTTTCTAAATTAAGGTTTCTTGTATAGATAGTAGCATCTTTGACTATAAGACTGATTAATTCACCAGATCTTGTCTCAAAGCTAACATCTCGAACAAAACCTAATCTTTTTCCTTCTTTTGTTACGATCATCTTTCCAACAAGTGCGTGAAAAGGCTTTTTTTCTGATTGCATGATTTAATTAGAAAGGATTTATTTATAAATTTATCTACAGTGAAACATAGATTTTAGGAAGAGAATCAATAGATAAGAAATTTAATTTAAAAAAGATTAAAATAAGAAAAAATAGAAGAAAATTCTAAGGAAAATAATCCTTTTAAATTAAATAAATTCAAAAGAAAAATAGAAAATATCTCTTAAAAAGGATAAAAAAAGAAGAAAAATTAAAAATTTAAAGAAATAAAGAAGATAAAAATAAATAAAAAAGAAAGAAAAAGGAGAAAATACTCTGCCTCCCCTTGATTTCTTCTGGAATTATATATATTATAAATAATTATTATTTATTATTTATTATTTATTTAAGTATTTTTCTATTAATTATTAATTTTTTTGTCAATTTTATATTATTTTTAATTAAAATTTTTATCAATTAATCATTTTTTAATTGAATTTAAGTAATTTTTTATCAAATTAATCACTTTTTGTTAAATTATTTCTAATTTTTCCTTTTTTAAAAAAGAAGATTCCATTAGAAATATAGGCGTTCTTCTTAATTAGTAGTTATAGTTATTTATATATAATTTCTTGAATTTTTCGTTGAAGCTTTGATTTCTTTTCTCTTTTCCATAAGAAATGTACGTGAGGGAGGGTTATATATTTTAAAGGATACAAACAATTAAAAAAGAGTAAATTCTCTTTTTAATATGAGAGGAGAATTAGATGATATTTTTGAATCTTTTGATAAAAAAAGAATTTTTAAAGATAAAAGTTTGCTTCAAATAAATTATAAACCAGATAAAATTATTCATAGAACTGATCAAATTAAACAAATTGCTTCGATTTTAGCTCCTATTTTAAGGGGAGAAAAGACTTCTAATCTTTTTTTATATGGAAAAACAGGTACAGGAAAGACTTTATCTGCAATGTATGTAAGAGATGAATTATACAAAAGATTTGACAAATCTTCTAATTTTGAATTAAAAATTGAATATTTAAATTGTAAATTGAAAAAAGTTTCAGATACAGAATATAGAATTTTAGCCGAATTAATTAAAAAGTTGGGAGGAGAAGTTCCATCAACGGGATTACCTACTCAAGCAGTTTATACTCAATTTATTGAAATGATTGATGAAAAAAAGCAACTTGTTGTATTAATTTTGGATGAGATTGATCAAACTGTTAAAAAAATTTCGGATAATTTTTTATATAATTTAACTAGATTAAATTCTGAATTAACCAAATCTCAATTAATTTTAGTTGGAATTTCTAATAATCTCACTTTTTTGGATGAAATTGATCCAAGAGTTAAAAGTAGTTTAAGTGAAGAAGAGGTTGTTTTTCCTCCATACAATGCTCTTCAAATTCAAGATATCTTAATGAAAAGGTCAGAAGAAGCTTTTCAAAAAGAAATTCTTGAAGATGGAGTCTTATCAAAATGTGCAGCTTATGCTGCAAGAGAGCATGGAGATGCTAGAAGAGCCTTAGATTTATTAAGAGTGGCAGGAGAATTAGCTGAAAGAGAAGGAAATAATAAAGTTTGTTTAAAACATATAGATGAGGCAAATAATAAAATTGAGAGAGATAAAATATTAGATACAATTGCTTCTGAGCCTAAACAATTTCAGTTAGTTTTATATTCTATTATTCAATTAGCAGAATCTAAAAAAGGGAATTCTTTCTTTACAGGAGATGTTTATAATTTTTATGAAGATATTTGTAAAAAAGAGAAAATTGAAATTTTGACTCAAAGAAGAGTGGGAGATATTATTCAAGAATTTGATATGTTGGGAATTATTAATGTTAGAGTTATTTCAAAGGGTAGGGGAGGAAGAATGAGGGAAATTAAATTAGCAATATCTAATAATATTTTAGATAAAGCAAAAGAAATTGTAGAAGATTCATTGGATTATATATAATATTAATTTATAGGGGTTATAATGTCCAAACAAGAATTATTAACATTTTGTTCAGAAGAAAACATTTTATTAGATAACAGTCTCTCTGATTTTTTTTCAACAATTAATAATATAAATTATATCAAAATATTTTTAAAAAAGATTAAAGAAATTAGTGGAAAAAGATTTATCTCTTCTTCTCTTATTTTTTCTTTAAGAACTAAAATTCTTCCCCTCTTAAATACTCTTAATGAAGATGAAATTTTTACTCAAGAAATTAAAAATAAATTCAATTTTTTTGAAAAAAAAGAGGAAAAATTCATTTCAAAATCTTTAAATTTAAATTTAAAAGAACCTTCCGTTAAAATTTTAAGTTCTTACTCTTTAAATGGAAAGGTCTTTGAGGTAAAAGATTTTTTAACTTTTTTTAAAGAGAGATACAATAATTTTAAAAATATTATTCAAAATTCTCCTGAATTGGAAAATTTAATTTCTATTAATAAAATTAATAAGGATAAACAAAAATTTTCTGTGATTGGGATGATTTTTAATAAGAGTGTAACCAAAAATAAGAATATTATCTTAGAAGTAGAAGATTTAACAGGTATTTTAAAAATAATCATAAGTAAAGATAAAGAAGAATTATATTCTAAAGCAGAAAATCTTCCTTTAGATGCAGTTATAGGAATTAAGGGATTTGGAAATAAAGAGATTGTTTTTGCAAATGAGATTATTTTGCCAGAAGCAAGATTAGAAGGGGGAAGAAAAAAAGCTTTTGAAGAAGAATATGCCCTTTTTGTGGGGGATATTCATTATGGAAGTAAAAATTTTATTGAAAAGGATTTTTTAAAATTTATTAATTATCTTAATGGAAACTTGCCTGATACTCCAGAAGTTGAAAAAATAAAGTATCTTTTTATTGTAGGAGATTTAATTACCGGAGTAGGAAATTATCCGGATCAAGAAAAAGATCTGTTGATTTCTGATTTAGAGGAGCAATTTTCTAAAATTGCAGGATTACTTTCTAAGATTAGGAAAGATATTAAAATTATTTTAAGTCCTGGAAATCATGATGGAGTTAGATTAATGGAACCTCAGCCTATTCTTAATGAAAAATTTGCTTGGCCTCTTTATAATTTGGAAAATGTTATTATTACTGAAAATCCCTGCATGGTCAATATTGGGTCTTCTGAAGAATTTGAAGGATTTAATGTCCTAACCTATCATGGTTTTTCCTTTCCTCATTATGCAAACACCATTCCGTCTTTGATGGCTGAAAGAACAATGAATTCTCCTGAGAAAATTATGAAATATCTATTAATTTATAGGCATCTTGCTCCGACTCATGGTTCTGTTCAATATTTTCCATTAGGAAAGGATTCTCATTTTATTTCAAAAATTCCAGATATTTTTGTTTCTGGGCATACTCATAAAAGTGGGGTTTGTTATTTTAATGATATCTTAATTATTTCTATCTCAAGTTGGGAATCTATGACTCCTTATCAGGAAAAATTTGGAAATAAACCAGATCATTGTAAGGTTCCTTTAATTAATCTTAAAACAAGAGCAGTTAAAATTTTAGACTTTGAAACAAGGGAGGAAAATAAAAATGAAAATAGGAATTGATTTAGATGATGTTGTTTTTGAATTTGCAAGGGAATTATTAATTGAATATAATTCTTCTCATGGAACCCATTTTAATTTTGAAGATATTTTTTCTTACTATTTTTCAAAAGTTTTTGAAGTTGATTCAAGGTATATAGAATCCTTTATGGATGATACATTTACTGAAGAAAAAGTAACCAATTTGCCTTTGTGTGATTTTGCAAAAGATGCTATTACTTCTCTTTCTAAGGAGCATGAAATCTATTTTATTACTTCTAGACGTCATAATCAAGAGGGCACTAAAGAAAGTTTAGACTTGCATTTTTCAGGTATTCCTTTTAATTTAATCTTTTCTTCAAATCCTTACTCCGGAACTTCTGGAAAGACTAAGGGAGAAATTTGTCTTGAGTATGGAATTGATTTTATGATTGAAGATAGTAAAGAACACGGAGAAGATTGTGCAAATAAAGGAATTAAAACTTTTCTAATGCATAAGCCTTGGAACATTCAAGCCAGTCATGAAAATTTAATTCGGGTAAATAACTGGAAAGAAATTTTATCCTTAATTCTAAAAGAAAAAGAAAATGAAAACAGAAACTTATTTTAAAAATTTGAAAGAAGAAGTAGATAAGATTTATAATTTCTCTAATTTAGCTAGGGCTAAAGGGTATGATCCTGTTGATGAGGTGGAAATTCCTCTTGCAATGAGTATGGCAGAAAAAGTTGTGGGTTTGATTTCTACTATCTATCCTCAAATGATGAATAGTGGAATTGCTCCTCGTATCTTGGAACTTGAAAAACAATATGGGAAACTCGATCCAACGGTGGTTTTTAAGATTGCAGAAGAAGTTAGTGATCAAAAATTTTGTACCTTTAATTCTATTCTGGAATCAATAGATGCAGGAATAAGAGTTGGTTTTGCTTACATTACTTTGGGGGTGGTTTCTTCTCCGATTGAAGGATATACTGGTTTAGAAAAAGGTAAAACTCGTGAGGGTCAAGATTATCTTATTGCGAATTTTTCTGGACCCATTCGTTCTGCAGGTACCACCGCTTCTTGTATTGTTTTAATGTTAATTGATTTTTTAAGAGAAAGATTTGGTTTTGCTAAATATGATCCAACAGAAGAGGAGATTCGTAGGGTTTATACTGAATTAGCAGATTTTCATGAAAGAATTACAAATCTTCAATATATGCCTACCGAAGAGGAAGCAGTTTTTCTTGCAAGATATCTTCCTTTTCAAGTTTCAGGAGAGCCTTCTGAAAAATTAGAAGTTTCTAATTATAAAAATTTGACCAGAGTAAGCACAAATTATCTTCGTAGTGGATTTTGTTTAGTTTTGGCGGAAGGACTTGCTCAAAAAGCTGCAAAAGGATTTAGATTATATAACATGGCCAGAAAAAATGGCATTACTATGACTGGTTTTGATTTTTTAGAAGAGTATAATAAAATTCATGAAAAAAGAACTCTTGGAAAAGATAAAGCAAAAGGTCCTCCGACTTATATTAAAGATTTAGTTGCAGGAAGACCTGTTTTTGGGCATCCGGCTCGTTCAGGAGGATTTAGGTTTAGATATGGAAGAGGGAGAAATTCTGGATTTAGTGCAGTTTGTTTACATCCTGCCACCATGGGAATTACCGATGATTTTCTTGCAATTGGGACACAATTAAAAGTAGAAAAGCCAACTAAAGGTTGTGCAGTTACAGTTTGTGATAAAATTGAAGGGCCAATTGTTAAGCTTAGTAGTGGAAGTGTAAAAAAAATTCAAACAAGAGAAGAAGCTAAGAAAATTTACCCTTTTGTTGAGGAGATTATTTATTTAGGAGATATTCTGTTTCCTTTTTCTGATTTGTTGAATAGAAATGCCCAATTAATTACTCCGGGTTATGTTGAGGAATGGTGGCATCTTGAACTTAAAGAAAAAGATTTAGAATTTGCTAATTCTATTGATGCTTTTAATGTCTCTTTTGAAGAAGCAAGGGAAATAAGTAAAAAATATTCTCTTCCCTTGCATCCTTCTTATATTTATTATTGGAAAGAGATTTCAAAAGAGGGCTTTTTTAATCTTCTTAGCTGGTTGAATAAAGGAATTTATGATCTAAAGCTTATTTTACCTTATACAAAAAAAGATAAAGAGGAATTTGCAGAGGGAAAAAGGGCTTTAGAATTAATGGGGGTTCCTCATGAAGTAACCACCGAGAATATTGTTTTTTCTTCTTTGGAAAGCAAGAGTTTTTTATTTAATTTAGGAATCGATGTAAAATTAAAGGAAGAAATATTCTCATTAGAAAATTTGATAAAAATTTCTCCTGATTTTTTAGAAAAGGAGATTTTGGAAATAGTTAATGCTCTCTGTGAATTTAAGATTAAAGATAAATCTGGAGAATTTATTGGTTCCCGTATGGGACGACCTGAAAAAGCAAAATTGCGTAAATTAATTGGAAGTCCTAATGTTTTATTTTCTGTTGGAAATCAGGGGGGAAGATTAAGAAGTATTCAAGCGGCATATGGGCTTGGGAAAATAAGTAGCCAATTTCCTCTTTATTTTTGTCCTTCTTGTAGAAGGGAAAGTATCTATCGAAGATGTGAAGTTTGTGATAATAAAACCGAACGGAGATATTATTTTTATGATATTAAAGAAAAAACTGCTTTTGAAAAATTCGAAGGATCTGAAAAGAAAGGAACTCCCTATATGTATAGAGATTTAGATATTGTAGAATTATATGAGCGTTGCAGAGAAAAATTAAAGATGACTAAAGACGAAATGCCTTCTTTAATAAAGGGAGTAAGAGGGGTGAGTTCTGATGAAAAATCTCTTGAGCATCTCTGCAAAGGAATGCTTAGAGCTAAATATGACTTGCAAGTAAATAAGGATGGAACAATTAGGATGGATGCAACTGAATTACCTCTTGTTGCGTTTAAACCAAGGGAAATTGGAACAAGTGTTGAAAAATTAAATTCTTTAGGATATGATTTAGATGTTTATGGAAAGCCTCTGGTTAATGACGAACAAATTGTAGAATTGATGCCTCATGATGTCCTTATTCCTAGTGCTCCGGAAACTCCAGATGAAAGAGGAGAGGATGTGTTTTTCAAAATTTGTAATTTTATGGATGACCTCTTGGAGAAATTTTATGGATTAGAAAAATTTTATAATGTTAAAACTAAAGAAGATTTAATAGGACAACTAGGGGTATGTATGGCTCCTCATAATTGTGCAGGAGTTGTTTGTAGATTTATTGGATTTTCTAAAACGTTGGGATTAATGGCTTCTCCTTATATGCATGCAGCTATTCGTAGAGATTGTGATGGGGATGAAGCAGCAATTATGCTCTTAGGAGATGTTTTATTAAATTTCTCTAGAAAATATCTTCCAAGTCATAGAGGGGGAACTCAAGATGCTCCTCTTGTTTTGAATGCAAAAATTGATGCAGGAGAGGTAGATGATCAAATTTTAGATTTTGAATTTTTATTTGAATACCCTCTTGAGCTTTATAGAAAAGCTGAGCAAAAATTACATTCCTCAGAAGTTAGTGTTTATACTGTTAAAAAAATATTAAGGGAGGGGAAAGATCCTTTTCATGGAGCAGGATTTACTCATGATACTACTAATTTTAATAATGGGGTTGTTTGTTCTGCTTACAAACTTTTAGGAGCAATGCAAGAGAAAGTAAATCACCAGATGGCTCTCGTTGAAAGAATTAGAGCTGTTGATACTTCAGATACAGCTCGGTTAATTATCGAAAGACATTTTATTAGAGATATGAGGGGTAATTTGAGAAATTTTTCTGTTCAGAATTTTAGATGTGTAGCCTGTAATGAAATTACTAGAAGGGTTCCTCTTGCAGGAGTTTGTCCTTTTTGTGGGGGAAAACTTATTTTTACAATTCATGAAGGGGGAATTAAAAAATATCTAGAGCCTGCATTGGAATTATCTAAGAAATATAATCTTTCTCCTTATTTACAACAAACTTTAGAGTTGGTTAAGGGGTATATTGATTCTATCTTTGGAAAGGAAAAAGAAAAACAGGAAAGTATTGATAAGTGGTTTTAATTTCTATGGAAAATAATCATTTTTTAGATATAAAGAAAGCTAGAAATGGAAAAGGATTATTCTCCAAAATAAATTTTAATTCAAATGAAAAAATCTTGAAATTAGAAGGAGATTTTTTTGAGGTTAGAATTGAACCTACATTAAGTGAAGAGGTAATTGCTAATTCTATTAGATATAATAGGGAGATTTATTTGGATACAACAAAAAGTTATTCTAAATATTTAAATCATTCTTGTGTTCCTAATTCATATCTTCTGAAAGAAGAAGAAAGTTTATTTCTTGTTTCCTTAGAAGAAATTAATCCTGGAGAAGAATTAACAATGGACTACTCTACTATAATTGCTTTGGATGATTTTTGGAAACTGAATTGTAATTGTGGAGAAAATAATTGTAGAAAAATAATAGGAAATTGGACGACTCTTCCAAGCGAAGTCTTTAAAAAATATCTTTCTAAAGGAATGATTCCCCATTATATCTTAGAAATTTAAAATAAATATAAAATAATTGTTGGAATTATTAAACAGCCCATCATGTTTGTTCTTTTTGTTCCTGTGTTAATACAATATATTCCTGTCAGGGTAGAGAGAATTAGAATTAATATCCCAAAAAAACCAGAAATGATTAGAGTTAAGAAAAATAAGAGAATTAAAGTTACTATTGAAATTGTAGAATAATTAATTTTGTTTATCTTATTTGCAAAGAATCTCGCTAATTTTTTTGATAAGAGATAAGCAATTATTCCTGTAATTAAAACTACCATTAACATTAATATTAATTCTTTTAATTCTACTTGTCCTAAAATATTTTGAATGGCAACTGCCACTCCCGTTCTTCCCTTAGAAATTGCATAAATAGAGATAAATGAAAATCCCATAACTAGAAGATTTGTTAATCCTAAAAGGAAGAGAAAATCTTTTCTTTCTGTTCTTGCAATTGTATTTCCTAAAACTGCTGCCTGACTGCTTCCTAATCCTGGTAAAAATCCACAAAGAGGAGAGGCAATTAGCGAACCTAAAATGGGTTTGAAATATTTTGGTTTTGCTTGAGTAAATTCCTGTTTTGGAATATGAACTTTATTTTTTATACTTAAAATTAGAGAAGAGCTACCAAATAGTCCAGAAAGAAGAGGAAGAAGGGGTTCTTTTAGGTCTAAATTTAAAATTAGATATCCTAATATTCCAGTCAGAGAGATTACAATTGCTGCAGGAATCTTTTCTTTTTCTGTAAAAACTAAAATTCCTACCACTCCGATTAGAATATAGGGAATAATTTTTTGAATTAGTTCATAGATGGGAGGAACAGCCAAGATAAGAAGAGGGGTAATTATTATTAGTAGGAAGATGCCTATGAAGCAACCCTTAGTACTAAGTAAAACTGCTTCATATCCTCTACCCTGTTTTAATAATTCATGTCCGGGTAAGGCAGATAAACTGGTATCTTCATTTGGGCATCCTAAAAAGATTGAAGGGATAAAATCTAAAAAAGTGTGAGTGATTGCCATCGCAGTTATAAAAATTACAAAGTAAATTGGAAAACTAGTTGCATTTGTAGAAGCAATAGAAACTACTGCCACCCCAATTAGATTAATGTGTAATCCTGGAATTAATCCCGAAATTGTTCCTGCTAAAATTCCAAGTAAAAGAAATAAAAGCATTTCTAAAAACATGAAATTTAAAGGTTAGAGAAGATTATATCTTTTTGGGATTTATTTAAATAATTATTTTTTATAGAAATGTTTAATAATCTTCAAAATTTCTCTTAATAATGGTTAAAAAATCTGTTGGGGGTGTAAAATTAAGCGTTGATGAAAGAATGGAATTGATTAAAAGGAATACTCTTGAAATTGTTAGTGAAGAAGAACTTAAAGAAATTTTAAAAAAGAAAAAAGAAGTTTCTGTTTATTGTGGCTATGAACCAAATGGGCCGATGCACTTAGGGCATTTTGTGACTATTCTAAAGCTTATGGATTTAGATAAAGCCGGAATTAAAGTTAAAATCTTATTAGCAGATGTTCATGCATTACTTAATCGTAAAGGGTCAAAGGAAGAGATTGCTAAGGAAGTAAATAATTGGAAAAGGACAATTAAAGCGGTTGGTTTTGATAATGCTGAAATTGTTTTAGGAAGTGATTTTCAGTTTAAAGAAGATTATCAGATGGATGTTATGCTCTTAGCGCAAAATTCTACTATTCAGAGAGGATTAAGAAGTATGCAAGAAATTGCTCGTGATGTTGAAAATGCAACCATCTCTCAATTATGGTATCCTTTAATGCAGGTTGCAGACATTAAACATCTTGGGGTGAATATTGCTCTTGGAGGAATGGAGCAAAGAAAAGTTCATATGATTGGAAAGGATATGTCTAAAGTTATGAACTACGATTTTGTTGCCTTGCACACTCCTTTAATTACTTCCTTAAAAGGTCCTGGGCAAAAAATGTCTAAGTCTCTTCCTGGTTCTGGAATTAGTATAACAGATAGTTACGATGAGATTAAAAAAACAATTAATGGGGCCTATTGTCCTGAAGGGGATATTACCGAAAATCCTCTTTTACAAATTATGAAATTAATTATCTTTCCTAAATTTGAAAAAATAGAAATTAAAAGACCAGACAAATTTGGAGGAAACTTATCTTTTAGTACTTATCTTGAACTTGAAAAAATTTATTCTGAAAAAAAGCTCCATCCAATGGACTTAAAGGCTTGTACTTTAGAACATTTGGAGAAGATCATTGCACCTATTAGAAAGAATTATGAATAATCTTATTTAATTTTGGCACTACTATTTTTTTGATATCCTGTTAATCTCTTAATCACAATTTTTTATTAGCATGTCTAAAACTTCTTCAATCAATTTTTCTCTTTCTTCCTCAAAAAAATCTAGGGCTGGTTGGGCATTAACTTCCAAGACCATCCATTTTCCATTTTTTTTAAGGATGTCTATTCCTACAATTTTTATATCTGTAACTCCTATAAGTTTTTTTACCACTTTCTCTAATCTTTTTCCAATTTTAAAACGTTCAAATTTCTTTGCATAAACTCCTGTAGCTTTCCAACCTGTTTTATTTTTTTTAATTACGGTCTGCATTATCTTATTTCCAATAACCGTTACTCTATAACTGGGGGATTTGATAAATTCTTGAGCAATGATTGGGCATTTTTCTCCCCCCTTTTTCCAAAATTTTTTTATGAGGAGTTCTGCTTCTCCAATTCCCTTAACTTTGCCTACGTATTCTCCTCTCGTGCCATAAATTCTTTTTAGTATTACTGGCCATCTTCCAAATTCCTTAAGTTCTTTTTTTGCATTATTTATATTTCCAGATAAAAGAATTGTTTTTGGGGTAGGAATATTATTTTCTGTGCATTTAACGTAGAACATCCACTTATCTTCTGAGCAATAATAAGACTTAGAAGTTTCAAAAATTTTCTTCCCCCATTCTTCAATCATCTTAATTAGCTCTACCGAGAAATTATCCCATACGGCACAATAAATTATATCACATTTATTTATTCTCTTTTTAAAAGAATTTAAATTAAATTTTTCTGCAATATTTATCAATATCAAATTGATACCTTTCTTTTTTGCTATTTTAAGAAAAATTTCTCCCTCTTCTCTTATTGCATTTGTACCGGAAATTATTCCGATGGTTTTATTTTTCACCAAATTATTAATACAGTTTTATATTTAAAGTTGGTGTTTTTTGTTAAATTTTTAGAAAAATGGTTTTTTACTTTGTCTTAAATTCTATAATGTCTAAATCCTTTAATTGGTGGTTTAATCCCACAACTTGCCCTCCAAACTTCGAAGAAGGTCCCCAAATTCTTGTTTCCTTAATTCTTTGGGAGAAGCCCTTAAGTATTTTTTCTGCAGCCTCTTTTACCGTAGAGTTTGGTTTCATAATCATCGCTCTATTTGACTTTTCTTTTCCGGGTTCTTTAGTAAATATTCTTAAAACTTTAAAACTATTAAAAATTTTTTCTTTTAGCTCGTCAATTCCGTTTTCTGGTATTTCTTTAATTGTTGAAATAAGAACAAAATTATACTTTTTACTTTGAAGGGTTGCGGCTATTTTTCTTTTTTGTACTTCATCTAATAAATCTATTTTATTAAAACAGATGATCTTCTTTGCTAAATTTGAAGGAAGTAAACTCTCAATTTCTTTTATTTCGTTTATATCATTGATTAGAATAATAAGGGTGTCTGCAGTATGAACCATTCCTTTATCAAAATTTTCTCCGTCAATAGCAGGATTTTCAACAATTTGAATTTGAGTTCCATTATACTCTAATATTCCTATCTGTGGGTCTCTTGTAGAAAATCTGTTGTTGTTTATCTTGGGGGTTGCATTGGTTAAAATATTTAGTAAAGAGGATTTACCTGAGTTTGTTTTTCCTATTATTACTGCTTGCATATCTCCTTTTTTTAATCCTAACTGTTTGGATTTTCCGGCTTTCTTTCTTTTTTCAAGGTCTCCTTCTAATCTTTTCTTTCTTGTTCTGAGATTTGCTAAAAGATTTTCAGAAGATTTATGTTTTGGGGCAACTTTTAGCATTATTTCTAATGCAGCTATCTGGCTCTCGGGAGTCTTAGCTTCGAGATATTCTTTCTCTGCTTTTGCATATTCGGGGGAAGCGTTTACAGGCATATAATTTTAAAACTCTTGTAACTTAAAAATTTAATGAAGATTAAGGAAAATCTCTCTAGACAAGAATTATTAAAAAAAATAGTAGAAAAGAAGGAATTTTCAGATTTGCCGGAATTTGATGTTAAAAAAGTATTAGACCTTTTTGATCAACCCCATAGAACTAACGAAGAAAAAATTAAACTTTCTAGAGATTTGCTTAGGAAGATGTATAGTGTCTTTGTGTCAGACAAACTTTTAATTAACAGGGATAATCCCCCAGAATGGTTTTTAAAAAAGCATCTTTCTACAAAAGAAAGATTTGAAGATTACGAAAAGATATATACTAGAATATTTCAAAGATTCCCAACTAAAAAAATTCATGTAATCGATTTGGGGGCTGGAATTAATGGATTAAGTTATGACTTTTTTCCAAAAAAAGTGGATTATGTTGGAGTAGAAGCAGTAGGTCAGCTTGTTAATCTAATGAATAATTATTTTCAAAAAGAAAAGATTTTAGGAAAAGCTTTCCATGAAAGTTTATTTAATTTAACAGCGATAAAAAAAATTATTCCGGAAACAAGGGAGAAAAAAATAATTTTCTTATTTAAGGTTTTAGATAGTTTGGAAATGTTAGAAAGAGATTATTCTAAAAAAATTTTGTTAGAATTAATGCCTCTGGTGGATGAAATTGTGGTGAGTTTTGCTACTAGAAGTCTTATTAGAAGAGAGAAATTTAAAGCAAATCGGAATTGGTTAATTGGTTTTATTAATGAAAATTTTAGTATTTTGGATGATTTTGATTTTGGTTCGGAAAGATATATCTGTTTTAGAAATAGGTAATCTTTAAATTCTAAAAAATCTTTAACCTTTTATGGGAAAAGAAGCAAACCTTGTTCCAGAATGGGAAGAAGAAGTAAAACTTTCGCCGAGAGTTTTGGCTTTAAAAAAAAATCAAACTGAGTTTGAAAAAAAGAAGGCAAGTGGAGAATTTGAGGTAGAACTTAAAGAGCCTCAGGATTCTAAGATTATTAAATGGATAATTTTGGGTCTTGTTGCAGCAGGATTAATTTTATTGATTTTTTTATTTAACTTGATATAAAAATCTTTATATAGCTTATTTGAGGTATTGATTTATGAAAAATGTTTTTAAAAGAGTTGTTTTAAAAAATGGATTTACTATTATTTTTGAGAAGAGAAATTTACCCTTAGTTAGTGTGGCTTTTGCAGTGAGGGCTGGAGGGGTGAACGAAAAAACTGAAGAAAAAGGAATTTCTCATTACATTGAGCACATGCTCTATAAAGGAACTGTTAATAGGGACGTAAAACAAATTTCTGAAGAGATTGAACGTAGGGGCGGAGAATTAAATGGTTTCACTTCCGAAGAAATAGTTGCTTATTGGTGTAAAATGCCTTCTAAGCATGTTAATGTGGCTTTAGAGGTTTTGGGGGATATGATAAAAAATCCTCTTTTTGATGAGAAAGAGTTAGAAAAAGAAAGAAAAGTTATTTTTGAAGAAATAAAAATGTATAAAGATAATCCGAGATTGCATGTTTTTGATGAAATTCACTCTTGCTTGTATGGGGGCACTTTAGCAATGCATCTTGCGGGAACAAAAGAAACTATGAATACAATTGACCGAAAAAAAATTATAAACAAATTTAAAGAAATTTACACTCCTAATAACCTGATTCTCTGTGTTGTGGGGGATGCAAAATTAAATCAGTTGATAGATTATGCTGAAAAAAATTTTGGAAACGAAAAGGGAAAGGTACCTGAAGTTAAATTTGATAGAAAGAATCAAATAAAAGTTGAAGAAAGAAAAGGGATAGACCAAACAAATATGGTCTTTGCATTTCATGCTCCTAATGGAAGTGACGATTTATCTTATGCTTCTATTTGTTTAATTAATTTAATGGCAGGAGGGATGTCTTCTAGGTTGTTTAGTGAAATAAGAGAAAAGAGAAATTTAGCTTATGCAGTTAAAGGAGAAGCAGAAATTGGAAAAAGATTTTCTTATTGTTCTATTTATGTTGGAACCATGAAGGAAAATATTGAACAAGTGCATGAACTAATTTTAGAAGAATTTGAAAAAGTTTCAATGGAACTGACTTCTGAAGAGTTGGACTCAGTTAAAGAGCAAATTATCGGTAACCATGAAATTTCTTTAGAAGATTCTCGAGCTCAGATGGTTAATCTTTTGGCTGCAGAAATTGAAGGAGATGCATCCGAAGTATATGACTTTGAAAAAAAAATCCGAAAAGTTAAATTAGAAGATGTTAAAAAATTTGCTAAAAAAGTTGCTGAGGGAGATTATAGTTTATTTTCATTAGTTCCTAAAGATTAAATTTTTTAATAAACTTTAAATAATCCTTCTTGTTGTTTTTATTATGAATAAAAAAAGAGATGTTTTTGTTTTGTTCTTTGCATTTATATTTTTAGCTGGATTTTTGTTTTTCAATTCTCTAAATATTGAAATTTCTTTTAATAATCAAATAACTGGTAATGCTTTCCTTGGTTCTGATTATAAATGTGTTGATTCTGATAAAGGAACAGATGAGAAATTTATTAAGTCCCAAGCTTATCTTTTTGATTCTGAAAGTAATATAGAATTAAAAGCTTTAGAAGATTTTTGTTTTAGCTCTTTAGTTTTGAATGAAGCGTATTGTCCTAGTGCCACGGAATATCCTAGTTTCAAAAAAATTAGATGTGAGAATAGATGTGAGAATGGAACGTGTAAGAAAAATTGGGTAAATTCTACTACTGAAAGAAATACTGATAATTTTAATCTCTGTCAAGATTTTGATGTGGGAATTGACGAGAATATAACTTTTTCAAGAGCCACTTTTTCTCAATCTTCTACCGGACAAGAGATTAGTGCAATTGTAGATTCTTGTTTTAATTCAAGTGTTTTATCCGAAGCATATTGCCTTTCTCCAAATAGTCAACCAACAACTAAAAAAATGAATTGTGTTAATGGATGTTCAGAGGGAAAATGTAAACTGCCTCTTGTTAGAGGAAACTGTTCAAAGAGGGCAGCTTATTATGATGGAAATCTGCCAGAATATTCCTCTTGTCTTTTATACTCTGATGAAAAATACTATAACTATTCTTTTGAGGTATTAAACTATGAAATTGAAAATCAAAGTTATTATGATCCTCTTCTTGGAGCAAATTATTATCCTTTGACCTCAGTTTCTATTAAATTAAAAAAAGGGGAAGAGGTTAGTTCTAATTTAGCCCTGGAAGATGTTTATATCTTCAATGATAACACGGTGATAAAATTAAATTCTGCCAAATCTTATAAAAATTTAGATATTATTGAAATTAATTTACTTGAATCTAATTTTAAAAAAGTAGAATCTTCTTTTAATTTAGATAACTTTTTTGGAAGAGGATTTTGGGGCGTGAATTCTTCTTTTTTAGATTCTGAAAGTAAATATTTTTCTTACAATGTTCATTATCTTAAATTTTTGCGTGAGGTTCCTCTAACTTTCAATTCAGAAACTTTGTCTTTCCTTTCTTTAACTCCGGGGTTCATGGAAAATCCTAAAGCTCTTTTTTTTGATTTTTTTGTTTTTAAAAAAGGTTTAGAAAGTAAGGGAATTGATTTTAAGCAAGCATATTTTGTTTCTGATGAAGATGCATGGTCTGGGGTTTCTTCAGAGATTATTAATAAGCGGTATGATTTCTTAGATAAATATGATCCCCTTGCTCCTACCTGGGTTAATTTTGCTTTTGTAGATAAACAAGGTAGTCTCTCTCATTTTAAACAAAACATTAAAGATTATGGAGAGAGAGCAGATATTGTTAGTTTTGATTATTATGGTTCTTTTGATTGGGTTGAGTATGGAACTTGGGGAAATGAATACTTTGTTATTAATAACCATAGAATTGATGCTACTGGAGATTATATAGAAATTTTTAAAGATGTTTTGGGAGAGCAAAAACCACTTTGGTTTATTTCTCAAGGATATGCTCAAGACTCTCGAGATGAAGATTTTCTAAAAAGAGATCTTAGATTTATGCCTTATCAAGCAATTGTTCATGGAGCTAAAGGAATTATCTTTTTTGGTCTTCATGTTCCGCAAAATTCAATACATTCGGAATCTTCTAAAGGAAATATTATCTATCCAATTTTAAAAGAATTAGAAGAAATTAGTGGCTTCTTAATTTCTTCTCCAGTAAAACAAGTTCTTGCTTCTTTAGATTCTAATTACAATATAATTGAACCTTTTGATGGAATTGAATATGCCGTTTTTGGAAGTGGGGGAAATTTTCTTGCTATTTTAATAAACAGAAAAGAAGCGAGTGTATCTAAGACTTTTACTTCTGATAATCTTGGAGTCAATTTTAATCAAGTTAAAAAATTATATGAATTAAAATATGAATTTCCAGATGGAACAACTTCTGCTAACTATCATAATTCTGATGGAATTAAAAGAATTGAAAAAGAAATTAATCTTAATTCGGAAGGTAATTTAGATTTGTCTTTTAGTCCTTATCAGGTTTACATTTTAAGAGGAGAACCAACGGGACAGGGCCTTTTTCCAAGAATTATGGATTTTGTAAAAGAGGATTATAAAGATAAGAAAGGTTTCCTATTTAATGATCCTTACTAAATTTCCTTTCTACTATTTCTTTAAATTCTTTTGCTCTTTTTCCCAACATTTTCTTTAAATCTTCTTCGGAAGCATTAATTATATTTTGAACTGTATGAAATTCTTTTAATAACTCTTCTGATTTCTTAGGACCTATGTTGGGAAATCCTTCAAGTATAAAACTTAATCTCTCGTCAGGGCTTAGATTTCTCTTTGATACATTAAATGACATAGGGGTTTCTTTTTTATTCCAGAGAATTTTTAGGTAGGTAGCTGTTTCTTCTTGGTCTTTTGTAAATATCACCGGAACTTTAAATTTAAGAGTGATTGTAAGAAGAAATCCTCTTATAGCATTTGAATTGATTCCAGTTTTTTCTAACTCTTCTTGAGAACCCTCGATTAGTAGAAGTTGTTGGGGGTATTGTGACATTTCTTCTAATTGTTTGAACAACCTTTTATTTATCATAGAAGTTACAAAGTCCGAAATGGTTTTTCTTTCAATCGCAACATTATTAATAATATAATCTGCTACCTTCAATTGTTGAAATTCAATTGGAACATTCATATTAATTAATTCCGAAGGAACTAGAGAATTTTTTTCCCTGTTATCAATTATTATTTTTTGAATATTTTTATTTTCTTCTTTGCTTTCTGGAGAGATTATCTTTTTTGGGAAGGGATTTTGAAAAATATCATTAATCTGCTTTTGATGTATTACTTTCATTCTTTTTTACTCCATGCGCCACACTTTCATTTAATCCATGTAAAGAAATCTCCATAAAATCTGCCTTTCCAATTACTTTTTCCATTTCGTCTGCTCCCATATAGGTCATTCCCGAAGCTAAGCCTCCTAAAAATCTTTTAACCACTTTCTCTACAGGTCCCTGGCATTCTACGAGGGTTTTTGCTCCCTCAATACTAATAACCTCTTTTTTTTCTCCTTTGTCTAAATTTATTTTTTTTATTGTAGCATCATAGCTCGCCATTCCTCTATACACTTTGAAATATTTTTTTCCTTTTTTTATTATCTCGCCCGGAGTTTCTAAGCATCCTGCAAAAATTCCTCCAGACATTACTGTATTTGCTCCAGCCCCAATTGCTTTAACTAAATCTCCGGGATATCTAATTCCTCCATCTGCACAGAGAGGAATTCTTCCCTGAGTTGCTTCGTAAGCATCCATAATAGCAGTGATATGGGGAACGCCTGCTCCAGTCATTATTCGAGTTGTACACATGGAATTATGAACAATCATATTATTCGCGATAAAACTGTGGGTTGGACAATCAACTTCTAAATCATAAACTTTTACTTTTTTAGAATAGGATTCATTTTTTATTAATTTTATAATTTGATATTTTTCAGTTAATCTTTTTTCTGGCATTCTTAATGTTCTTGCCCTATAGCTTGGTTTAAGGTTTTTTATATCTAAATTTAGAAGATTTCCTCCCGTGCTTGTGTGTTTTAGATTATTTGGAAAATAGTTATATAACAAATATGTTAGAATATTAAATAATTCAATTAATCTAACTGAAGTATTGGTAAAACAAATTCTCCCTTCTTTTTCTTTATGTCCATCACTATCAATTAATCCTTCAAAAATACCTCTTAAATATTCTTTATTTTTTACCAAATATTGTTCTGGTAAATATTTTTCATTTTTCTTTCCAAAACTTGCTAAAAAGTCTGCTAATGGTTTGTAATAAAAGGCTATTTGTATTAACTTTCCTTTTTTTTGTAGCGTGCATTCTTTTTTAAAGATGGTAGAGATTATTCTCTTTAACTTTTGTGCAATTTCAATTTCATTTATTCCAAAATACCAATAAACGCTTCCACGGTTTGATTTTTTATAATTAGTAACAGCAGCGTGTCCATCTCCTAAAAATGTTCCGAAGAGATAGCCTAATTCATATTCAGGTTTGAGATTGTGTTCTTCTGCATAAATTAAATTCTCCTTTTTATTCCCTGCAGTTCTTTTTTTTAGGGGAATATTGAAATCTTCCTTTAAGGCAAAGTTTATTTTTGAAGGCATTAATAAAGCATCTTTTTTTAAAAATTGTATCTCTTTCCATTTATATTTAGACTCTCCTTTCTTGGTTGGTTTATTTAATATTTTTTTATAACCTTGAGAATTAAAAGAAGTAATTGAACTTGAATTTAAATCTCCCACAAAAAATTGATGTTCTGGAGTCACATAAGTATCTTCATAGAAGGAATTATTCTTTATTTTTTGAACTTCCCGAACTCCAGTGCAGAAACTTTTTAAAACTTTAATTGATTCTCCATTCATATTAATTATGCTATCTCCTTTTTGAATTTCTTCAATATTTTTGTAAGTTCCATTAGCTAGAAGTATTCTTGTTCCTTCCTTGAAACATCCTGGCCCTATTCCTATTTTAATTGCATCTGCACCTTTGCTTAGGAAATATTCTGCTGCATCTTTAGTTGCAATGTTTCCGGCCATGATATCTATCTTTGGGTGGTTTAACTTAAGATAATCTAAGGCCTTCCCTGCTCTTTTTGAGTGGCCATGAGCAATGTCTAAAACCAAGATATCCACCCCTGCTTTTTCTAACTCTTTTACTCTTTCTTCATAATCTTTTAATCCTATTGCCGCAGCAGCTAGTAACCTTTGGGCTTTTATTTTTCTAACTTGATTTGCTTGTTCTTCAATTGTCATAAATCTATGTAAAACTCCTAAGCCCCCCAATTTTCCTATTGCAATGGCCATTTTAGCTTCGCATATTGTATCCATATTCGCTACAAGTAAGGGAATATCTATCTCATAATTTCTTGTAACTCTTGTTTTAAATCTAACATCTCTTCTAGAATTAATTTTATTATATTTAGGAACAATCAGTACATCATCAAAAGAATAGCCTTTTCCAATAATTCTTGCCATACTTTAAAAATTATGATTTTGCTCTTTTATAAATTTATATGAGGTTAAAAGGTGATTTAATGTTTTTTAAATCCCAATTCCTGATTTTTCTTAATCTCCTTCATGATAGTTTGATAGATTGGATTTTCTGTGGTCTCTCTTCTTAGTCTTTCTAAATCTCTGAAAAAGTTATGTTTATTTTCAATCATATAAGATTCTAAATCTTCTTTTGAAGCAAAGACGTTATTTCCAGAATAAAATCTTACAACTGGATGGTTAAAATAATCTTTTTCTTTGTTTAGAGTTATGGTATATATTAGTTTAGACATCATCCACATTGTTGCCTGTTCGGCAGGAGTACCCCAAGTCCAATTATCATCCAAGATTACAATTCCTCCTAAAATATCTTTTCTTGAGATTTGTTCTAAATCTCCAGTATATAATTTGGTTACTTGTTCTTTTAACTTAAGATATTTTTCTTTCCCTATATTTCCTAATTCCGTTTCCAAGGTTGAACATTCATGAAATGGGTTGACTAACTGAATTCCTGTTCTTTCTTCAAATCCAGATTCCCATTCTCTAATTTCTTGTCTGGACTCTGTTGGATGGGCTAGATAAAATCTCGGGGGATTCATTTTTTGATTATAATCAACTATTTTCTTTTTGACTAATTTGAAAACTTCATCTGGATTTCTGTGAGTGGTATCCAGAATAATGTCAAAATTATTTTCATCATAGCAATTTTCAATTTTATAGATAGAATTATATCTTCTAATATCGCTTTCACATCTAAGTCTATTTATTTTTATCATCTCTTCTAAAGTTGTTTGCATGCTTTCACTTTCACGTGCGGCTTCTTGGATTCTTTTTGCTCCTTCAAGAGCTTCTACTGTTAAAAATATCTTTATTGATTCTGGAATAAAAAAATAAGATAATCTTCCATCTAAGATAAAATTTGAATTTTCTTTTGCCCATTGTTTTTGGTATTCATCTGCTTGAGTATCAGTTAGGGGGTTGTGTTCACCTAAATTATTCAATTCATTTATGTTCATTCCATGAGAGAGGGCATATGCTCTTCTTAGTTGTCCTACTGAGAAAGAGGGAATTTTATATTCTTCTTCTAATCTTTTTATTAGAGTTCCTTTACCTGCTCCAGGAAAACCAGAAATTGTTATTTTCATAGTTTTGCGATGAAAGGGGAGTTATAAAGTATTGTTGTGATAGAAAGAATAGGTTATTGCAGACTGGTTTGTTCTTCTCTTTTTTCTTTATTTTTTATTTGATCTCTGATATTTTCTATTGAAGTATGCATTTTCTTTTCTCGTGCTCTTGCAGCATAATAAGAAAATTGATCTTTTGTGTTTTCTGTTATTAACATTACCAGTTTTCCCTTGCTTAATCTTGCTGTTCTTCCTCTTCTTTGAATTGAACGTATTGCTGAAGATACTGGTTCATAAAATACTACCATGCTTACCTCTGGAATGTCCAACCCCTCTTCTGCGATACAAGTTGCACAAAGAACATTGGTTTGATTTTCTCTAAACTCATCAATTATCTTTTTTTGTTCTTTTTGATTTAATCCAATACCATCTTTTTTTGTTTGTCCTATAAAAACCTTTGATTTAATTTCCGGAATCTTTTCTAATTCTTTGGAAAGTATCTGTGCAGTCTCTCTAAATTGAGTAAAAATTAATATTTTTGATTCTGGAATTTTGGAAATTTCTATTTTAACTAATTTAATTAATTCTTTTATCTTCGGATGCTCTCTTCCACTTTCTAATAGGCTGGTGGCATAAGCAAAAGCCACATTAAATTCTTTTTTTGTAACTAATTTGACTACCCCTCTACTTTGATGTTTTGAGGCTTGATTATAAATCTCTTTTAAGTATGTTTGAAAACTTTGAAGGGTTTGAGTTTCTAGAAGTTCTATTGCATGAAGAAGTTTTACTGCTTGAGCACAACTGCTCATGGCAATGTAGGTGTCTGGATGTTTATATCCTCGTGAAACTTGATCTCCGAGTTTTTTTTGTAATTGTATTAGAGATATTTTATTATCTGGCCCGAACAATACATTTCTCATTTTTAAATCTTGAATGTATTCATCATAGAGAATTCTTAATAATTTTTTTATTTCTAAAAATTCTGGAGGGAAAGCCACCATTACTTTTTCAATTTCTAATTCTTGTAAATATTTCTTAACATCTGGGCTTTCTCTTGACCTCAATTCCACCTCTTCAATTGAAAGATTTTTGCAAATTTCTTTAATCTGTTTAGGGTCACTTCCCGGGGATGCAGTAAGTCCAATTAATCTTGGATGTTTCGCTTTTGTTAAATAACTTTTGGCAATATAATTATAGTCATAATTTTTTACGCATCTATGTGCTTCATCTTCTATTAATAAAGAAACCTCTGTTAAATCGTAAAGATTGTTTTTCAAATCATTAGCTATACATTGGGGGGTTGAAAAAATTATATCTGCTGTTTGCCAAATTTTCTTCCTTTCTTCCGCTTTTACTGTTCCGGTAAAAAGTTGGATATCTCCAAAAAGTTCTGGAAGATTTTTTTTAAAATATTCTTCATGTTGTTCTGCAAGAGGTTTTGTTGGGGCTAACATTAAAACTTTTGATTTTGGGAATTCTTTCATTCTTCCAATTGTGACCATTAAGGCAATGAGAGTTTTTCCTAATCCTGTTGGAAGAACTACCAAGCAATTCTTGATTAAACAAGTTTCTGTAATCTTTAATTGATACTCTCTTGGCTCTACTTTTAGAAATTCCATGGTTGCATTTAGGATTTAGTGTTTATATTTTAGATGGTGATTTTAAACAATTAAGACTACTGCTGCAACTCCGAGAAGAACTATCACTGCTAAAACAGTCCAAAGTACAGTGTTTCCAAAGAAAATCTTACTTCCATCTAAATTAGATAGAGGAATCATGTTGAAGAATGCAAAACCTAAATTAAGAGCTGCGAAATCTTCAAATCCAATTAAATATCCTAAAACTGCAAAGATTAGATTACCCAAAATACCTGCAATTGCAATATATCCCATTTGGGCTTCTGTAACTTCTGAGAACGAATACACTCCATGTCTTTTTGCTGCTCTGTAAGTCTTTCCTTTTACTTCAAAGGTGAATGCTGCAAGCCAATTTATTCCTAACATTCCTAATCCCTTAGTTAGGGGCCAGGTTATAATCTTAATAATCACTGGAAGAACCAATCCTATTTGAAAAGGTTTGTTTAATCTCTGATGCGGTTTAACCCCATATCTGCTAAATTCCCAGTGTTTGATTTCAATTTCTGTATCCCAAAAATAACTTGCAACTTTTTTGAACAAAATGTTAATCATAATTACTAAAAATATTGAAAGTAGGGAAATAAGAAATAAATTTTTTAAATCTGTTAATGCTATTGTAAATCCTAAAATTAGCGTCGTTGTTAGAATCACCAATATTTCATTTTTATTTAGCATGTCTTTTTTAAGATTTGTTTTTTTATAAATCTGATTGTTTTTAGAATTGTATCTTTTTGAGTATGGAAAACTATTTAAATAGAACATGATATTTCTATTCATGAAAATCCAAAAAATTTCAGACGTTTTAGGGAAAAGAGTTTATACTGACTCTGGAAGTTACTTTGGAGAAGTAGAAGAAGCAAATCTTTTTGAAAACAGAGTAGATGGCTGGAGAATCCGAGTAGGAGCTGGCGTTACAACTGTTTTAGGGGGCGCAAGAGGGGTTATAATTCCTCATCAATTTGTAAAATCGATTAACGACGTTTTTATAATAAATAGTGCTGCTCTCCCTAGTGCTGGTGCTGGACTAGAAGAAGTACCTACAGATTAAGATCATGGCAAATATTCTACAATCAGAAGTAATGACTCAGTTCATATATCCGTTTTTATTAATCTTTTTTTTAGTCTTTGCTATATTAGAAAAGACAAAAATGCTTGGGGGGGATAAGAAACAAATTCATGCATTTATTTCTTTAGTTATTTCATTAATCTTTGTTAGTGCAGTTTTTCCAAAAATTATTGTTAGTAATTTGATGTTATTTTTAGTATTAGGTTTAGTAATAATCTTTGTAGGTTTGTTAATGTGGGGCTTTATTTCTGGTAGAGAAGCAAATGATCAATTAATTGGGGCAAAAACTCTTAAATGGTTCGGAGCATTTTTAATTCTTGCAATTATCATTGCAGTTATTTGGGCTTCTGGAATTGGAGGAGGATTTCAAAAGATATTTGACTTCGCATTTAATAGTCCTGATAGTTCAAAGTTTTGGACTAATTTTTTAATTATCGCTTTTGTTATTGGAGCTATTGTTGCTGTCTTAGTTAAAGGTAAATCAAAATAATTTCAGAAACATATATAAATAATATTTCATAATTAATAATATGGTAAGCGAGGTGTTTTTAGCATTTTATAGTTCAATAGGAGGAGGAGCTATTGGAGATTTACTTTTCCGATGGGAACAAGCAGGAGTATTTAGTTATATTCTTCCGTTTCTTTTAATTTTTGCATTAGTTTATGGATTATTGTCTAAGATGAATTTATTTGGCAATAGAGAAGATCCTCAAGGAAATAGAGGAATTAATGTGGTAATTGCAGTTGCAGTTTCTTTATTATCTTTACAGTTTGATTTAGTTTCAATTTTCTTTGCAGAAATTTTTCCTAAAGTAGGAGTAGGTTTAGCCATTATTTTAGCTTTGTTTATTATTGTTGGAATATTCTGGCCAAGCCATGGAGGATTTAACTGGGTTATGATTATCTTCGGATTACTTGTTGTAGCATATATAATTTTTAGTTCTTTAGGAGTTTTAGGTAGCTTATTTGGGCCGAACTTTAGTTCGCTTGGAATGTATGGCTGGGATTGGGGAACTATTATTGCAGTGGTGATATTTGTAGGAGCGTTCATCGCAATTATTATTCCAAGAAGAGATCCTACAAGACCTCGTAATGCTCCAGATAATTTAATTACTAGAAGTTTGTTCCCAACTGGTAGACCTTAATTTTTAGAAGAGGATAATTTTTTAGGGAAGAATTTTTTTAAGGAGGAGATTTATAACTTATTTTAGGGGGGGGATAATTTAATTTTTATTAATTAACGAATTTTTATTCTTCGTATTGAATCTCTCTACTTTGTTTTTTAGAAACATTTTTTTTGTCAGAATAATTTTCTTCTTGCTTTTTATCTAAAACTGGATTAATGACTTTTGCAAATGAATCTTCTAACATATTCATTTCTTTTTTCATTAAGTCTAAATGTTCTCCATAACTACTTACTTTATCAATAACTGTCAATTGCATTTTATCAAACATTTTTTCCATTCTTGCAAGCCTATCACTTAAATCTTCTAACTTTGCTTCAAAAAGAGTTCTAAATTCCATAGCTTCTCTTAGCTGAAATTGAAATCTCTTCATCTTTTCTGTTACAACCTGTTCTGCAATTTCAATTGTTGCATCTTGATTATAAGAATATTCTCCAGTGTAAGTTTGTTCTGAAGGCATTTCTTCTTGATATTCTTCTCCAGAAAAAAATTCATCTTCTCGTCCTCTTGGAGTATAATAATTTTGAGATTGAGAATTTGCTGCCTGAGGAGAATATAATTCTTCTTGGCCTTGTGGGCCCTCTCCCTCTGGTACGGGAGCTAAATCTGCTTCTTCTTGCATCATTGAAGGCATCATTCCATCTGTAGATGGCTCCTCTTCTGCAGAAATTGCTTTTTTTATTTGTGATTGATTTAATGCATCCATTATTTCTTTGGGAGATTTACCCTCTTCTTGTAGAATCGAGATTATCTCTTTTTCTGACATCCCCTCTTTTTTTAATTGTGTTACTTTTTCAAGCATACTCATAGTAATAATTGAACTTAGTTGTTTTTTAACTTTTCTAAGTCACTTTTTCTTACAAATTCTAAAGGTTGAAACATTTTTGCTTGTTTTCTTAAAATTTCTAATTCCTCTTTTCTTGCAAATTTTGAGAATTCGCTTGAGGCTGTTTCTAAAAAAGACTTTACTCTTTCAAGAGTTTGTTTTAATTCTTCTACGCTTCTTTTTAATTCTGTTATTTCACTTTCTGTTCTTTCTTTTATTTCAATTAAGTTTTGCCCTATGAGAAGCATTCTATCTTTGAGAAGCCTTTGTTTTTCCTCTAAGTCTCTAATGTTTATCTGAGAAGCATATCCATAATCTTGCTGTTCCTCTTTTGTCATATTTAAACTAAGATTTTTAGGTTTAAATTCCTTTGGAATTTTATTATAAAAATTAATATAAACTCTTTTTTCTTTAGGATAATATGCAATTTGAGCAAGGAGCAAAGCTTTACGATTTTGTTGTTGAAAGAGAAGGGGGTGAAGATGTTCTTTATGTAAATTATTTAGGAGCTACTTCTTCTCCTAATTTAGCAGATTCTGGAGAAATTATGGAAAGGACTATTGATTTACTTATTGAAAATCCCAATGTCTCAAGAATTGTATTTGTGCAACAGAAAAATTATAATTATGATTTTAGAGAAACAAGTTATCTTTTGGAAATCGCAAGTTTATATGTGCATTTTATTAGACAAGAGAAAATACTTTCCCAAGAAAGATTGGCTCCTACAAATGCAAATGCTTTTTCTTCAAGATATAATTCTGTTTTTTCTTTTCTCTATTTATTAAAAAAAGATCCTATTCTCGCTCATTCAGAATTGAAAAGATTAATCTATGAATCTAAAATTTTCCTAGAAAGAATTTCTGGAGAAAATTATCGAATAGATCAAAGAAATTATATTTCTGTTTTGTTAAAAATCTTGAATTTTATTGAGAGATTAAAAATAATTCAAGATGCATCCTTGCATATGGAGAATTATCATAAAGGAAGTAGAGAAATTTATCATCATCTCTTTAAGCCAGATATTATTCCTAACTTTACTTTTACTCGTTTGGTTTCGGATTTGCCTATGGATGCTGAAATTATTGATGAGTATAAAATTTCTTTAAATGATTATGATATTTCAAATGTGACCATTCTTAAAAAGAGAGATGAATCTAAATTAGTTTATCATTTGCTTCCTCCAGAGCATTCTCTTCCGGAAGAACAAAGTTCACTTTTAAATTTGGCGCGAGGGGTTTTAATTGAGCATCAACCTAAAGCAGAAGAATTTACTGATAGTGATAGAACGAGACATGTTTTTTTTAATGTATCAAAAGATTTACTTAGAGATTTAGCGGAGAATAGAAAAATTAATCTTAGTTTTTATGATTTAAATAAATTAGCCACAATTCTGGTAAGACATACAATTGGATTTGGATTAATAGAAGTTTTACTTCAAGATAAAAATTTACAAGATATCTCTTTGAATGCTCCTATTGCTCAAGTTCCAGTTTATGTGAGACATAATGATTATGATGAATGTACCACAAATATCTTCCCAAGCTTTGAAGATGCAGATTCTTGGGCAGCTAAGTTTAGAATGTTGTCCGGTAGACCTTTAGATGAAGCAAATCCTATTCTTGATACTCAGTTAGAATTTAGTGGATTGAGAGCAAGAGTTGCAATTGTTCAAGACCCTCTTAGTCCTGATGGAATAGCTTATTCTATTAGAAGACATAGAGAATCTCCCTGGACTCTTCCTTTATTTATTGAGAATAAAATGATTAATCCTTTTGCTGCAGGATTGATGAGTTTTTTAATTGATGGCTCTAGAACTCTTTTAATTGCTGGAACAAGAAGTTCAGGTAAAACTTCTGTTTTAGGAAGTTTAATGTTAGAGATCATTCCTAAATATAGAGTTATTACTGTAGAAGATTCTCTTGAATTACCAATTGAATCTTTAAGAGATTTAGGATATAATATTTTGAGAATGAAGGTTCGTTCTGCTCTTTTAAAAAATTCTTCAGAAGTAGATGCAGCTGATGGAATAAGAACTTCTTTGAGATTGGGAGATAGTTGTTTAATTATGGGTGAGGTTCGTTCTGTTGAGGCTCTTGCATTATATGAAGCAATGAGAGTTGGAGCGTTAGCAAATGTGGTTGCAGGTACAATTCACGGGGCTTCTCCTTATGGGGTTTATGATAGAGTTGTAAATGATTTGGGGGTTCCAACCACATCTTTCAAGGCAACAGACATTATTGCCGTTGCTAATCCAATAAAATCTGCAGATGGATTGCATTCTTGGAGAAGAATGTTACAAATTACTGAAGTAAGAAAACATTGGGAAAAAGATCCTCTTCTTGAAAAAGGATTTATAGATTTAATGAAGTATAATGTTGAAAAAGATGAATTAGAACCAACTGATGATTTAATCAATGGAGATAGTGAAATTGTAAAAGATATTGCTTCAAAAGTGAAAGGTTGGGCAGGAAATTGGGATGCAGTTTATGATAATATTCTCTTGAGAGCTAAAATGAAAGAAGAATTAGTGAATGTTTCTAAAAAATCTGGAAATAAAAATATTCTTGAAGCTCAATTCAATGTGCGAGCAAATCACGAATTTCATAAAATTTCTGATGAGGTTATTTCTGAAAGTGGGTTGCCTCTAAGTTCAAGAGTTTTTCCTAAATGGCAAAAATGGTTAAATGAAGAAGTTAAGAGTAAAAAAATTTAATTTCAATAATATTTAAATAGTATTTATCTTTAGTCTGAATATGAAAAGAGGGAAGAATTATTTTTTTGTTTTTGTTTTAATATTAGTTTTATCTTTAAGTTTAGTTTCTGCAGGATTGTTTTCTGATTTATGGGGAAAGATAACGGGAAATGCCCAATTCTCTATTCCTCAAGATTCTGTAGTGAGTGATAATGATGGAGGAGAAATTTCTTCTTCACAACCCTCTGTTCCTAATGCAGGAAGTAATAATGCTGTTACTTATACTGGAAATAATGGAAATGATAACGATTATGCTTCAAGATATTGGAATTTTTTTGATGCAAAGGGGGTAAGTTCTTATTTTAGAACAGAGAGGTTTATTGGTTCAACTGGAATGGTAAATCAAATACAACAAGAGTATGGATTTAGTGATTTTAATATTGTGAGTGTAAAATGTTATTTCCAAGATGCAAATGATTATACCATTTTTACGGAAGTTAGTTGTTCAGAATGTTCTAATCCTCAAGGAAAATGTCAATTTGTTCAATTTAGGGTGAATCCTTCAGATATTCCTGAAATCTCTAATTCTGGAATGGAAGCTGGACCCTTAGAGGAAACAGATGGAGATTTGCAATATAATTTGGTTTGTGATTCTATTTTGTTAAAGGATAATGAAAATAGTCTTTATTCTTTTAGTTTTTCTGGAACTCCTACTTTAACTAGTAAGACAAATATTATTAGTGATTATAATCCTGTTAATTATAAGGATAAGGTTTACATTGTTTCTTCTGGAACTCTAACTGCCTTAGATTATTTGAATCAAGAAGTATGGAAATATGAAACAACGACATCTGGAAAGGGGGGCTTTTTTTATGAACCTTTTGTTGATGAAAAAACTGGAACTCTTTATGTTGGAACAAGTGCAGGAGTTTTATTCTCTATTGATTTAGAAAAAAGTATCAATGGAGCTGTGTTAAACTGGTTTGCAGAATATCCTGGAACTGTTGAATTAAATTCTATGGATGTTAATAATGATTCTCTAATTATTGGAAATACTTCTAAGGGGTTGCTATTGATTAATAAAAATACTGGAGTTAAAATTAAAGAATATTCGGATACTCGAGGGTTAAGTTCTCCTTTCATTTATGAAAATAAAGTTGTCCTTAGTGGAAAAACAGGGGTTGCTGTTTTTGATTTAGTTACTCTTAATCTTCTTTGGGAAGAAAAATTAAATACTGGAGGAAAAATTTCTCCTGTTTTTGTTGATAAGGGGATTATTTATTTTGGAACTACTTATGCTCTTTATGCTTTAGATATAAATTCAAAAGAATATATTTTTAGTAGAGTTGGAGGAGCAAATTCTTGGGCTGAGGCACGAGCAAATCCAGAGCATTTTTTTAAGACTATTGCTTCTCAACCAATTGTAGATGGAGAGAGAATTTATCTTACTGGAAGTGGAGGAACTTTATTTGCTTTGAATAAAATTGGTTATAAAATTTGGTATTATTCTTTAAAAAATATTCAAAGAGCAGAGATAGGAGGAGATTATGTTTATCTTTCTTCACCGAGAATTATTGGCAATTATATTTTATTTAGTGGGGGGAAAAATCAAGAGACTCCTAATTTTTATATTCTAGATAAAAATACTGGTAATGAAGTTTTTATTTATTCTTTGGATGGAAAAAGTAATTCTTCTTTTGTTACAAATCCTCCTATTTTATCTTGTAAGAATGAAATAGTTTCTGGATTGGCTGGGAGGAAAAAAACAGATCTTGGAGGAATTTTAGCAAGAATTTTTTCAGCATTAAAATCTAATCCGGGTACAAATGACCAATATATTCCTTCTAGTAATGCTTGGGATAAATCTTCTGTTACTGAATGTAAGACAGATTACGGAAATTGTGTTAAATTAGATAATGGAGAATGGTCTTGTGATAGACAATTTTGTACGCTTTACAAAACTGAAATAATTAAGGGGGTTCCTAATGGAGGAATTTTAATTCCTAACTTAGATTCAATTAGATTAATCTCTGTTTCTGGAAGTAATGCCTTGTTAAATTTTAGTTATTCTAATAAGCAAGTTTCTGCAGCTAAGGGGCAGAAAATTTCTGCAGGAAGTTCAGGACTGGGAATATTTTTAATAGAAATTGGAACTAATTATGTTCTTTTTGAGGTTGGAGAGATAAACAAATTGGGAGGAACTCTTGTTGGAACTACTGGAGGAAATACTGGGGGCGAAACGGGAAATGTTGGAACTGTTACATGTGTGGACAGCGATAATGGAAAAACTTATGGAACTTATGGATTCCTTAATTTTACAAGAAAAAGTTCTAGCGGGGTTTATGTGACTGATTCTTATGTTGATAGATGTGTTGACGGGATTCTTTATGAAGCTTATTGTGATTTGAATAAAGTTCCTCAATTAGAAAATTATACCTGTCCTAATGGATGTGAAAATGGGAAGTGTAAAAGTGAAGTAAGTGTTTCTAATTATTATCCTGCACCTTTTTTAGTCAAAGGAATTCTTGATGCAGGAATTATTTATAGCACTTCTGATTCTACAGTTAGTTATACTGACTCTCAAAAGATACAAAGTGATTTAGAAAAAAGAAAAGGTTCGGCAACGGGTAATATTTTGGTTAGTGAATCTAAAATGGGTGAAGTAACTTCTCATAACTTAATTGTTGTTGGTTCTGCTTGTGGGAATAATATAATTAAAACTTTAGTTGGGAAAACAGATTGTGCCCAAATTAAAACTGCCCTAGGTTTAGCTTCTGGGGATTATTTAATAAAAAGTTATGCAAGTTCTTACACTTCTGGTAAAATCATCTTAATCGTTACTGGATATGGAACTTCGGAAACTTCGGCAGCAGTTAATTATTTAATTGCTTCTACTAATTTGAAAACTTCTGTTGGTTCAGAATATAGGGGTAAAGTGTCTTCAACGGATGCTTCTTTAGATGATGAATTAATCTGTTCTACAACTTCTCCTTGTCCTGCAGGAAGTTTTGTTTCTGGATCTTCACCTGTTTGTGATGGATTAAAGATGAATGTAATGAAAAATTATCAATCTTCTACTTGTATTAGTGGAAAATGTCAGAGTAGCATTTCTCTAAAAATTTTTGAAGCTTGTCCTAATGGATGTGACAGTGGGGTGTGTTTAGGAGAGGTTAAGGATTGTACTTCTGATGATGGCTGTGAAGAAGGGATGAGATGTGATCAAGGTTCTTGTATTGGAAGTAGTGGGGATGAATGTAATATTGATGTAGGCTGTGGTCAAGGAGAATACTGTAAAGATGGAAAATGTGTTATAAGAGTGAATAATCTTTCTCTTAAATGCACCGATACAGATATTAATTCAGAGTTTGCAGATGGAAAAAATATTTATTTAAGGGGAATTGCTAAAGAACCAAGTGCGAGTGGAGAGGTTTCTTATACTGATAAATGTTCTACAGATAAAAAATCTGTTGTTGAATATTTCTGTGGAGGAGATGATAGAGTTAAATCTTGGACTTATAATTGTGAATTTGAATGTGAGAATGGAGCGTGTAAAAAATATTCTGATTGTATTGGTTGTTTATACAATGACAAATGTTATAAGTATGGGGAAATGCGACAAGAAAATATATTTAATTGGTTAAATTATCAGGTTTGTACTGCAACTGGAGAATGGATTAAAGAGGGAAGTTTGAGTACTGGAGAGAATTGTGCAAAATATATTGGAAACACAGGAATAGAATCTATTGGGGCTCAACTTTGTGGAGGTTCTGGAAATAATCATGATTATTCTTGTTGTTTAGATAGTGATTTATCTAGTTATGGAAAATGTTCTGAAGAAAATAAAAATTGTGATTTCTCTCAAGATGATTGTGAAGGTTGTGAATATGATAGAAAATGTTATGCTAAAGGAACAAAGATTAATGCAGACAAATATTGTAGTACTGATGCTAAGATAAAAAACCGTTTATCTAAGGGGGGGGCATGTTCCCAAGATTATCAATGCCAAAGCAATGGGTGCTGTGGAGGAAAATGTCAAGGATGGTTTGAAGTTTTAATGGGTAGAGGATGTTAAAAGAAATATTTATTTTCCCCAACATTTATTAATTCTTTTTTCGTAAATTAGAGTATAAATAGAGGTGAAAATGACTGGAAAAAATCCTAATGTAGATGATATTTTAAAGAAATATAGTGCTAAAATAGAATCTAATATAAATTCAGAAGTTAGAGATAAAATAAATTATAGTCAAGAGTATCTTCGATTTAAAGATGAGATTGCTCCAGAATATAGTGGTTATGAGAGATGGTGTCATACTCTCGGAAATACCTTTAAAGTTAAGGCATCTGCTAAAGATGAAGCTCGATTAAGAAAATCTATTGATGCTTCACATTTAGATATTGAACCTTGGCAAGCGTTAACTCTCTCAATTATGTCTTTTGTTGCAGTTTTCTTTTTAGGATTAATTCTTTGTGTGGCAATTGCTTTTGTTCAGGGGGGATTTCAATATTTTCCTGCTTTGCTTTTCTTTTTGATTGTAATCTTTTCAATTTTTTTATTTTATTTTGTTAATTCTTATCCAGAAAGATTGGCCAGTAAATGGAGACTTAAGGCTTCAAGTCAGATGGTGCCTGCTATTCTTTATATTGTGGTTTATATGAGGCATACTCCTAATCTTGAGAAAGCAATTGCATTTGCTGCAAATCATTTACAATATCCTCTTGCTCTTGATTTTAAGAAAGTATTTTATAATGTGGAAGTTGGAAAATTTTCTACTATTAAAGAGAGTTTGGATAATTATTTAGAAGGGTGGAGAGATTATTCTGTTGAATTTATTGAAGCATTTCATTTAATTGAAAGTAGTTTGTTTGAACCTAGTGAATCAAGAAGAATTACCATTCTAGAAAAATCTTTACAAGTTGTTCTTGATGGGGTTTATGAAAAGATGCTTAAATTTACTCATAATGTTAGAAGTCCTTTAACTAATGTTTATATGTTGGGGGTTGTACTTCCAACTCTTGCTCTTGCTTTGATTCCTCTTGCGTCTGCAATGCTTGGGGGGTCTCTTAAGGTTGTTCATGTTTTTGTTTTATTTAATTTAATTGTTCCTTTCTTTGTGTTTTATTTAACGGATAAAATTTTGTTGATGCGTCCTGGAGGGCATGGGGAAACTGCTTTATTAAAAAAGAATCCTCTCTATCCTAAATATAAAAGTAAGGGCCCTTACTTTAGTGCTTTTTTGGCTTGTTTTCCTCTTCTAATTATTGGTTTATTACCTTTAATCTTTCAGATAGATTTTTCTGGAGTGGCAAATAATCCTGTTAATTTTATGGGTTTACAAAAAGATTTTACTTTCGGAGAATTGGGAATTCCAATTAATTCTCTTAAAGATGCAAAAGTCTTTGGATTTGATATAGCTAAGGATGGAAGTTTTAGAGGACCATTTGGATTGGGAGCAACCTTACTTGGATTATTTGTTCCCTTGAGTATTGCTTTATTTTTCTCTATGGCTTATAAAGATAAAACTAAGGATTTAATCAAGGAGAGAGAGAAAACTAAACAGTTAGAAGATGAATTTAATAATTCTTTATTCCAAATGGGAAATAGACTTGGAAATAATGTTCCTCCGGAATTAGTCTTTGGAAAGGTAGCTGAATCTAATAGAAGTCTAATGACAGGAGATTTTTTTGCACGAGTAAATTATAACATTAGACAGATGGGAATGGGAGTAGAAAAGGCTATTTTCGACGATAAAAGAGGAGCCTTGAAATATTTCCCTTCTGATTTAATTGCAACTAGTATGAGGGTTTTAATTGAATCTTCTAAAAAGGGATTAAAAATTGCTGCTATGAGTCTTATGAGTATTTCTGAATATATTAAGAACATTGGAAAAATTACTCTGAGATTAAAAGATATGCTTGCTGAAATTTCTTCTGATATGAAAAGTAATATGACTTTCTTGGCTCCTTTACTTTCTGGTATTGTTGTGGCTCTTGCAGCAATGATTACTGCTATTTTAAGTAAACTTAATTTTAGTAATCTTGGAGATTTGAATGTTTCGGGGTTCGGAGGAATTGGGGAAGCTCTTAATATCTTTAATTATTTAGATATGATTCCTCCTTATTTCTTACAAATTATTGTGGGATTATATCTTATCCAGATTGTATTCATTCTAACTGATACTCTTGTTACTGTTGATTCTGGAGAGGATAAGTTGGAAAACACAAATAAAACTGGACAGAATTTAAAGAAGGCTATTAGTCTTTTCTTTATCACTTCTTTAATTGGGGTAATTGCTTTAACAATACTTAGCGTTGTGGTATTAAACGGAATGTAACAATATTTAAAAGTTAGAATATCTTTTATTAAATATGAAAAAGAGAGGGATAGTTTCAGATTATTTACCTTGGTTGATTTTAGCATTAATTGTGTTAGTACTTTTTTTAATTGCAGATTGGATTTTAAAAGATAAGGGCTTAGCTATTATTGAGAATATTAAAAATATTTTTAGGAGAAGATAATGTCTGAAACAATGGTTTCTCCTATGATTAAGTGGATTCTTGGATTGGTGGTAATTATAGTGGTGGGATTGGGACTTTTTTTAGTGTTTAGAGATAAAATAATCGGATTTTTAGAAAATTTACCCACAGGAGCTAAATTAATTTTAAACTTAATAAAATAATAAGATGAGAAATAGAAAAGGAGAACAAATGTTGGCAACAGAAGTCGTTAAGATGGTTATTACTGTTATTTGTATACTCTTTTTAGTGTATCTCTTGATGTCTCTTTATTTTGCAAGAATTAATAGTAGTAAGTTTGCTCAAGCGCAAGAGTCAATGGAAAGAGTTAATCAAGCTTTAAATCACATGGAATTGAATGGTTTATCAGAATATACTCTTGACGCAGTTAGTCCTTCTAAATGGCTTGTTTTAGGATATACTGAAAATGAGATGAAGCCTAATTCTTGTAATGAAAAATCTTGTTTATGTATTTGTAAGAATTCAAGAGAAGCAAAGCAATTAGAAAAATGTTCTGAAGAGGGGGTGTGCTCTGAACTTTTAAATTTAAAAGATTTTAAAGAATTTGAGCTTGGCATGAAGGATAATGTTCCGGTTGGAATTTATTTAAAAATAAATAATGGAACTCTCGAGGTGAGGGAAGCATGATTGAGGGAGTTATGAAATGGCTCTTGTGGGTTGGGCTCTTTATTCTCTTACTTGCAGGAGTATATACCTTATTAAATAATCTAGGAGTTATGTAAATATGAATAAAAGAGGAGAATTAACTACCGCTCAAATTATTGGAATAATTTTACTTGTGGTATCATTTGCTATTTTATTATATTTTTTCTTTAAATTGAATATAGGGGAGGGAAATGATAAGCAAATTTGTCAAACCTCGGTTATGCAAAGAGCTAATCCTATTATTCCCGACGATGTTGTTCCCTTACAATGTAAAACTACTTATGTGTGCATTAGTAATGATAAAGGAAAATGTGAAGAATCTTTAAGTAAACCTACTGCAACTTATAAAATAAAAACTTCTGAACAAACTTATCAAATTATTGCTGACGAATTTGCTGATTGTTGGTGGATGTTTGGAGAAGGGGAAGTTAATTATGCTGGAAAAGATACAATTCCTAAATTATATTGTTCTCTTTGTTCACAAATAGTTTTTGATAAAAGTATGACTAATATCTTTCCAAGTGGGAAATTTTCTCAAAGAAATGTTTATTCTTATATGGCTAGGACTAAGATGACAGAGAATCAAACCTATAGTGAATATATTTATGGAACAAATGATTTGAATGAGATTAGTAATGGATTAGCTTTTGATGATGTTGACATTAAACAAAGATATTATATTGGAACTGGAATGAGTAGTGAATTTGGGGGTACTAATGTGGATATCGCGGGGGGAGTGGCTGGATTTGCTTTATCTTTTGTTCCTATCTTAAAAGGGGCTAATATTGTTAGTAAAATTCTTGTTGGAACTATTAAGTCAAATAGACTTACAATTGCCGGTGGAACAGGAGTGGGAACTCATTATCTTGCATCGGCTGTTAGTAAAATGATTGGGGTTCAACATGTTGCTCCATTTATGATGCAACTTGATTCGGAAGAATTTAAAGCCTTAGAATGTAAGCAACTCGCAACTTCTTCTTAAATAAGAATCTTTATTAATTCTATTTTCTTTTGTTAATTATGAAGGGGAAGAGAGGTGAAGGAACAATTTTAGTTGAAAATATTATCTATCTAATTTTAAATTTACTTTTTTTTGCCATTCTCATAATTTTTTTAATTAAACAAAGTTCTGGGGCTGCTCTTCTCGAACAGACATATTCAAAAAAAGTTGCTTTGCTTATTGACCAAGCCAAACCAGGTATGATAATAAAGTTGAATCTTGAAAAAGGAATGAATATAGCTAATTCAAATAAAATTACTCCTCAGGAACTTTTAGTTATTGAAGATAATTTTGTTAAGGTTACTCTTTCAAAAGGAGGGGGGCAAGAATATCATTTTTTTAACGATTTAGATGTTAAAGTTTTTCCGGAGACAGATGACAAGGGAGAGTATTCTGGAATTTATACCCTTACCGTTAATAGAAAGGCTCTTTCTGGAGGTATTTTATGATTAATAAAAAGGGAGAAAAATTAATCTCCGTTTATTGGTTTTTAATTTTAACCCTCATTGTGGTGGGAATTGTTGTTATGGTTAACACTTTTTATGGAAATCCTTATGATGTGAGAACTTTAGAGGTTGAAGTATTAAATAATCATGTTTCTAATTGTATCTCTTCTGGAGGAAGAATGAATCCTCTTTTAATCTGGCCTAGTACGGGGCAATATCAAGAAAGTTTTAGAGATACTTTTGTGGAAAAGTGTAAATTAAATTTGGAGGGGCATAATGAATTTGATCCAATAGAGTATTATGTGGAAGTAAATCTTTATAATAAATTTGATAAAAAACCTTTTGCTACTTTGTTTTCTGGAAATAAAAATTGGATAGGAGATTGTCAGGCAAATAATGAATATAAAAATTTAGCAACTTGTTATAATAGCACTATTTATTCTACAGATAATGTTGGTAATCTTTATAGGATAGAAATTTTCTCTATTGTTCATAAAATAAAAGAAAATGTTAATCAAAATTAAAATGAAAAATAAAAAAGCTCAAATTGCAGATACCTTAGCCTGGGCTATTGCCACAGTAGTAATTGTGATTCTTCTTATTTTATTTATTTTTATTTCTTCTATGTTGGCAAGCACGAGAATTGTTAAGGGGGAGTATAGAGATTCTTTATTTGCAAAGTCAATTTCCGATAAAACTGACTTGGGGTTGACAAAATCTTTAATTACTTATTATACAATGAAGGAAGATAGTGTGAAGAAGAGTTTAGATAAAGAGTTAAAAAAAATGAACTCTAGTGATGCATTTAAGGGAAATTATGATGCACGTTCTATTGAGATTATGAGGAGGGCTTCATCATGAATCGAAAGGGAGCAATTCCAGTAGTAATCTTGGTTATTGGGGTCTTTGCTGTTTGTACTTTTGCACTTTTGACCTTCTTAATTGCAGATTTTAAGGCAACTACTTCTTTTTCAGGAGTAAATATTATGAAAAATCTTACTCAAAATGTTGAAGAATACACTGCTTATAAAAATATTAAAAATATCTCTACAGAAAAATTGGGAGTAATGTTTAATTTAAAAGAAATTAATGGACAAAAATGTTTTTTTTATGAAGAAAGAGACAAAAAGGCATTTTCTCGTCTAAAAGGAGATTATGGAAATCTCTTATTTTCTGTTCAGTACTGTCCTTAATTAAATATTTTCTAATTTAGCATAAGCTTTATAAATTAGTTAATCTAATATATAATATTCAAAAGAGGATAAAATGAAAACAAAAGCACAAAGTATGGGTACGAATACCATTATACTTTTAATTTTAGGATTAGTTGTTTTGGTGATTCTTATAATTGGTTTTACATCTGGATGGGACAAAGTATTTCCCTTTATTGGAGGGGGAAACGTAGATAAGATTACTTCTAGTTGTAGTGCAGCTTGTGTGACTGGAGCAACTTATGATTATTGTTCTGTTCAGAGAACTTTGAAAGCAAAAACTGAAGAGACAGGTAAGACTGTTTCAATAAAAACTTCATGTGCAGTTTTTGCAAGTGTAACTGAATTTCAAAAATACGGAGTTGAACAATGTTCCACTGTTGAATGTGCTCTTCCTTGTGCAGACATTACAATTAATGGAAAAGCAGGCCAGAGTTCTGGAGAATATGATGTTAGTTTAGTATCAAGTGGAACAGGAAATTGTTTTGTTCCTAGTGCATAATTTTTCTGGGTATTAAGAGGGTAGAAAAAGAGGGAGTTGGAGAGGGAGAAATTTTGTTTGTGATTAGGGGCTTAAGATTAATTGAGGAACAATCTTTGTTGAGGGGGTTAATTATATTTGAGATAATTATTTAAATTTGATTTTATTATTTTTATCATGGATTATGGATGTGGAGAGAGAAGAAATAAGGGAAAGGATAAGAGGAGAGATAAGAAGAAGTATCCCTATAAACATGGGGGAGCAATGAGGAGTTCTGGAATTGATGTTAGTGCAAATAAAAAGAAAGAATAGAATTATAAATTCTTTTTTACTTTTCTTAATATGATTGAGGGAATTATTTTATTTGCTCTTGCTTTAATCTGGATTATATTTGCTGTTGTTCAAGATTTGAAATTTCGAGAAATAGCAGACTGGCTTAATTATTCACTTATAATTTTTGCTTTAGGATTCAGATTTTTTTACAGTCTTTTTAGCGGAGAATGGAACTTCTTTTTTTATGGAGTAGGGGGATTTGTTATTTTCTTAGGATTGGCTAATCTATTTTATTATGGAAGGATTTTTGCTGGAGGGGATGCTAAATTATTAATGGCTTTAGGTGCAATTCTGCCTCTTCCTGTGTCTTTAATAATTAATCTTAAGAATTTTGGATTATTTATTCTTCTATTTTTAATAGTAGGGGCATTGTATGGTCTAATTTATAGTTTGGTGCTTGGAATTAAAAATTTTAAGAGCTTTAGAAAAGAGTTTAATAATCAATTTAAAAAAAATAAGATTCTTATTTATGGTCTTTTAATTCTTGCAATCTTAATTATCTGTTTTGCTTTTATTGAGCCAATGTTTTTATTTCTTGGAATAATAATTTTTATCTTTCCTTATCTCTTTTTGTATTCTAAGGCTGTAGATGAGGTTTGTATGGTGAGAGATGTTCCAGTTAATAAATTAACTGAAGGAGATTGGTTGTATCAAGATATTAAAATTGGGAAAAATTTAATAAAAGCAACTTGGGATGGATTGGAAAAAAAAGACATTTATTTATTAAAGAAAAATAAAAAATTTGTAAAGGTGCGTTATGGAATTCAATATGCTCCAGTATTCTTGATTAGTTTTATTTTATTTATCTTGGGTATTTCTTTCAATTGGTTTAACTTCATTTAATGTTCACGGTCTTCTTTTAGGTAACCAGAAATTTTTATCATTAAAAACTTGGGGTTTTGGAGTTTCCTCTATCTTTAATTCTTCTTTCTTTTCAGATGGGGATAGCTCTTGATAAGCCTCAATTTTTGTTTTTAATTCTGTTAATTCTTGGGGGGTTTTTCTTTTTCTTTGTGAAGTTAAACTCTCATTTTCATAAACCGGAAAAATATTTATCATAAAGTGATTCATTGCTTCAGAATTTGTTATTTCTACTTTCTTTGGAGAAAAGACTTGTTGTAACTTTTTTGCAATATTGTTTGCTAAATTCTTTGCTTCTTCTGGAATTGAGGAGGGGTTTGAAACATGTTCTTTAGGAATGATTAACACATGACCTTCTGAAACTGGATTAATATCTAAAATAGCAATTGCTTTTTCGTTTTCTCCTATTTTTGTTGAAGGAATTTCTCCAGAGGCAATGGAACAGAATACACATTTTTGTAATGACTCTTCTCCTGTTTCAATTTCTTCTTCATTTTTAATTAAATGATTTTTTTTTAGGAAAGAAATTAATTCTTCTTCATTCATTGCAATTATTTGTTGTCTAAACTCTTCTTTATTTTCCTCAGGAAAAGTTTTATCTACTTGTTCAAGAAGCCATTTTCTAATTCTTTCTAAATCTTGAGTATTTTCCATTATTTATAAAGATAAAACGGGTTTATAAGAATTTGTTTGATAATTTTAAGCAACTTTTCTTAAATCAATGATTTGAGCGGACTGAACCTCTGGAATTTGACCTAATTTTTCTTCAATTAGAGAGGTATCTCCATATTCATCATAAAAAAAGAAAACAATTACTGCTTTCAATCCGAAAGCAATAGGTTCAATTGAGTATTCTTTGTTTGTTCCGTTATTTTCTTCGACTATTTTTCTTGCTTCTGCTTCTATTTTTGATAAATCCACACTTGGGGATTCTGGCATTAATTTAACTTTGACTCCTACTATTCCTGACATATTTGGACTAATTTTTGATGGTTTATAAATTTTTGTTTAAGCTTAAAATAAGTCATTTTATATTTGAGTAACACAATTCTTAAAAAGAAAAAGGATTTAATTCAGACATGGAAGGAAATTATGAAAAAATTATTGAAAAGTTATCCAAGGCTTCTGGATTAGATAGAGATGAAATTAATAGAAGGGTAGAAGCAAAAAGAGCTAAATTATCTGGTTTAATTAGTAGGGAAGGGTCTTTACAAATTATTGCTGCAGAATTAGGAATTTCTTTTGATAATGAAAAATTAAAGATAAATGAACTTCTTCCTGGAATGAGGAAAGTTCATCTTGTTGGAAAGGTTATAAGCCTTTATCCTATTAGGGTTTTTAAGACAAAAAATGGGGACGAAGGCAAGGTTGCAAGTATGATTGTTGCAGATGAAACAGGAAATATTAAAATTGTTCTTTGGGATACAAATCACATTAATTTGATTGAAAAAGGGGATGTCGCTGAAGGAACTTGCATTGAGGTTTTTAGTGGAAGTATGCGAGATAATGAAGTTCATTTGGGAAGTTTCTCCGAATTTAAAATTAGTGAAGATTTTATTGAGAATGTTAAAACTGAGAAATCTTTAAGGGAAAAAAAGATATCAGAATTTAATTTGGGAGATAAAGTTAAAATTAGAGCATTTGTGGTGCATGGATTTGATCCTCGTTTTTTTGAAGCAAATCTTGAAACTGGAAAAAAAGTAACTGAAGAAGAACTTGCAAGCGGGATTCCTACTGAAAAACGGGCCATTTGGAATTTAGTTATTGATGATGGAACTGAATCTATTAGGGCGGTTTTATTTCATGAGAATGTCCAAGCTCTTGGATTAAATGAGTATAATGATGTTAATATTATGACTCAACAGAAAGAGAATGTTTTTGGGAAAGAGGTGGTTTTTGTTGGAAATGTTAAAATGAATAGCTATTTTCATACTCCTGAATTAATTGTAGAAAGTGTTGAGGAATTGGACTTAGATAATTTGATTGCAGAATTGGAAAGATAAAATAGTTAGTTTTAAATTCTAAATTTCCTTGTATATTTTATGTTAGTAAAGACTCATTTGGTGATTGGGTTATTTGGTATTTTACTTTTCTTACCTTTTGTAGAGAGTAAGGTTATTTTTGTTTTAATGGTTTTAATTGCAACTCTTCTTCCTGATATTGATTCTGCTTATTCTACTCTGGGACATAAAAAATTCTTTGGATTTTTGCAATTTTTTGTTAAACACAGAGGGGTTTTACATAGTTTTACTTTTTTGATAGTTCTAACTCTTATCTTTTTGTTTTTTCTACCCCTGCTTGCTCTTGGTTTTTTCTTAGGATATGCTCTTCATCTTTTTGCAGATAGCTTCACTAAAGAGGGGATTGTTTTATTTTATCCCTTTAAGAAAAAATCTTCTTGGAATATTAAGACCGGGGGAAAGATGGAAACAATTGTGTTTGTTCTCTTTTTAATGATTGATATCTTGCTTGTTTTGGTTAGATTAATTTAATTTGTTAAATCTATACATTTTATTGCTATAAACCTTATAAAGGGAGAGGAATTGAATTTATTATGGCCAGTAAAAAAGAAATGGATGAGATTAAGGATGCTATTTCTGATGAAGATGAAGAATCTTCTAAAAAGAAAAAAAAGAAATCTGAGGATACAAAAGATTTTGAATTAACTGATTTACCAGGTATTGGGCCTGCAGTTGCGGCTAAACTTGAAAGTGCTGGAATTTTAGATATGATGAGTCTAGCTGTAATGAGTCCTGCTGCTCTTGGAGATGCTGCTGGAGTGAGTCCTGCAGTTGCAAGAAAAGCAATTCAAGCTGCCAGAAATATGTTGGATTTAGGTTTTTCTGATGGAATAGAATTTGCTAAAAAAAGGGCAAATGTTAATTATATTACAACGGGAAGTAAAAATTTAGATGAGCTTCTGGGAGGAAGAGGGATTGAGTCTAAATCTATTACCGAAGCTTTCGGGGCTTTTGGTTCTGGTAAGACTCAGTTAGGTTTATCCTTAACAGTGAATGTTCAGCTACCTTTCGCACAAGGAGGGGCTGAAGGCAAATGTGTTTTTATTGATACTGAAGGAACTTTTAGGCCCGAAAGAATTAAACAATTTGCAGAAGGAATTGGGGCAAATCCCGAAAAAGTTTTAAAGAATATTCTTGTTGCCAGAGCTTTTAATTCTGATCATCAAATGTTATTATTAGAAAAGATTGGAGAATTAATTAAATCTGGAGAACCAATTAGACTTTTAATTGTTGATTCTCTAACTGCACATTTTAGGGCAGAATATGCTGGAAGAGGACAATTGGCGGATAGACAACAAAAATTGAATAGATATATGCACGATTTAATGAAGTTAGCGGAAACATATAATCTTGCAGTGTATGTAACAAATCAGGTTATGGCAAATCCTGCTCAAATGTTTGGAGATCCAACAACTGCTATTGGGGGGAATATCGTTGGGCATGCTTCTACCTATAGAATTTATTTGAGAAGAGGGAAAGCAGGTAGTAGAGTGGCAAAATTAATTGATAGTCCTAATCTTCCAGATAATGAAGCGGTTTATTTTGTAACCACTGCTGGAATTAGAGATAAAGAATAAAATGGAAAATCAAAATTTTGATTATTTTTATTTGTATGGAAAAACTTCCAATCTTACAGAAGAAGGAAAAGAAATTATCATCTACACTCAAATAGGAGGAAGAGAGAGTAAAATTCTTAGAAGCTTGGAAGGGATATTTTTTTCTGATATTTCCCTAAACGAAAAAGAAAAATTAAATGAAGAAAAATCAGGTTATTTGATTAAGAGAGGAGAAATGAAAGAATTTGAAAATAAATATTCTGGTAAATTTGTGGGGTTTGAAAAATAAAATGGCAGATAATAAATGCGATTATTGTGAAAAAATTGGAGAAACTTTTTGTTGTTTAGCTTATGATAACTCAGACCTTCCTTATAATAGACTAAATGTTCAAGATAAGATGAACTGGGCGGAAGATTTTACTCCTTGTGAATCAAATTTTTATCGCGGATGTAAGAAATATCTTGAAAAATTAGCTTCTTCTAAATTTATTAATGAAAGATTAGATAATCTAAAATGGGGTGATGAGCTTTCATGAGTTTAGATTTATCTCCTCTAAAAGATGAATATGGACCGTGTGAAAGATTAATTGTTGAATGTTATTTACATAAAGAATATGGGGTTAATCCTGAAGAAATTACTGTGGCTGATTGCCAAAATTGTGCTTATAATTTGCATCAAGGAAAACCTTTTAAACCCAAAACAAATGAGTTAGAGAATAAGGTAAATCACAATGACAGAATATAAATGTGGGTATGAAGGGTTATGCAATATGCAACATCCAATAACAGATGTTTACAGTTCAAATCTTTTTGGAAAGGGGTGTTTATTAAATAATTGTATTAAAGAAACAAATTACTATCTTCCTATTTTAGAAAAGTCAGATGAGAATACGGCCTCTTCTTTAGAAAAAAATGTTAAGTCAGAATGATGTGCGAGTTGGAAGTTTTTATTTTTTAGATAATTCAGCTGTTAGAGTGTATGATTTAGATAGAGTTGCTTTTTTTCGTTTAGGGGGGGATATTATAAGTAAAGATTTTTCTAAATTAGAAGGAATTCCTTTTGATGCTAATTGGAAAAAAAAGATTTCTTCTGATTGTGCTATTGCTTTGTGGAAATATGCTTATAGGCAATTCGTTCATGAGGTTCAAAGAGACTACTTTAATGATTTTGGAAAAGAATTGCGTTTTAACATTAATTTTAATGAAGATATAATTCTAGCTTAATTACATAAAAAAATCTCTAATGGTTTTGTGAGAATGCAATTCTTGTTTACCAAACCAGAGAGGAATTTCTATATCTGAGTCTTTTTGATTTCCTGACGCATGAATAAGATTTTTTATCATTATCTCTTTTCTATTGCCATACTCCTTCGAGATATGAGCATAATCTCCTCTTATTGTTCCTGCAGGAGATTCACTTGGATAAGTTGAACCAACTATCTTCCTCGTAACTTTAATGGCATCTGCTCCTTCAAGAACCATTGCTATAACTGGTCCTTCTCTAATATAATGTAATAATTCTTCTCTAACTTTTTCTCCGTATTTTTTTGCAATATCTTCTCTATAATGTTTTTTTGCAATATTTTCATCTATCCAAACCATTTTCAATCCAATTATTTTTAATCCCGCATCTTCAAATCGAGTAATTATCTTTCCAGTTAAATGCCTAAAAACTCCGTCCGGTTTTATTAAAACTAATGTTCTTTCCATAAATTTATTATTCAAATTAGGTTTAAAAAGATTTATGCCTTTCTTTTTTTATGAAGAAAAGAAAATATCTCTTTGTCTGTCAACACAATTTTACGCGAAGTAAATATGGGGCTGAATTTCTTAGTGGATTTCTTGAAGGGAAGAAAATTGAGGCTCAAATTGATTCTGCAGGCCTCGGCATTGCATCTTATTTCCTTGGGAGGAGAATTAATTCCAAAATTCTAAATAATGTGAATAAGGTCTTTGTGATGGAAAATTACATGAAAGATTGTTTAATAAATAAATTTAAATTTGACAAATCTAAAATTGTTGTTTTGGATATTAAAGATGACTATGGATTTCTAAAAAGGAAGTCAATTAATGAATTAGATAAATTATTAAGAAAAATTAGATGGGAGAGATATTTGGGGTAAAGATAATGGAAGAGCCAGAGCATATTCTTTTAGTTAAGCAGACAGAACTTTTTAAGAATTGCACAAATATTGTGATTGGTAAGGGAAATCCTTCTGCAAAGATTTTATTTGTTGGCGAGGCTCCAGGTAGAAATGAAGACTTAGAAGGATTACCTTTTGTTGGAATGGCAGGCAAAAATTTAGACAAACTTTTGCTTCAAGTTGGGTTGACTTTGAATGATATTTATATTGCAAATATTTTAAAATGTAGGCCTCCTGAAAATAGAGACCCTCTTCCAGAAGAAATTAGGGCGCATACTCCTTGGTTAATTCATCAAATAAAAGAGATGAAACCGAAAGTTATTTGTTCCCTTGGAAATTATGCTACAAAATTTTTCTTAGCTGGGGGAGAGGTAGATAAAATGAAAGAACAGGTTGGAATTACTGCGATTCATGGAAGAGTTAAAGAGATAGACTTTTTTGGAATGAAGATAAAATTAATTCCTCTTTTCCATCCTGCAGCAATAATCTACAATCGTTCTTTGGGTCCATTGTGGGAGAAAGATATGGAAGTTGTTAAGAAAGAGATTGTTAATCTTTAAAATTATCTTTGAAAATGTTCTGGGTCAGATTTTGGGGCGTCTCTAATTTTTAAAAATTTATAATGAGCTTCTTTAGTTTTATTTTTGCATTTTGGACAAGAAGATTCTAAAGTATAATTCTTACATTCTGAACATTTTTTTAGATTCATTTTAGAAATTATTCAAGATTAGCAAGATATTCATGTAACCTTGAGGGTAATGTTACTCCTAAATATTTTTCAACTTCAGAAGGTTTAACCCATTTTAATACTGCAACATTTTTTCCTAACTTTTCTTTTCCGCCTTTTATTTCACATAAAAAATGGACTTTTACCTTGTCCTTATCTCTTAACATATTTTCAGCATAAATTGCTCCTAAATTGTGTACAATATATCCTGTTTTTTCAGTTACTGTTCTTTTAAGGCACTTATCTAATTCTTCTTCATGAGTTAAATCTCCTTCTAAAAAGGAGTAATTTTCATTTCCAGGATTTTTTCCTATTAGAATTTTTCTCTTTTCAGTATCAAAAATTATTCCTACAATCTTGATATAAAATCGCTCATTTTCCATATTTTTTTATAGTTTTTTAGTTTTTAAGGATTTAGGTCCTCTTTATAATGAGAAGATTAATTGGTCTTAACTTCGAATCCCAAGTTTTTTGCTTCTTTCTCTATTTCTAGAATTATCTCTTTTATTTTGTTATCTGCCTTCTTTAAATCGCTGGCCTCAGCTTTTATAGAATAATTTCCAGCAGAAATATACTTAATTTCTACAGTTTCTCTATTTGAGAGCAATTTTTTAATTAACTCCAATCCATTTGGTTTGGTCGTGTTAAATTTAATCTCTTTTTTTACGCTTGCTTTTTTAGTTTTTTGACAACTTAAGATTTCATTTATCTTTTCTGCTTCTTTTTTATCTACAAATTTATCCAACTCTTTGGGATTTTTTCTGACTCTGTCAAAAAATTCGTCTATTCGGCATTCTCCACATATTTTTTTAAGAACTTCTTCTGTTTTATCTCCTAAAATAGCTTTTAGGATACTATTACAACTTTTTTCTAATTTATATTGTTCTAACACCTCTTTCTTTTCTTTTAGGGTAACTCTTCTTAACGATAAATCAATCTCATTTCCAGAGATTCTTAGTATTTTACAAACAATTGTCTTTTTTGGAATTACATAGTCTCTTAAATTTCTAATTCTTCCTGGGGCTATTTCACTTAGGATGATTTTTCCTTCTCCATGGCCTTCTATATTTACAAATACAGTTGTTCCTACAATTCTGTCTACTGTGCAAAGTACAGCATCTCCTTGTTCTAATATCATAATTTATCAAGAAATAGGGGGATTTTAAAGGTTGTGTCTTAAACTCTAATCACTTCTAATTCAAGATTTTGTTTTAAATTTTTTAAAAATTCTTGTTCATGTTCTTTATTTATTGTGCATCCAGCTGCAAATTCGTGGCCTCCAACTTCTCCTTTAAGATTAATAACAATGTTACTTAAAATTTCCCTAAGATTTCTGCCTTTTTTTCCTACGCTTCTGGCGGAAATCTTTATTCTCTCCTTATCATACGCCATTCCAATTAAAATCGTTTCTTGGTCATATATTGGAGAATGAGATAAAATACTTGTAATTGTTCCAATGATTGTATCTTTAACTTTGTCTTTTGCATTGATAATCACATATCCTCTTCCTTCAATTTTTTCGGCTTCTTCTTGGGCATATTTAATTCCAGAAAGTAGTTGTTGTTTATATTTGACATGTACTGCTTCTACCTTTTTCTTTGCTTCATTATCTTCCAGACAAAATCTTAAAGCCAAGTCTGTTTCTCCATTTCTTGAGCAAGCATTTATTTTGGCACTCATTTCTCTCGCATCTTCTAATTTTCCAAACATCTTAATTAAAAATAACTCTCCTAAAATTTCTTTATTTTTTATCTGAGGATTTCTTAACATAATTGAAGTTACAACTCTTTGAGTTTCATCTTCTTCTAGTTCTATAAAACTTTTATATTTCCCTCCATTAGTCCCTATGTTCACTTCTCTCATAAATTCAATTACTCCCTCTGGATTTCCAGTGACTCCTGGAATGAAGGGGTCTGAACAGTACTCTAAAACTTTGTTTATTGGTCTTGTTGAAGGATATATTAAAATTCCTTTTTTTCTTTGAACTTCACTATCTTCTAAAATTCCATGATTTACACTATCCAAATCTTTTTCTAGTGAATCTCCAATTGTTCCTAACACTGCAAATTTTGCGAATTCTTTATTTTTTTCATCAATTTCTTTGCAAAGCAAATAAGTCATACCAGAACCACTTATCTTTCTTTTATCAGCTAATTCTGGATTTATTATTCTTACATTTGGAGGAATATCCCCCTGAATCTCATGATGGTCTACAATGAATACTTCTCTTAGTTGAGATTCTTCAATTTCTTTTAGGCTTCCAGAAGCTAAATCTAAGAAAAGAGTAACTTTATTTTTGGATAGAGAAGCAATAAATTCTTTTGTTAAATTTTTTACAATTTTTAAATCAAAAGCCTGGTCCAATCTTTTTAATGCTCCAATCATAATTCTTGCAGAAGTGATGCCGTCCGTATCAAAATGACTAACAACTTGCAGTCTTCTTCCTTTGATTTTATCTAAAAAATCTTGAGAAAAATTCTTCAAATCTATTTCTAAATTTTTTACCTCTCTTTCCATATGTTCACCTCAAAAAATAAAGGACTTTGATAAAATTATTTTGTCTTTCTTTCTAAATACAAATTGACTTTTCTTAATTGTGAGAATACTCTATCTTTTTCTCTTTTCGCTCTTTTGTCTTGTGGATTTTTTTCAGTATGGGTTTTTATTTTCTCAAGTTTTTTTTCAACATTTTTTAAATCTGGACTAACATATTTATTTCTTAATATCTGAGAGATTTTTTTATCATATTCTTTTGGATGTATTCCTCTTCTCCTTAAATTTTCCCCTATTTTCTCTGAAGTTAAGCCAGAATCTGCTAGTTTTATTACTTCTTTTTCGTATTCTGCTTGAGAAATCTTTTTTTTAGTTTGAGGAATTTCTTCTTGAATTGTTTCTTCTATTTTTTGTTTAACCATCTTAATACTTTGTAATGTGCTTTTTTAAAGCTTACTATCTAGGTTCTTTTATTGCCTGCTGGGAGTTACAAAAGATAAGATATTTAAATTGAATTTGCTATTTTCTAAGGTATGGGTAAAACAATTGGGGTGATTTCTCTAAAAGGAGGAGTAGGAAAAACGTCTAGTGTAGTTTCACTTGGAGCAGCTCTTTCTCAAATAGGGAAGAAAGTCCTTTTAGTTGATGGAAACTTTTCTTGTCCCAATTTAGGAATGCATTTAAATTTAATTGACCCTCAAAAAACGATTCATCATGTACTATCTGATGATTTAAATATTGAAGAAGCAATACATAAACTTCCTTATTTTGATGTGTTACCTGCTTCTGTTTTTTATTCAAAAAGAATAGACCCCTTAAGACTTAGGGAGAAATTGCGATTTTTAAAAAGCAAATATGATATTGTTCTTTTAGATTCATCTCCCTCTTTAAATGAAGAGACTCTTGCAGTCATTGTTGCTGCAGATGAATTAATTGTGGTTTCAACTCCAGACTATCCTACTCTTGGAATGACTATGAAGGCAATTAAATTGGCTAAGCAGAGAGGAACCCCCATTACAGGAATGATTCTAAATAAAGTCCATGATAAAGATTTTGAATTATCTTTAGAAAATATTGAGAGAACTAGTGAGGTTCCAATTATGGCAGTAATTCCTCACGATTTGGAAGTGTTAAGATCTTTGTCTAATTTTTCTCCCTATACTTCTAATAATTCTAATTCTGAAGGAATTATAGAATATCTTAAATTGGCACATTTACTCGTTGGAGAAAAATATAAAGAAAAAAGAAAATTAAGAAATTTGTTTAGGCGAAGAGTTCCTAAGCAGGAAGTCAATAGACAAATTTTCTACACCTCTGTTTTTTTGAAATAAGATCTTTAGGCTGCTAAGTGTTCTAAATTTACCCATGCTTGATCTATTTTTAGTCCTCTTGGAAAAATAATAATTGCTTTATTATTTTCTTCTCCAATTACTGTAACTTCTAAAGTATTTGAATTTTTGAAATGTTTTTTATTCACAAACCCATTTACTTCTTTGTTATCTTCTATAAACACTGTAACAGCGTATTCTCTGGAAGATCTTCCTTCATGTGTTTGACAATAAAGGTAATTTTTTTCCATTATGAACAAAATCTTAAATAATTTATATTAGTTCTCGAGTATTTTTTCGGAGTGATAGGATGTACCATTTTTAGATTAAAGAGACAGGTTGTTACTTTTTAGACGGGTTATTTCTGATGGAGAAGTTCGTATTTTCATAAATGAGAGCAATAATTTATACAAATCTTTATAAACTTAAATTATTTTTTTTGATTATGAAAATAAAAAAATTGGGTTTGATTTTAGTTTCTTTAGTTATATTCTCTTTTATGATTGTAGGGGTGCAAGCAACAGGTCCTGGAGATTGTTTATTATCTTTTGATGGGCATGACCGAGCTAATAATTGTCGTTGCAATAATGGAGGAACAAATTTATGGATGACAACTGGCACTTTTACTCAGTGTGTAGATATTTGTTCTGTTCAGTTTGTTTGTCAATGGTATACTATTCATCATGCTTGGGGTCCTGGAAATGATCCTGATCAATGGAATTGGCCAATGATGAGTGGTCAATGGTCACGAGCAGAACTTAATGTAATATTTTGGGGACTTTTTGCATATGATAAGTATATTCTTGGCGATGGACTTGAAAATCCTGAACCGTAAATCGCCCTACCAGGATTTGCGAGACAACCTACGGTTTTCTTCGCTTAATTTTCCCTCTTTGTTTAAAACTCGTGTTCTACTGAAAGGTTATATTTCACTTTGTTCAATATAAAATAAAAATATAGC
>Ga0172367_10000168_pt1 | contig 100452 bp, 98 predicted proteins | sample Lak10m_FD_114542 | JGI IMG/M metagenome (GOLD analysis project Ga0172367, IMG submission 114542) | Freshwater microbial communities from Kabuno Bay, South-Kivu, Congo - kab_022012_10m | ecosystem: Environmental > Aquatic > Freshwater > Lake | place: Democratic Republic of the Congo: South-Kivu... | reverse complement strand
CTAGTTTGCCCGCGCCTGGCCGGATAGGTCCGCGCATGCGGTTCCGCGTGCCAAAAATCCTACAATTCATGGAGTTTTAGGGAATTTCATCGTTCCGCAGCCGGCGATTCGGGCGATAATCGGCCCATGAGTGACGAACAAACCAGCGAGCCCACCGTCGCCGAAGCAGTGCCGGCGGAACCGGCTCCAGCAGAGCCGACTCGGGCTGAACCACCGGCACAGGACCCTCGGCGTCGTCTGAAGGAACTTCTGGCGATACCGGATCACCAGCGCAGCGACGCCATCTGGGACGAAATCATCGAGCTGGAGATTTCCCTGGCCCCGGGAAATCGTATACATCCCGGTGGTGGCGATCCAGGACGTCGGCCGCAGCAGGGCCAGCCGCAGAACCAGGGACGCAGGCAGGACCAGCCGCGTCGCCAGGACGGCCCCCCCGGCAACAAGCCCTCCAAACGCTTTTTCAAAAAGCCCAAGCGCCCGCCTGGCGCCCAGCCAAAAACCTGAGTGACGCGTATTCCCGACAATATTTGTCGGGAACTTCTTTGGAGGTTAGCACTCTCATGCAATGAGTGCTAATATTCAACCGAAGGAGGTACCTGAACGTGAACTCGACTGCAGCCCTTGGTAACTTGCCCATGCTTGCCGCGAGCGGCAGCATCGAGGCGTACATCTCGGCCGCCAACCGCGTTCCCATGCTCAGCGAGGCTGAGGAACAGCGCCTCGCCCGCCGGTTTCGCGATGATGCCGATCTGGATGCCGCGCGCCAGCTGGTGACATCCCATCTGCGCCTGGTCATCGCCATCGCCCGCGGCTATCTCGGCTACGGCCTGCCCCATGCCGATCTGATCCAGGAAGGCAACATCGGGCTGATGAAGGCTGTGAAGCGCTTCGATCCGGACCGCGGGGTGCGCCTCGTATCCTTCGCCATGCACTGGATCAAGGCGGAAATCCACGAGTACATCCTGAAGAACTGGCGCCTGGTCAAGGTCGCGACCACCAAGGCCCAGCGCAAGCTGTTCTTCAACCTGCGCAGCATCAAGGCTGCCCTGGCGCAGGAGGCCGATTCGCGGCAGGGTTTCAGCACGCTCGGAGCCGACGAGGTGATCACCGTCGCCAGGCAGCTGGGAGTCAAGCCCGAAGAAGTTGTCGAAATGGAAACGCGCCTGACCGGCGCAGACGTTTCGCTGGAACCCCTTAATGACGACGACGAGGACAGCTACGCGCCGATCGCCTACCTTGCAGCCGACAAGAGCAGCGAACCGTCGACGATCATCGAACGCAAGGAGTACGACCGCCTGCAGGATGAGGGCCTGAACACCGCGCTGGCCGCCCTTGACGACCGCAGCCGCGATATCGTGCGCCGGCGCTGGCTGGTGGCGGATGGGGAAGAAGCGGCGACGCTCCATGAACTGGCGGCCGAGTACGGCGTGTCCGCGGAACGCATCCGCCAAATTGAAGTCAAGGCCATGCAGAAGATGAAAACGAAACTGCTGGCAGCCTGAGTCGGCGCAACGCCAGAGCAAAAAGGCAGCCTCGCGGGGCTGCCTTTTTGCTTTGGCCGGCGAATCTCAGAACGGCAGGTAGTGGTCTACCAGCAGGGAAGCGAACAGCAGGGCCAGGTAGAAAATGGACCAGCGGAAGCTGGCGCGTGCGACGTCATCGGAATATGCACGCCAGACCAGCCAGGCGTAGCCGAGGAAGATGGAGTCAAGAATCACCGCCGCCGCCAGGTAGAAGATTCCCGACATCCCGATCAGGTAGGGCACGAAGCTCACCAGTGTCAGACCGACGGTGTAAAGGAAAACGTGGCGCCGGGTGTATTCGGCGCCATGGGTAACCGGCAGCATCGGCAGCCCGGCGGCGGCATACTCCTTTGCCCGATACAGCGCCAGCGACCAGAAATGGGGTGGCGTCCACACGAAAATGATCAGGAACAGCAACCAGGCTTCGCCCGGCGCCTCGCCGGTGGCGGCGGCCCAGCCGAGGACGGGCGGCATGGCGCCGGAAGCGCCACCGATGACGATGTTCTGGGAGGTGTTCGGCTTGAGGAAGATGGTGTAGATCAGCGCATAGCCAACGAAGGTGGCCAGCGTCAGCCACATGGTGAATGGATTGACCTCGGTGTAAAGCAGGAACAGGCCCAGCCCGCCGAGCAGGGCGGATACGACCAGTGTCTCGACGGAATTCACTTCGCCAAGCGGCAGGGGCCGGCCGCGCGTGCGTGCCATGCGCGCGTCGATTTTCTGTTCGATCAGGCAGTTCATGGCCGCGGCCGCGCCGGCGACCAGCGCAATGCCTGCCGTGCCGGCGAGCAATATGTTCAGCGGGACCATGCCCGGCAGCGCAAGGAACATTCCGATCACGGCGCAAAAAACGATCAGCGACACCACGCGCGGCTTGGTCAGCTGGAAATACTGGCGCAACCGGTGGGTGCCGGTCCGCAGGGCAAGTGCCTGGGTTCTCACGCTTGAAGGGGGAAATATTCAGTCAGGAAACAAGGTTCAGTTTAGCATGCGACGGCGCCCGGAGAGGCCCTAGCGGCGGGCGATTCCAAGCAATTCCGCGACAAGCGCGGAGGCCTGCTGCGGCGGTGGAAACAGGCGTTGCGGCCGCCCCTGTGGGTCGATCAGGTGGATCGCGGCCGAGTGGTCGACGGTGTAGTTGTGCTTGTCCTGCCGGTCGTTGCGCCGGAAGCTCACCTTGAGTACATCCACCAGGGGGCGCAAGGCGGCATCGTCACCGCTGACGCCGATGAAAGCGGGATCGAAGGCCGCCATGTACTCCTGCAACAGCGCAGGGGTGTCACGCTGCGGATCGACCGACACGAAGACCACCTGAAAAGTCGGCGCTGGCGACACGGCGCCGAGTTCTGCCTTGACTTCCTTCATCAGCGAAAGCGCAGTGGGGCAAACATCCGGGCAGCGCGTGTAGCCAAAGAACAGGAAGGTCCAGCGGCCAAGCAGGTCGGCATTGGCAAACTCGCCGCGCGGACCGTTCAGGCGGAAGGGCGGCAGCACGCTTCCCTCGCCTTCGCTAAGCGTGCTCCTGAGTTCGCCCGCCGGGGCCGGTCCGCGATGCAGGTTCTGCCCGACCAGCAACACCCCGGCGAGCACCAGCACGCTCCCCGCGGCAATCAATGCCCTGGCAATGCCCGGCTTCATGGCGTTGACGTACAAAGCGCCCCGTCAGGGGCGCTTTGCCGACTGGCCCGAACGATCAGGCCTTCTTGAACCCATAGGGATGCCAGTCCTCGGCGACCGAGGGTGGCGAGGGCCAGTTGCCGTGCGGCGGCGGCGACACCGTGGACCACTCGAGCGAAGGCGAGCCCCACGGGTTGTCGCCCGCGGGTTCGCCCTTCATGGCACCGAGTATCCAGTTCAGCACGGCAATGGCAAAACCGACGGCGAGAATCCCTGCGCCGGCCGTCATCCACTGGTGCGCGCCTTCGAACTGCGGGAAATGGGCATAGTCGTAGTAGCGGCGCGGCATGCCTTCGACGCCGATGTCCATCATGATCCAGAACACGATGTTGACGCCGACGAAGGTGATCCAGAAGCCCGTCTTGCCCCAGAATTCGTTGTACATCTTGCCGGTCATCTTGGGAAACCAGTGATAGACGCCGCCGAAAATGGCGAAGGTTCCGGCGACCGCCATCACGTAGTGGAAATGGCCCACCACGTAATAGGTGTCGGAAACGCCAAGCGTCAGCGAGGGCACCGCCAGCGGGATGCCGGTAAGGCCGCCGATCAGGAACAGGAAGACCACGCCAAGCGCATACAACATGGGCGTGGTGAAGGCAATCGATCCCTTGTAGAGGGTCCCGATCAGTCCGATCATCATCAGGCCAACCGGAATCGAGATCATCAGCGTGGTGACCATCTGTCCGATGCGCAGCCAGTCGGCCATGCCCGAGACATAGAGGTGATGCACCCATACCTCGCCGGCCAGCAGGACGATGCCGCCGACACCGCCATAGACCACCATCTTGTAGTTGAACACCATGTTCTTGGCATGGGCGGCGATGATCTCATACACCACGCCGATGAACGGCAGGAAGATCACGTACACCGCCGGGTGGGAGTAGAACCAGAACAGGTTCTGGTAGGTCAATACGTCGCCGCCCTTGGTCGGGTCGAAGAAGTTGGTGCCCAGGTACTTGTCCATCGAGATCAGCGACACGGCGGTGCCCAGCACCGGCACGAAGATCAGCTGCAGGACGAAGGCGGCCAGCGTACACCAGACGAAGATGTTGAGCTTGTTCAGCGTCATCCCGGGCGCCCGCATGTAGGCGACGGTGGTGAGGAAGTTAACCCCGCCGATGATCGAGGCGAAACCGAGGATCAGCACCGTGAAGGAGTACATCGCCGTGTTGCCGGTGGTGATCGTCGAATACGGCGGGTAGCCGGTCCACATCACGTCCGGGGGGTCGGGAATGAAGAAGGTCAGCAGGGCGAGGATCACGCCAACATAGAACAGCCATACCGACAGCGCATTGACGCGCGGGAAGGCGACGTCCTTGGCGCCGATCATCAGCGGGATGCAATAGTTGGCAAAGAAACCGGTCAGTGCCGGGATCTGGAAACCGAGGATCATCACCGCACCATGGGTATAGAGCCAGACGTTGTACTGCGTCGGGTTGGCGGTGATGGTCGGGCCGATGGTCGACAGCTCGGCGCGCATCAGCAATGCCATGACGCCAGCAACGGCGAATGCGGCCATCGAGCCGATCAGGTAAAGCACCCCGACACGCTTGTGGTCGGTGGTGAAGATCCATTCCTTGAGATTCATCGCGTGCGTCCTTGGTTCAGGTCTTTTTCGCCGCCGGCTTGGCGGGCTTGGTCTTGGCGGCCGGCGCCGGTGTCTCGGCCGGCGCGTTCAGCGCCGCCAGGCGGGTCTCTTCGCCCTTCATCCACGCCGCATACTCCTCCGGCGCCTTGACGATGATGCGCCCTGCCATGTAACCGTGCATCACGCCGCAGAACTCGGCGCAGGTGACGATGTGCTCGCCCGGCTTGGTCGGATTGAACCAGAGGTAGGTGATGCGCCCCGGCATCGAGTCTTCCTTGACGCGGAAATCGGGAATGTAATGGCTGTGCAGCGTATCGCGACTGGTCATGCGCAGGACGATCGGCGTGCCGGCCGGGACCACCAGTTCGTTCTGCGTACGCACGCCGTTCGGGTAGGTGTAGTCCCAGCTGTACATGCCCGATTCGAGCTTGATCTCCATGCGCTTGGCGGGCACGTCGCGGAAGGTGTTCCACAGCACCCAGCCGTTGGCGGCGGTGTAAAGGTCGATCGAGAGGAAGACGAAGATCGGTATCACCACCCAGCCCACCGCCGATGCCGGCGACAGCCCGGGGGACGCGCCGACCTCGTTGCCCGGCCGGCGCCGCGCCTGCCAGATGAACCAGGCCGTGACGATGGCGAACAGGATTCCGATCACGGAGATGTCGAAAATCACCTCGTTCCAGAGCAGATCCCAGTCCCGCGCCGGGTCGGGGATCGCCGATTCGGCCTTGGCTCCACCGGCGGCCCAGGCCGGTGCCGCCAGCAACAGCGCACTCAGCCCTGCGGCGTGGCGCCTGATCTTGTCATGCATGCGTTTCCCCTTCATTCCCCGTCAGTCCGATTCCCCGACGCGCCATGCGCCGACGATAAGCCCAAGCTCCCAGCAGCATCAGCGACAACCCCAGCATCAGGGATCCGACACCCGCCAGCAGCGAATAATTCAACTGGTACCTGCCTTCCGCATAGTTGTAGCTGAAGCAGGCCCCCGTCAGCATGTCGAATACCGCCGTCGAATTGGATATGCGCTCCCAATCGGCGTCGGTGATCGCCAGTTCCACCGTTCTTGCATCCATCCGCGTGCCATAGATGTAGCGGGCAACACGTCCTTCCGGCGTCAGAAACACCAACACGTTCGGATGCAGGAACGCCTTGGCCGCATCCGACCAGAAAAAGCGGAATCCCACCTCCCCGGCAAACCTTACCACCTCGCCGCTCTTGACTACGGCATGGCGCCAACCTGTTTTCACGGCATCCGGGGCCAGACCTTCGACACCGGCCATGGCACCGGACTTGGCGAGAAACTCCTGCGCCGTCGCCGGCGTATCCCGCTTGTCGAAGGACACCGTCATCACCCGGTAATCCTTCCCCAGCGAAAAACGCGTCACCTTCGCCAGCACCTTGGCCAGCTCCGCGTTCATCGTCGGGCACGTCCCGTCACAACCGTAATACGACAACAGCAGGATCACCGGCTTGCCCAGCAGGTCGGCGACCTGAAAATCCTTTCCTTCCGCATCCGTCAATACCGTGGCGCCGATCATCCGGTTGCCGAGGAAACTCGGCTCGTCGATCTGCATCACCGATCCGTCGGGGATGCTGTTCTGCGTCGGCGCCGACACGGCCATTGCCGCGGGCGCCAGCAGCCCAGCGGCGACTACCAGTAATAAACCTGCGAAACGACGAAGAACCAAATGATGTCCACAAAGTGCCAGTACAGGCCGGCGGTGCGCATGAAGCCCTCGTCGATGTCGCCACCGCGCAGCACGGACGGCAGACCCGCCAGGAAGATGGCCAGGCCGACCACCACGTGCGAGCCGTGCAGGCCGGTGACCGAGAAGAAGATGGTGCTGAAGGCGTTGGTGCTGATCGTGAAACCGAGGCCGATCAGGTGCGACCACTCGTAGGCCGACATGCCCAGGAAGCAGGCACCCAGCACAATCGTGATCAGGTACCAGGTCTTGAAGCCGGCCTTGTTGCCAAGATGCAGCAGATGCTCGGCGTAATGAATGGTCAGTGACGAGGCGACCAGGATGAAGGTCATCACCAGGGGCATGATCCTGGGCAGTTCGACATTGCCGGCGGGAGGCCAGACATCGACATGCAGCTTGGTGTACCAGTAGCTGACGAAAAAGGAGACAAAGATCATCGCCTCGGCCAGGATGAACCAGCCCATCGCACCGTAGGAAAGGCCCTCGCCCTTGTGCATGGCCTCGCTGGTCCAGCCGGCGATGCCGGCGATGATCATCGGGACCGCCAGGCCGAGCGAGAGGATCGCGGCGAAACCGTTGTGATAGACGAACTTGAACGAAAACGCGACAGCCAGCGCCAGTATCCCGAAACTGATGATGAAGGGATAGATGCTGGTATCCCAATGGGCGTGGGCGTGTGCTTCTGCGTGGTGGGCGTCGTGCGCCATTGCGTCTCCCTGTTGTCGCTTTGTTTTCATTCCGGCTGGCGCACAAAAATACGCGCCGACGGTTGCCAGCGGACGAATGTTAAAACATAATTGACCTAAATCAACTTCGCCGAATTATTTCAAGCTTCGGTATTTTTCGCAACCCGATTTCAGGGGGAACTCAGGAACATGACCACCAAGCACCTGCTGGTCGCGCTCGCTTGCGCGTCGCTGGCGACCACTTCCTTCGCAGCCGCCCCCAAACCAGCCGGCGATGCGGCGGCCGGCCAGCAGAAATCCGCCGCCTGCGGCGGCTGCCACGGCCCTGACGGCAACTCGGCCCCCGAGATGTACGCCGCGATCAAGGCTCCCAAGCTGGCCGGGCAGGTGCCGGAGTACATCGTCAAGTCCCTGCATGACTTCAAGGCCGCCCGGCGCAACAACGAGGTGATGAGCCCGCAGGCGCAGGCAGTGGCCGAAAACGACATGGCCGACATCGCGGCCTGGTTTGGCAGCCAGAAAGTGCAGCCGAATCCCGCGCAGAACAAGGACCTGCTGGCCCAGGGCGAGAAGATTTTCATGAAAGGCATCGGCCGGCCGGATGTGGTCGCCGCCTGTATTGGCTGCCACGCACCGAACGGCGTCGGCAACCGCAACTGGGCGGCCATCATGGCCAAGGTTCCGGCAGTGCTGGCGCCAGCCATCGGCGGCCAGCACGCAGGCTACATCAGCGATCAGCTCAAGGCCTACAAGGCCGGCAAGCGAACGAGCGACCCGGCCAAGGTGATGCGTGACATCGCCGGCCGCATGAACGAGAAGGACATCGCCGCCGTGGCGGAGTACGTCGCGACCCTCGGCCGCTGACCGGCCTGCGTCAGACACCGGGCCCGCGGCATGCCGCGGGCCTTTTCTTTGGCTGTCCTAGCCGGCCAGGGTGGCCAGCAGTTTCTCGTGCACGCCGCCAAAGCCGCCGTTGCTCATGACCAGGATCTGGTCGCCGGCGCGCGCGTCGGCACAGGCGGCGCCGACCAGCTCATGCAGATCGGTAAAGCAGCGCGCCTTGGCGCCCATCGGCGCAAGCGCCTCGGCCGCGTCCCAGCCAAGGTTGGCGGCATAGCAATACACCGCATCGGCATCGGCCAGGCTGTCCGGCAACTGGGACTTCATGGTGCCCAGCTTCATGGTGTTCGATCTCGGCTCAAGTACTGCAAGAATTCTCGCGCGACCTACCCGCTGGCGCAGCCCTTCGATCGTTACCCGGATGGCCGTGGGATGATGGGCAAAGTCGTCGATTACCGTCACGCCACGCTGGACGCCCCTCACTTCGAGGCGGCGTTTCACGCCCTCGAAGCTGGCCAGCGCGGACATGCCGACCTCCACCGGGACGCCGGCATGGCGCGCCGCGGCCAATGCGGCCACCGCGTTGGCGCGGTTGTGTGCGCCGGCGAGCGCGAAGCGCTCAACCCGGCCCAGCACCCGGCCGGCGCGTTCGACTGAAAAGCCGCCTCGCTCATCCGCGTCCACTGCCCGCCAGCCCCCCTTGCCCTCGAACCACTCGACCGGAGTCCAGCATCCGCGCGCCAGAACACGCTCCAGAGCGGCTTCGGCGGCATTGGCCACGATCAGGCCATTTCCGGGCAGGGTCCGCACAAGATGATGGAATTGCGTCTCGATAGCTGCAAGATCACCGAAAATGTCCGCATGATCAAATTCAAGATTATTCAGGATCGCAGTTCTCGGCTGGTAGTGAATGAACTTCGAGCGCTTGTCGCAAAAGGCGGTGTCGTATTCATCGGCCTCGATCACGAAAAAGGGCGACTCGGTCAGCCGCGCCGACACGCCGAAGCCCTGCGGTACCCCGCCGACCAGAAAGGAGGGCGAAAGCCCGGCCTCGTCGAGGATCCAGGTCAGCAGCGAGGTGGTGGTGGTCTTGCCATGCGTGCCCGCCACCCCCAGTACCCAGCGGCCCTGCAGGATGTTCTGCGCCAGCCATTGCGGACCCGAAACGTAGGCCAGGCCGCGCTCCAGGATCGCCTCCAGCAGCGGGTTGCCGCGCGAAATGGCATTGCCGACCACGAAGAGGTCGGGTTGCAGGGCAACCTGCGCCGCATCATAGCCGGCGACCAGCTCGATGCCCTGCTGCTCCAGCTGGGTGCTCATCGGTGGATAGACGTTGGCATCACACCCCGTGACGCGATGACCGGCGGCACGGGCGATCAGCGCGATACCCCCCATGAAGGTGCCACAAATGCCGAGGATGTGGATATGCATGACGCCGTTCCGTGGAATAATCGGCCGGATTCTAACGTCCGCCGCCGCCCATGCCCCGCCGCAAACCTGCTCCATCGGCACCGAGCCACGCGCGCCGCGCCATCGCCAGTGCGGCTGCACGGCTGATGGCGGAGCACGGCATCGGCGATTACGGTGCCGCCAAACGCAAGGCGGCACGCAGCCTGGGCGTTGGCGAAGGCGAGGCGCTGCCGACCAATGAGGAAGTCGAGAACGAGCTGCGCGCCTGGCAGTCACTGTTCCAGGAAGACGAACAGCGCGAACGGGTTCATGAGCTGCGCAGCACCGCCCTGGAACTGATGGAAGTCCTGCGCGATTTCCGCCCCTACCTCACCGGCGGCGCACTCAACGGCACAGCCGGCCGCTACTCCGCCATCGAGCTGGAACTCTATGCCGACAGCAGCAAGGATGTCGAGATCGCCCTGCTATCCAACGGCATCTCCTACGAAATCATGCCAACTCGCCGGCAAAATACGGATGCACCGCTGCAAATCGAATGGAATGGCCTGCCGGTGATCGTGACCGTGCTGCCACTGCGGGCGGAACGGCAACACACCAAGCCCGCGGGCGGGCGACAGCGCGCGCGCGCCGACACGGTCGCCGAACTCCTGCGCGAAGAGGCCGAATGAGGCGAAACCTGTGGTGGCTTGCCCTTGGCCTGCTGCTGCTGATCGCCGCCCTGGCCGGCTACCGCCTGAGTTCACCCGAAAAAACCGGGGTCGCCCTGCCGCCAGCGCCCGGCGCCTCGATTTACGATCTGGTACTGAAGGATACAAAGGGAAACCCGCAGGCTCTGGCCCAGTGGCGAGGACGGATTCTGGTCGTTAACTACTGGGCGACCTGGTGCTTCCCCTGCCGCGAAGAAATGCCCGGCTTTGCCCGCATCCATACCAAACTATCTGCCAACGGCGTTCAATTTGTCGGTATCAGCAGTGATGAACCGACCAAGATCGATGAGTTCATCCAACAGACCCCGGTCAGCTACCCGCTGCTGGTTGCCGGCATGAACACCGTGACGGACAGCGCCAAATTCGGCAACAACCGGCAGGCACTGCCATTTACCGTCGTATTCGACCGCGAGGGCAACCTGGCAATGAGCAAACTCGGGCGCTGGCAGGAGGACGACCTGGAATCCCGGCTGCAGGACCTGATCAGGCGCTAGCTCTAGCTGGACAACTACCCCCTATTTGCGGCAAACTGGCAGTCATGACGAAGCCAAAGCGCTCCAAATCGAATTCAGCCGACATCGACAACGGAACCGTCCTGGTACTCCACGGGCCGAACCTGAACCTCCTCGGCAGCCGCGAACCCGAGATTTATGGCCGCACCACGCTGGCGAGCATCCATGCCGCAATGGCAGCCCGTGCCCAGGTGGCCGGCCTGCGCCTGGAAAGCTTCCAGAGCAATCACGAGGGCGAACTGATCGACCGCGTCCAGTCGGCTCGCGAACAGGGCGTGCGCTTCATCATCATCAACCCCGCCGGCTACACCCACACCAGCGTCGCCCTGCGCGACGCCCTGGCCGCCGTGGCGATCCCCTTTATCGAGGTGCATTTGTCCAACGTTCACGCCCGCGAGCCCTTTCGCCGGCATTCCTACTTTTCCGACCTTGCCGTCGGCGTGATCGCCGGGCTGGGTGCGCAGGGTTACGAGCTGGCCCTGGAGGCCGCCCTGGCCCGCCTGCGCGACGCCTGAATCCATCCGGCGGCTGCCGCCGCCGTTCCCCCTGTTTGAGGAGTCCCCATGGACCTGAGAAAACTCAAGACCCTGATCGATCTCGTGCAGAACTCGGGCATTTCCGAGCTCGAGATCAGCGAAGGCGAGGAAAAGATCCGCATCGCCAAGCATCTGGCGGCAACCCCCGCGACCACCGTCGTCAGCATGCCGGTGCCAGCGCCCGCGGCCAGCCTCGCCGTGGCACCAGCGCCGACTTCCGCGGAGGCCGCCCCGGCACCCGTCACGCAGTCCGAAGGCCACATCGTCAAGGCGCCGATGGTCGGCACCTTCTACCGCTCCAGTGGTCCTGACGCCGGCCCCTTCGTCGAGGTCGGCCAGACCGTCAAGGCCGGTGACACCCTGTGCATCATCGAGGCCATGAAGCTGATGAACGAGATCGAATCCGACATCTCCGGCGTGGTCAAGGCGATACAGGTGGAGAACGGACAGGCGGTGGAATACGGCCAGCCGATGTTCGTGATCGGCTGACCATGTTCGGCAAGGTTCTTATCGCCAACCGCGGCGAAATCGCCCTGCGCATCCTGCGCGCCTGTCGCGAGCTTGGCGTACGCACGGTGGCGGTGCACTCCGAGGCCGATACCGAGGCGAAGTACGTCAAGCTGGCCGACGAATCGGTGTGTATCGGCCCGGCACCCTCGGGGCAGAGCTACCTGAACATCCCGGCGATCATCTCGGCGGCCGAGGTCACCGACGCCGAGGCCATCCACCCGGGCTATGGCTTCCTCTCGGAGAACGCCGATTTCGGCGAGCGCGTCGAGAAATCCGGCTTCGCCTTCATCGGCCCGCGCCCGGAAACCATCCGCCTGATGGGCGACAAGGTCAGCGCCAAGGACGCCATGCGCACCGCCGGCGTACCCTGCGTGCCGGGGTCGGAAGGGGCCCTGCCGGATGACCCCAAGGAGATCATCAAGATCGCCCGCGGCGTCGGCTACCCGGTGATCATCAAGGCCGCCGGCGGTGGCGGCGGGCGCGGCATGCGCGTGGTGCACACCGAAGCCGCGCTGGTCAATGCCGTCAACATGACCCGCAGCGAAGCCGGCGCCGCCTTCAACAACCCGATGGTGTACATGGAGAAGTTCCTGGAGAATCCGCGCCACGTGGAAATCCAGGTGCTCTCCGACGCGCACCGCAACTCGGTTTATCTGGGCGAGCGCGACTGCTCGATGCAGCGCCGCCACCAGAAGGTGATCGAGGAAGCCCCAGCACCCGACATCAACCGCCGCGTCCTCGCGCGCATCGGCGACCGCTGCGCCGAGGCCTGCCGCAAGATCAACTACCGCGGCGCCGGCACCTTCGAGTTCCTCTACGAAAACGGCGAGTTCTACTTCATCGAGATGAATACCCGGGTTCAGGTCGAGCATCCGGTCACCGAACTGATCACCGGCATCGACATCGTCCAGGCACAGATCCGCATCGCCGCCGGCGAAAAGCTCTGGTTCCGCCAGCGCGACATCGAGCTGCGCGGCCATGCCATCGAGTGCCGCATCAACGCGGAAGACCCGTTCAAGTTCACCCCGTCGCCCGGGAAGATCACCAACTGGCATGCGCCGGGCGGGCCCGGCATTCGTGTCGACTCCCACGCCTACTCCGGCTATACGGTACCACCCCACTACGACTCGATGATCGGGAAAGTGATCGCTTACGGCGACACCCGCGAGCAGGCCATCCGGCGCATGCGTATCGCGCTTTCGGAAATGATGGTGGACGGCATCAAGACCAACATCCCTCTGCACAAGGACCTGATGCTGGACCCGCGCTTCATCAAGGGCGGCACCAGCATTCATTATCTGGAAGAAAAGCTCGCCGCCAAGAGCGAGGCGACCAAGGGCAAATAGCCCCATGTGGGTCAGCGTCGCCCTGGAAACCGACGCCGCGCATGCGGAAGCGCTTTCCGACGCCTTGCTGGCGGCCGGCGCGATCTCCGTCAGCGTCGAAGATGCCCTTGCCGGCACCGACGAGGAAACACCGCAGTTCGGCGAACCCGATGCCGCCGGCGGCATGCCGACGACACCGTTGTGGAGCGAAAGCCGTGTTGTCGGCCTGTTCGAGCCCGCCGCCGACCTGATCGGGAGGATCGCCGCCGCCGCAGCTGAAGCCGGCATCGACGACCTGCCGGAAATCGAGCTCGACGATGTGCCCGAACAGGACTGGGTGCGACTGACCCAATCCCAGTTCGACCCGATCCGGGTAAATGAGCGCCTGTGGATCGTGCCGTCCTGGCATGCCGCGCCCGATCCCGCGGCGGTAAATCTGGTACTCGACCCCGGCCTGGCCTTCGGCACCGGCTCACACCCCACCACCTTTCTTTGCCTGCAGTGGCTGTGCGATACCCTGCGCGAGACCCCGGGGAAACCGCTCAGCGTGCTCGACTACGGCTGCGGCTCGGGCATACTCGGCATCGCCGCCGCACGGTTTGGCGCCGCGGCCGTGACCGGCGTGGATATCGACGAAAACGCCCTGATCGCCGCGCGGGACAATGCCGCGATCAATCGCGTCAGCCTCAAGCTGCGGCACTCGAAGAAAGCCCTCGACGAAGAGTTCGACATTGTGGTTGCCAACATCCTGACCAATCCGCTGTGTGTGCTGGCCCCGCTGCTGGCAGGCCGCCTTGCGCCGGGCGGCCGGATGGCGCTTTCCGGCGTGCTCGCCGCGCAGGCGGAACAGGTAATTGCCACTTATGCACCGATGGTGGCCTTGACGGTGGGCGCCGAACGCGACGGCTGGGTCCGCCTGGAGGGACAGCGGTGCTGACACGCTGCCCGGCCTGTGAAACGCATTTTCGCGTCACCGCCGATCAGCTCAAGCTGCGCGCCGGCCGCGTGCGTTGTGGCGAATGCCAGCACGTGTTCAACGCGCTCGATACCCTGATCGAGGAAGCCCCGGTCATTGTCGTGTCGGCCGCGCCGACGACTTACCCCGTGCCCGAAACGCCGCCGCCGGCGCCAGAACTGCCATCCGAGGCAGATGTCGCCGTCCCGCCAGCGCCGACTTTTGAGACCCCGGCAACCGAAGAAGCAGACGCCTGGCAGGCTCAGGAGGCAATACCACCGCTAGCGGCGGAGACCATCGCCGAAGAAATCGCCGCCCGCCCGGCCACCGCCCCGGATGTCGCCGATGAGGCGGAGACGGGTTCGGCCGCGCCGGAGGAAATGGCGCCCGCCGTCGCCACCGATACCGCAGTGGGCGAATCAACGTCGCCGCCGCCCGCCGCCAGCACGGACGCGGAAGTCGGAGTCACGGAAGCCTGGGACGAGGTGTTTACCGAACCGCCACCGCCACGTCGCTGGCCCTGGGTGGTCGGCAGCCTGCTGGCGCTTCTGGCGCTTCTGGCACAAGCCACCTTTGTCTACCGCGTCGAACTGGCGGTGCTCTGGCCGGATGTGAAACCGGCCCTGGTCGCCGTCTGCGAAGCGCTGGGTTGCCAAGTGGGCCTGCCGGCGAAGGTCGGCCTCGTCGGCATCGAGAGTTCCGACCTGCACCCGGACGCCGCACAGAAAGGCCGCCTGGGCCTCGCGGCGATGCTGCGCAACCGCGCGCCCTTCGCCCAGGCCTACCCCCACGTCGAGATCACGCTGACCGACACCGCGGATACGGCGATACTGCGCAAGGTGCTGGCGCCCGCCGATTACCTGCCGCGCGGCACAGCGCTCGAAACCGGCATGCCGCCCCAGGCAGACGTCGCCGTGAACCTGACGCTGGACGTCGGCGCCCTGCCGGCCAGCGGCTACCGACTGTACATCTTTTACCCCTGAGTACCCCCAAGACAAGCATGAAGACACTCATCTGCGGTTCCATGGCCTACGACACCATCATGGTGTTCGGCGATCGCTTCAAGAATCACATCCTGCCCGAGCAGATCCACATCCTCAACGTCGCCTTCCTGGTGCCCGACATGCGGCGCGAGTTCGGCGGCTGCGCCGGCAATATCGCCTACAACCTCAAGCTGCTGGGCGGCGAGCCGCTGATCATGGCCACCGTCGGCGACGACAGCGCGCCCTACCTGCACCGCCTCAAGCAGTTGGGGCTCGACGCCAGCCACGTGCGCGAGGTGGGCGGCAGCTTCACCGCCCAGGCCTTCATCACCACCGACCTCGACGACAACCAGATCACCGCCTTCCACCCCGGTGCGATGACCCATTCACACCTGAACAAGGTCGGCGATGCCCGCGATGTCAGCCTCGGCATCGTCTCGCCCGACGGCCGCGACGGCATGCTGCAGCACGCGCGCGAATTCCAGGATGCGGGCATTCCCTTCATCTTCGATCCCGGCCAGGGCCTGCCGATGTTCGACGGCGTAGAGCTGATGTCCTTCCTGAAACTCGCCGACTACGCCACGGTCAATGACTATGAAGCCAAATTGCTGACCGAACGCACCGGGCTGTCGCTGGAGCGCCTGGCCGAGGAAGTCAAGGCGCTGATCGTGACGCTGGGAGGCGCCGGCTCGCAGATCTACACGGCGGGGCGCCGCATCGACATCCCGGTGGCGACGCCGGAGAGCGTGATCGATCCGACCGGTTGCGGCGACGCCTACCGCGCTGGCCTGCTGTACGGCATCGCGCAGGCGTGGGAATGGGAGAAGACGGGGCGCCTGGCCTCGCTGATGGGTTCGCTCAAGATTGCCCATCGCGGTGGTCAGAACCACAAGCTCGGTCGCGACGAGATCGCGGCGCAGTATCGCAAGGCCTTCGACGAAAACCTCTGAAAGGAACCGACACCATGTTTGCCCGCCCTGTGCTGTTGGCGGCCCTCACGGCCCTCGTCCTGCTGGGCGGTTGCGCCGGCAGCCAGTCCGGCTCTGCCTATTCGCGTTCCCAGACCCGCGGCGAAATGCAGGTGCGCATGGGTGTCGTCGAATCGGTGCGCACGGTGCAGATCGAGGGGACCCAGTCCGGCGTCGGCGCCATCGCCGGCGGTGCTGTCGGCAGCATTGCCGGCAGCAATGTCGGCGAGGGTCGCGGCTCCACGGTCGGCTCGATCATCGGGGCGGTGGCGGGTGGGGTGGCCGGACAGGCGCTCGAAGAACGCTTCTCCAAGAAGGACGGCCTGGAGATCACCATCAAGCTCGACAACGGCCAGATGATTGCCGTCACCCAGGAAGCCGATGAGACCTTCCGCCCCGGCGAGCGCGTTCGCGTACTGTCGGGCAGCGGCGCCACCCGCGTCTCGCACTGAGCGGCGATCAGTCCCAGCCCGACGGGCTGGCCTGTTGCGGGCACGGCTGCCGGTAAACGCGGCGGTCTTCCAGTCGCACCGCCGTCAGGCAGCCGCCCCAGAGGCAGCCGGTGTCCAGCGCCAGCAGGTTCGGCAAATCGCGGAAGCCCAGCGCCGACCAGTGGCCACAGACAATCGCATGATCGGCGCTGGCGCGCCCGGGCGCCTCGAACCACGGCAGGCAGCCGGTCGGCCCCTGATCCGGCGGCGCCTTCGCCCCCGGGGCGCGAAATTCCATGGCCCCGGCTGCCGTGACATAGCGCATCCGCGTCATGGCATTCACGACGACGCGCAGGCGGTCCCAACCGGTCAGGTCTTGGCGCCACGTCGCCGGCTCGGAACCCCACATGTTGGCGAGGAAATCGCGATGGTTCGGCGCCATCAAGGCTGACGAGACCTCCGCCGACAGGGCCATTGCCTGCGCCACGCTCCATTCGGGCAGCAGGCCGGCATGGACCATGGCCCAGTCACCGTCGACGTGAAACAAGGGGCATGCCCTCAGCCACGCCAGCAGATCGTCGCGATCGGCGGCCGCAAGAATGGCACCGAGGGTGTCTTCCTTGTTGGACTTGCCGTAGCCTGCGCCCTGCATGACGAGATGCAGGTCGTGGTTGCCCAGCACCACGGTCGCCGCATCGCCCAGGGAGCGCACGAAGCGCAATACCTCCAGTGAAGCGGGACCACGATTGACCAGATCGCCGACAAACCAGAGCCGGTCGGCGGCGGGATCGAAGCTGATATAGTCGAGCAGGCGCCGCAACGGGTCGTAGCAGCCCTGCAAGTCGCCGATTGCATATCTAGCCATAACCGGCGAGTTTACCTTGAGCTCCGAGACCTCCCCCAAGATCCTGGTCATCCGCCGCGACAATATCGGCGACCTGGTGTGCACCACGCCACTCATCAGCGCCTTGCGGCAGCGCTTCCCAAACGCCTGGATCGGTGCCCTGGTCAATAGCTACAACGCGCCGGTGCTCGACGGCAACGACGATCTGGACGAGGTTTTCATCTATACCAAGGCCAAGCACCGCGCCGCCGGCGAATCGCTCGTGGGCATCTTCTGGCGTCGCTGGCGCATGATGCGGAGATTGCGCAAGCTCGGCCTTGACGACATCATTGTCGCGACCACCTCGCCGCAACCGCGTGTCGTAGAACAGGCGCGCTGGCTACGCCCGAAACGGGTAATAGGCTACGGCGATGTTGCCGGCCTTGATGTCGCACTACCCGTCGCTCAGGAACCGCTACACGAAGTCGAGGACGTCTTCCGTGTCGCGCGACTGTACGGCATCGAAGGGCCGCCGCCGGCGTGCCGCGTCATGCGTCCTGCAGATATATCGGCAGAACCCACGCGTGGCGCGCCTCCGGGGACGCTCACCATCGGCGTACATATCAGCGCCCGCAAACCTTCACAGCGTTGGCCGGCGGAGTACTTCGCCGAGCTGATGTGCCGCCTCGCCGCGCAGCGCCCCGTGCGTTTTGTCCTGCTCTGGTCGCCGGGAAGCGACGACAACCCGCTGCATCCGGGCGACGACGCCAAGGCACGCGCGGTCATCGAAAAAGTCGGCGCCAGCTCGCTCTGCGTACCTGGAATTCCGCTTCGCGGGCAGGTAACGGTGATCGCGCAACCGACCCACGAACTCGGGCAACTGATCGGCGCCCTGGCTGGCTGCCAGGCCCTCATTTGCGCTGACGGCGGGGCCATGCATCTCGCCGCCGGCCTCGGCCTGCCCATCGTCAGCCTGTTTGGCAATTCCGGAACGACGCGCTGGCGGCCGTGGGGCGTGCCCTATCGTCTGCTGCAGGATGCCTCGCTGGACGTGAGCAACATTTCGGTAGACGCCGTTGTCGCCGCCTTCGATTCTCTCGGTGTGTCCGCCGGAGGCTAGATCAGGCTGCGCTGGCGCGCGAGGCGGCTGATGTGCTCCAGCTGCAGCGCGACTACCTTGTCTTCGTCATATAGCTCGAGTGCCCGCTCCCGGCCCGCCCGGCCCAGCGCCTTGCCCCAAGCCGGATCCGTCACAAAGCGCTCGATGGCAGCTGCCAACGTCACCGGTGAGCGAGTCGGCACCAGCAGGCCGGTCTGCTCGGGAACGACTTCCTCGCGCGCTCCGCGAATGTCCGTCGCCACCACCGGCTTGGCCATCATCATCGCCTCGATGATGGTGCGCGGCATGCCTTCGCGCCATGATGGAAGACAAAACAGATCCATGGCCGCCAGCAGCTCCGGGATGTCCGACCTCAATCCCGGCGCTACCAGGCGTTCGCCAAGCGCGCTTCGCGCTCGCGCGAACGCCTGGTCCACATCGCCTGCGTGATCGCTGGCAAGGCGGCTGCCGATCAGAAGAAACCAGACGTCCGGATGCTTCGCCGCCACTGCTTCCGCGGCTGCGAGAAACTCTTCGATGCCCTTCTCCTTGACCTGCCGGCCGATCATGCCGACAACGAACGCGTCCCCCGGGATCCCGAGCGACTCGCGCGCCGTGTCGCCAGCGCCGACTTTTGCCGGGTCGAAGCGGCTTACATCGACGCCATTGCCAATGGCCACCACACGTTCGCGCGGCGCAATTCCCTCCCGCACCGCATCGTCGGCATCCTCTCGACTCTGCGAGAACAGCAGGTCGGTATAGCGGCCGCCAAAGCACTCCAGCGCGACGAACAGCGCCCGCTTCCAGCGTGGCATTTCGTCGTGGAAATAGAAACCATGGGCGGTATAGACAACCAGAGGTATGCCAGCGAGGTGGGCCGCGATGCGGGCAATCAACGCGGCCACCGGCGTGTGGGCATGCAGCACGTCGTAGCGTTCGCGGCGAAACAGGCGCACGAGCGCAGCCAGGCTGCGCATTGCCAACAGCGGATTCATGCTGCGCGCGATAGGTATGGTTTCAATCGTGTAGCCGGCCGCACGCATCCCTGCAACGTCGGGACCATCGCTGCACACTGCAGTGACCTGCCAGGCCCGGGTACGCATGCCATCGACCAGTGGCAGCAGAAAGTGCTTCAGCGTGAAATCGACAGCGCAGAGTTGGCAAATCTTCACGTGCGCTCGGACGCATTAGTAGCGATTATCGGGTCTTTACTCAGGCCGCGCCGAGTAAATCGGTAGCTCGCGCCGACGACGAAAATCGTCATGATCGGCTCCATCGGCAAGCGGTATTTCCCGCCGATGATCGGCCCGGTAACGCCGACAAAATAGGCGATGATCACACCGAGAAAAACCACCGAGCCCAGTTTTGCCTTCGCCGCCCCCGAAGCCATTGATTCGCAAAAGACTACCCACCAGCCAACCAGGAAAGCGAAAAAAAACACCAGTGAAGTGAGGGTGCCGATCACGAGCAGTGACAGATACAGGGCGCCACGGGAATCGGTGAAGTAATTCCAAATCTTCTCAACGACGCCGTCTCCCGGTGTACTGTAATAAGATGGATGCTCCATATCCCTCACAGCCGGCGCGAACGCAGAGCTCGGGGCAACGAAGTTGATTGCCGCGCCGACACTCCATGCCTTGATCACGCTCACCCAACCCAGGTCTCTGAGGGTTTGACGGGCGATCTCCGCGAGATAGCGACTTGCGGCGAAAGGGTTTTCATTAAGCACCAGGAGCCCATCGGCGGCCATGGCTTGTTGCAGCCTCGCGTTCGCCAGATCCTGCCCTTCCTTGTATGACCCTCGCCCGGAATACTGGTAGACAGCCGGAACCACCCATCCCAACAAATGGGTGCCCCCCTGACTGACCAAAGAAAATGCCTCGTACCGCTGCCAATTGCGCACGTGCTGCGGCCCAAGGATTGCGCCAAAAATGGCAACCCCAACCATAAGCTGCAAGGCAATGCGCCTCGTCGCGATTCCTGCGAGCCCCGACCAACACGCAAGAGCAAGCATCACACAGGGAATCAGGTAATAGCTTGCGGAGCGGACCGCGGTGGCGGCAACCAAAAAAAGCAGGCAGCCAAGGAAGTCACCCATCCTAAGGTCATGCAGAAAGCGGATCAAGTAAAGCAAAAAGAGGGTGAATAAGCAAAGGAACAGCGAGTCGGTCAGCACCATGCCCGACAAGATCACCATGTTCAGATTCAGCGCCGACAGCAATCCGGCGATGAGGAAACCACGGCCAAGGACGGCTTCGGCCAAGCGCCCAGCCAAAACGCAGCTTAGGCTATCGACGACGGCCTGAACGCCGAGCACCCCATACAGGCCGTGCCCGAAAAGGAACATCACCACGCTTAGATACAGCGGATAACCAAAGACTCGCTCGGGCGTCAGCGCGTCAAGCCCGCTGTCCGGGATTGATCGAGCCATCGAAATATAGAGCAACTGATCTTCTGCGACCAAGTGCTCGGGTGTCACGAAAATCCCGATGTAGACGATGCGTATCAGCAGCGCGAAACCAAAAACGCCCAGCACCCGATTCATTCCTTCTCCAGCACAACCATCAGGCGAAATGCCATCAGGCTTCCCAGGAACGGAAGCAATCGGTCCTCGAGTCGCAACAACGGCTCGACCCATGTCGAGGGAATCAGTGACCATGACTTGAAACCGCCCGTCAGCGGATAGGCGATCAGGCTCAGCCAGCGGGATTCCACCACGCGCAGGGATGTCTTCGCTTTATGGAAAAAATCCGGGGACCGCTTGAATAGGATGGTCGGGATCGCCTGGTTCGATGCGTAGGGATCCTTGTCCGGATCAAGTTCGCAGCCCTCGTCAGGCACCCAAGACAGGTCGACCGGCTCCTCGTGACCCATGCCGTACGCCAGATGGCTCACCGGGGTAATCCCCGGCTCGATCATGATGATTCTGCCGCCGGGCCGTAACACGCGATCGGCCTCGGAAAAAAACACCAGCGGACACTGGAGGTGATGCAGGACGTCAAACAGATAGATGTTGGCAAAGGCGCCGGGAGCAAAGGGCAATCGGTGCGCGTCTGCCGCAAGATCCACTCCGCGAGACGCCTGGATGTCCATGCGCAGCAAGTCGGCCTGACCGGCTTCCAGGTTCCCGATACCGCCGCCGATTTCCAGGCTCGGGCCTGAAACCGAAGCCTTTCTCATCCGTCGGTGGAGGTCTCCGTAGACTGCACGCAACGCATGCTTTTCCCTCCATCTTTGCTGATAGTCCTCGAGCCGCATTAGTTGATCTTGAGCTTCCGATAGGCAAATACGACCATCTTCAACAGCATCCATCCGTGGCGAAAGCGGGAGATCTGCGTCTCACCGTATTCTCGCGCGGCATAGCGGATCGGAATTTCGACGACTTTTAGATTCAGTTTTGCTGCACCGAAGATCAGGTCGAAGTCGCCAAAGGGGTCGAAGTCGCCGAAGTAAGTCCGGCTGGCATAGAGCTTCTGATAGTTCTCCCGCGTTAGGACTTTTGTCCCGCAGAGGGTATCCGTATAGCGCTGATTGAGCAGCCAGGTAAACAGCCAGGAAAACGTCCGATTGGCGAGGAAATTCAGGAAACGCATCGCCTGGTCCTGCATCGGATATACGAGCCGGCTGCCGTTGATGAACTCGCCTTTCCCCCTCGATATGGCGTCATAGAACTTAACCAGGTCTTCCGGCGGAACAGTGAGGTCGGCATCAAGAATCATCAGGATGTCGCCGCGGGCATTTGCAAAGCCCTTGCGCACCGCATCGCCCTTCCCTTTGCCGTCCTGCACGAGGACCTTGATATCCAAGTCCGGATAGAGTGAGATCACCCGGTGGATTTCGTCGAGGGTTCCGTCGCTGCTGTGCCCTTCAACATACATGATCTCCATGTCGCGGCAGAATCGCGGCAAGCGCCTGACGGCGTTCTCGATGTTTCCCCTTTCGTTGCGGCAAGGAATCAGGACCGTCACGGAGGGTTCAATCAGTGCCGCATCGCGCATGGGGCGCGCAACGAGGTAATTGCGAAGGGACAAGCGCCTGACCAGCGGCAAAGTTCCCACGAACCGGTTCAGCAACGTGCCAAGTCCCAGAAACCGCTTTGGAAAGATCTGGCGCCATTCCCGCTTTACCGGCTCGAAGTCGGCGAGATGAAGGAAACCCATCGTATCCTCGGTCGATAGCCAATTCAGTTCGACCGACGGCATTTTCAATCCGAGGGATTCTCCCAGTTTCAGAACTGGCTCCCAAAACCAGCCGTAGTAAGCAATGACCACCCGGGTGTCCCGGGTGCACAAGGGATGCAAGCGCTCCAATGTTTGGCCACAATCATCAAGAAAGCCGATGGTGTCCGACATGACGATTACGTCAAATGGCCCATTGAGGGACTCCAGCAGGCTGGCATCCTCGCAGTCCCCCTGAAGAAACTCGAGATGGGGAAATTTCTCGCGGGCAACCTCGATCATTTTTGGACTGAGGTCGACGCCGACTCCATAGGCGGGTTTCAGTTCATTCAGCAGGTCGCCCACGCCGCAACCCAGTTCCAGAACACGCAGCCCGGGTGGCACCAGAAAGCGCATATAGGCCCGGTCGTCCCGATAATAGGAAGAGTTCTTCTCTATCCATCGGGCGCGGCTCGAGGCCAGAGCATCGGCGTTTGCTTGAATGGCTAATTTACGTTGGCTAAGTTTCATGCCGCTCCTGTCAGGAACATTTCTCGGTTGGTCGACGCCCCGCGATCATCCAAACCAGTCCACCGGGTAATGCTATTACCAGCACCAGAAAACCAAAAAGAATCGATAGCGCGACGGCATGTTCCGCGGCCACACCGGCGTAACCCAAGCCAACAACCATTACGCCTTCACGCACGCCCCACCCGGCTATGGATACCGGTACCGTCATCAACAAGATTGCAATAGGCACGACGACGACGAACGCGGTCCAGTGCACATCGATTTTCGTCGCCAGCGCCAGTACGGCGATGGCGAGTATCGAAATCACGTGAACTCCGATTGAAAGGAGGATCACCCGGATGCCCGGATCCGCTGAAAATAGCAGGCGGCGTGCATCCTTGGAAAGCGCCGTCAGGCCCCTGACGATCCGCCATTTCCGAAACCTCGCCGTCAGTCGATCAAGAACCAGAACGAAGCCAATGACTCCGACAGCAGCGACTACGACTGCATACAAGGCCAGCCGCATGGCGCCTTCGGTAATGTAATTCATCGAAAGCGGCAAGGCGACGATGACCAGCAAGACAAGTCCGGCCATTCCGAGGAGCCTGTCCAGCAGCACCGCGACCGACGCGCTACCAATTCCGTGTCCTTCTCTTACAAGGCAATAAGCTCTTACCGCATCACCGCCAACACTCGACGGAAGCACTTGGTTAAAGAAAAGCCCAAGCCAAAAATAGCGCAATAGGGATTGAAAAGGCAATCGAATCCGCTGGTGAGTCATGACCTGTCCCCATCTCAGGACGGCAAGCAGCACTTGCAGTACCATCACGCAACCAGCGGCAAGAAACACGGGGATGCTGGTTCCCTGAAGGAACTCAAGGGTTTTCTGGACATCGATGTTCCGAGCGAGAATAACCAGCAGGCTCAGCGTGACCAATCCTTTCGCCGCGGTCAGCCCAACGTCACGCAATCTCCCTCTCATCCAGCCTTGCCCTGTCGGATGGGGCACCGCGCCTGGCTCACAAAATGGTTCTCCGTTCCTCGCAGTCGCGACATAAGGCGGTCTAGGTGAGCCCGTTGACGAATTTCTCTCGCGGGCGGCGCATCGTGTCGCCGTTCCAAATCACCTTCAGGATCTGAGTACGCAAGTTGCCCAATGGCTTTTTTTTGTCATCATCATTGCAGCCGGGCCGCGGCGTCACCGTCCCAGGTTGCTGTCAAGGCTTCCCAACGGCGGTCAAAGGAGACATAGGATTTCGCCCAGCGTGCTGCTTGCGGCGGAAGCGCGGCTGTTTGGGATTGACGCCGCACCATCTCATGCATCGCACCCTTGTAGCCGAACCCGCGGGTGCCGGTATCCGTCAAAGCCGTCATTCACCGCTGCCAGGCCTCCTGCCAGGATTGAAACATCAGAATGCTCCAGAGTTCGTACTGCCGATTGCGCCGCCCGCTCAGATGCTCGTCCCATGCTTGCCGGACGATGCCCGCATCGAAGTATCCCTCCCGATGCAAGCGGGCCTCGTCAAGCAGGCTTTCGCCCCAATCCCGCAACGGCCCGCGTAGCCAATCGTGAATCGGCAAGGCAAAGCCCGACTTGGGACGCTCGACCAGCTTGCGCGGTACGTAGCGGTCAAGGATGTCACGCAGTATCTGCTTGCCGCCGCGGGGTCCTATGCTAAACGCCAGCGGCAGCGACCAGAGGAACTCGAACAGGCGGTGGTCCAGAAAAGGCGCTCTCGTCTCAAGGCTCACGCCCATCGCCGCCCGGTCGATTTTGACCAGAATGTCGTCAGGCAGGTAGTTTACCGTATCGACCAGCATCATGGCCTCGGTCATGCTTCGCGGCGACCACCACAGACGGTCCTCGGCCGGCCTCGGCGCTACCGAATGCCCTGATCCGAGTACGGGATTTCCCGCGTGCCAGAATGTTGTTAGACGCTCGTGCAGTTCCCGCGGCGTCGCCGCCCCAAGCATTCCCGCGAATTTGTGCAGCTTCTCTCCCGGCTGGCGCAGGCCAGTGATCGTCCCGAGGCCGGCATCCCAGGAGGCAGGCGATGTCCTAAGCAGGACTCGACTCAGTCGAACACGAGCCGCAAGCGGCAGCATCGCAGTGCGGCGCCATAGCCGCTCCACCCAGACGTAGCGGTTGTAGCCGCCGAAGACCTCGTCACCGCCATCGCCGGACAGCGCCACGGTGACTTCCTCGCGCGCAATGCGCGAGACCAGTGCAGTGGGCACCTGTGACGCATCGGCAAACGGTTCGCTGTAATACTCGGCCAAGCGGGGAATCAGGGCCAGCGACTCGTCGGCACCTAGCAAGCAGGTCCGATGCGAGGTTCCCAAATGCGCGGCGACCGCCGCTGCGTAGCTCGACTCGTCGTAGTCCGGATTCTCGAAGCCGATGGTGAAACTGCGCACCGGCCGTTCCGATAGGGACTGCATCAGAGCGACCACGGCCGTTGAGTCGATGCCCCCGGACAGAAAGGCTCCCAGCGGAACCTCGGCAAGCATCTGGCCCTTTATCGCGTCGCGCAAAAGGCGGTGGGCGATTTCGGTGGCCTCTGCGGCGCTGCCGACGAACGGCGCTGCCGTGGATCTGCCAGCCGTATCAATTGCTGACCAATAGATGAGGCGCTTTTCCGTCCAGCGTCCATCCCTGAACTGCAACTCCAGTCGCGTTCCGGCTTCCAGCTTGCCCAGTCCCCGGTGAATCGACAGTGGCGCCGGGACATAGTTGTAGCGCACAAGCAGCGACAACGCCTCGCGATCGACATCGCCGTCAAACCGCGGATGCTCGCGCAGCGCCGCAAGGTCGGAACCGAACAGGAAGCTGTCCCCCTGCCAGCCGCAATACAAGGGCTTCTCGCCGAAACGATCGCGGACGAGGTGCAACACCTTTTTCTGGGTGTCCCACAGCGCGAACGCGAACATGCCGACGCTACGGCTGACTGCGCCATCGATGCCCCAGGCTTCGATTGCGGCAAGCAGCACCTCGGTGTCCGAGGTGCCTCGGAACCCCGCCCCGGCCTTTGCCAGTTCATCGCGCAAGACCTGGAAATTGTAGATTTCACCGTTATAGACAATCAGCCAGCGACCGGAAGCCGAGCGCATTGGCTGCCTGCCTTCCGGTCCAAGCCCAACGACCGAAAGGCGGCGATGCGCAAGGCCGACAAACCCATCCGGATCCAGCCAGAGACCCTCTTCGTCCGGTCCGCGTCTAAGTAGGGCTCTCGCCATACGGCCGAGAATGGCTAGCTCGGATTCGCGTGTGCCGACCCTGCCGACAAAACCGGCGAAACCGCACATTCAGCGTGTCCCGCCCTGGTATGCGCCCATGTACAGCGCAGCAATCCGGTCCATTGAGTAAAGCTGCCTTACCCGCTCTCGGGCGCGAAGTCCTATCGTGTTGCGTTGCTCAGAGGTCAAAGCCAAAAGATCCTCGATTGCCCGCGCCAGGCCTGCAGGATTGCCAGCCGCGACCAGAATGCCACAGTCACCGATCACACTCGAGGAGTCCCCGACATCCGTGGCTACACATGGAACTCCCGCTGCCATGGCTTCGCCCAGCACGTTGGGGAATCCTTCTCCCCATTCCGAGGCGGACACCATGACGTCCATCGCCGCCATCAGCCTCGCCACGTCAACCCGCTCACCGGCCAGAATGACATGATCGTCAAGCCCCATGGCATGTATCGGCTCCGCCAAGTCCATATTGTCGGGGGTCACCCCATGGCCGACAAGCAGAAAGCCGGCATGCAGACTACTTTGCACGACTGATGCCGCCGCCTGCAGCATCCGCAGGTGTCCTTTCATCGGGTGGTAACGGGCCACCTGACCGATGAGGAGTGCATCCGGGGCTAAGCCAAACTCCTCGCGTACCGACTCTCGCGCGTCAGCCTGAGACTCTAAGGCTCCAACGTCAAAGCCATTCGGAATCACGACACGTTTGCCGGCGGCATAGCCCGCTGACTCGTGCTGCCGCGCGCTGACTTCGGAGTTGTAGATTATCTTGTCGGCGGCTGGCGAAAGCCTGGCGCCGAGCCGAATCAGCCAGCGCGTCAGTTTCGTCTCGCGCCGGATGTCGTACACTGTCTGCCTCAGGTTCCAGAACAGGCGAGGACGCGGTGTGCACATCCGCGCGGCCAGCCAGGCGGCAAGATTGCCGTGGTACATCCAGCCCTGGACCAGATCGGGAAGGAATTCCTGCATCACCTGCCGCATTCGCCAAATCGAGGCTGGACCCGGCAACCTGCCGCGCCCCATATCGAGCGAGTCGACCTGCACACCCAGCGCTTCTATCCGCCTCGCATTCGACCCGCCTGCCATCAGACTCAACACCCGCACCTCAACAGCGCCGTCCGTCGCCTGCAGCAACTTGTACAGCATCGCTTCGGCGCCACCGGTGCCAAGCTCGGTGATTACATGCAGGATGCGCATGCGCCGCGCTTCAGGCGTCAAGGTCGAGCCACTCCTCGAAGCGATCGATCACCGAGGCAAGCCGATAAGCCGGGGGCAGGAGGCTTGGCCTCAAGCCCGTTTCGCTTCGCGCAGGGACGCGCCGCATGGCGGCAATGAAATCCGGGCCAGCCTCGGCTACGGTCACGGCACCGAACTGCGCCTGTTCCGCCACTTCCGAGATGCCGCCGGATTCGGGTGTGGCAATCACCGGCACCCCGCAGGCCAGCGCTTCCAAAGCAACGTTGGGCATACCTTCCCAGCGTGAGGGTAGGAGGAAGGCATCGGCGATCGAAATCCAGGCCCAAGGATTGTCAGTAAAGCCAGTAAAGCGCACTTGCGACGGAATGCCAAGCTCCTCAGCTTGCCGCCGTAACGATGCATCCAAAGGCCCTTCACCAATAATGACCAACTCCGCGTCCGGGTCCGCCATTTCGGCAAACATTGTCAGTAGGCGATCGAAGCTCTTCTGCCACACAAGACGTCCCGCAGAGACATAACGCCGACCCATGATTTTGGGCAAGGCCTTTTCGCGGGAGCAGTCCCGGATGGTCTCCTCATCAACCGGGTTTGGCAAGATGCGGACTTTTTCCGTTGGCACCCAAAACTGGCGCACTAGTTCGTCCCGCATACGTGCTGACGAGCAGATCACCAGATCTGCCCAACGATAAGTTAAAATATATGCCCAATGCATAATGCGCGGAAACCGGCTGTGTGGCAAGCTGATGGATGGCAAATTCGCCTCCCGCACCCAAACTCGCGCTCCACCCGGAAAGGCCATACGCAGCGCCAATACGGCTACATTTACATAGCCTAAAGTAGAAAGTACAACTTTGGGCTGGGCACGACGAATTTCCGCCAGCAGTGGCAGCGCCGATCGACGCAGCGTCAAGGTGCCGAGATTGGTCACTCCGACCCGCGCATCGAGCGTGTCCCACAACCTACCGCCCTGGGTGAAGGCGACTATGGATACGTTGCGTCCCTGCCTTGCGAGCCGGTTGACCAAGTTGAGCATAACGCGTTCCGCCCCGCCACCACTAAGGTCAGGTATTGCAACTAGGAGATCCGGACACGGCGCCAACCGTGCGGATGAGTGGCTGCCGTCGACCACGTTGTCAGGCCAGCAGGGCGCAACCGGGATTGCGCAGCGAACTGGCAAAGCGCCATGCGCGCGCAAGGTCGGCAGCCCTCGCGGGACCATCGCACTCGGTCACGACCTTCTCCTTGGCCGCCGCCGACATCCGGCACAACATTGTCCGATCGTCTGCGAGGCCGACAATATCCGCAGCGACCTGCCTTGCGACAAAGCGGTCGTCATGCGGGTAAAGGTAGCCGCTGATTCCCGGCTGCACGAATTTCGGGTAAGACCCACAGGCCAGTACGGGAAGTCCGAAAGACAGGGCCTCGAGTATGTCGCGGCCCCAGGGGTTGTCTTCACGTGAGGGTTTGATCAGGGCATGGCATGCCGACAGCACGCTCTCCGGCGCATCGACGTGCCCCAAGAACAGGATCATGTCGCCCACCCCGCAATCCGCAGCATAGTCCGCAAGACCTCCGCCCCATTCTGCGATCTCGCCAAGCCTGCCCGGCAGAGCCCCGGAAAGATTCATCGAGCCGGCGACCACAAAGCGGATGTCCGGACGACCCCGCGCCTTGAGCGCGACTGCCACATCGACGATGCGATCGATGCCACGACCCCATGAGAAATTGGACAGACACGCAATGCGAAATCCTTTGTCCCGGGGAATAGCTGCATGAGGCGGCGGTTTGAACTCCGGAATTTCGACCACGTTATGGATAACCAGGCCACCAGCCCAGCCAGCCAGTTTTCGAATGTTGTCCCTTTCACGTTCAGTGATGAAGATATTCACGTCGTTGTCGGCAACCAACCGGCGCGCCTGCATTCTCGCAAACCACGTATCCCACAGCTGCGTCCGGTTGTGCATCACGAATGCCGCTTTGGTCCGGCTCCTTAGCCAACCTGCAAGCAGATAGAGCGCTTCGTGGTTGAAATGGACGACATCGAAGCGCTCGTTAATCTCGAGGACCAGCGATCGCAGCAGATCGCGCGAGCGGGCGAAGTCGCGCGCGAACTGCAGATGTGCCCACGCGCTACGGGAGAGTCTTGGCAGGGCGCTAACCTTCGGCAGATCCGGCACGATCCTCACCGGCACACCGATCTCCTCGTATTTCCGGACTATCGGTCCGGGTCGCCGGCACCATACCTCGATCCGGTTGCACACGGGATCGACGTGTCGAACCAGGTAGAACAGGCTCCGCGACGAACCGCCATAGCCACCCTCGATGTCGAGGCACAGCACCCTCAGAGGATTCGGCGTCAATCAAACTCCATCTGCAGCAGTTTTGCCGTCGCCACCCATCCGAGATTGAACAAGGCATCGGCAATCGACAGGCCGGGAACCTGTTGGGCTGAATTGAACTGGGGATACGCCGGCGACAGATACCGCGAATAGACAAAGCCCAGACCGGCAGCTGCAAACTTTTCGGGCTCCTGGTAACTGGCTGCTCCACGCCCCGAATAATAGGTGCCATCCTTGGCCACCGCTGCAACGATCTCGATAAGCCTGTCGTCTGATGCGGAGGACAGGTCAAGCTCAGAGGAACGACGGAACTCGCAGTTCAGACCAAGCCTGCGTGCGAGGTGGGCGATCAGCCAGCAATTAAGGTCAGCGAGGTCGTCGTCCGGAGCCCCCTGCAGGAGCTCGTCGATGACAGGCCACACCTCGGCAAACGCCGGGGCCTTCCGGTAATAGCCGCGCAGGGTCTCCGCATGGGCGCTTCGCCAATCCGGTCTGGCAAACCCGATTTCCTTGATCGCCTGGCCGAAGCTCAAACGGATGGGCACAGTCAGCCACTTCGGGCCGGTCGGCGAAAGAACCTGGACCCGATTGGTGTAACTTCCCTTCGAAAACTGAACGTCGTCAAGGAACACGAAGACGTCCGCTTCCGCGATCTTGTGGAAATACCCTAGCCAGGGCAGGTAATTGGGCTGATGGATTGCAACGAGCATGGAGAAGAGGTAGCACCGCCAAGTAATAGGGACGGGGATCGTTGCTAGCCGTCGGCACCGCGCCCGACGGGATTCGACAGCTCCTCGATCTCATCGGGATAAAGCAACACGCCACCGGCGCCACTAAACCCGGCGACGGCTTTAGCCTCGTCCGCCCATGGGGTCTGATGTCCCTCCGGCAAGACCAAAACCCTCACTCCTGTCCCCACCGCAGCCCCAAGATCCATGGTCGGTATTTCTTTGGGCTGTGCCACGCACTCCGCATCGCTCGCTACGTACCCGACGACGCGATGCTGGGGATGCCGTTGAACCCAGTGCCTCGCCGCATCGCCCGTACCATAAACGAGGCAGGGCTCGTCCAACCCGACTCCTGGCATGTAATATTTTCGCTGGGTTTCCGAGAGCGTCGGACGAGTCGCTGCGTCGAGAATACAGGTGCGCAGTTGCCGGGCGATCTCGCTGTGGAAGTGCCGGCTGAAATGCCATTGGTCGATGAGGCAGGCACTTGCGCCTCCGCAGCCCCTCATCAGGGCATCGGTATCGAAATACCCGCATGCATAGACCCTAGACAGTTCGCGCATTTCGACATTCAGCGCCTCGAGGCAGCGTCCCCATTCGGGCAGGCAACGATAGTTGCCTGCAAAATGGATGCCGTCGAGATGATGCGCCGGAGTCACAGGGAGCCCAAACACGGTTGCGCTGCGACCTCGACGGAGAAAGAACGAACATATCCGGCGCTCGCGTTCGATGTACTTGGCCGGAGAATTGACAAGCTTGTCTTGGAGAAACAGGCGGACAAGTTCCTCGCCAGAGAAACGAAAGTCGAGCGGATCACTGTATGGTTGTCGTTTCTGACCGATTTCGCTCTTTACATAGTCGAGGAACATATCCCTAGTCAGGAGCGTCTCCCAGATCCCATTCACCAGTACAACCATGTCCGGCCTCGTCAGCGCCAGGCGGATAATGTTGCTCTGAACAGTGCCTCCCCTGTAGTGATCAGGGATATGGACCAGTTCGTGACTGCCCTCAATGGCGAACTCACGGGTCAGCAGGTATGGGAATGTCTCGTGATAACCGTAGCTTTCTGAATAAAGCGAGTTCACGAAGTAGGTATCAAATCCACGTGAATCGGCAAGCACCGAGACTCTCATCGATCTGCCCCCCGTGCTTGAAGGCCCTCCAGATAGGCGCCAAGCGCGTCGTCGAACCGTCCTGGGACGAAGCCCATCTCGCGATGGAACCGCCTGGTATCGAGTACCCGGAATTTGGGGCGACGGGGCTCCGCAACGGCCACCTCGCTGGCCGACCCGGTCCTGCGCACGATAGCGCGAGCGAGATCCTCGACAGATATCGGTGTATCACCCGCAACGTTATAGCAGCTATAGGGGCGGCACATCGGACCCTTGGCCGCCAATTCGACCGCCCGGACAGCATCCTCGATGAATAGGTAATTGAATGCCAGCTGCGGCGACGCCACGCGAAGCGTCTCGTTGCGAATCGCCTGCCGGCTAAAGCCGGCGATCACGCCGGAATCCCGCCCAGATCCGTGAATCCCGCCCAAGCGCAAGGCAACTCCTTCCATCGCGGAAGCGCTGGCCGCTTGGCTCAGCAGCAGCTCACCGGCCAGTTTGCTCATCCCGTACGGCGTTGTAGCTAGGGTCGGCGAGCTTTCAACAAAGCCACTGGGAGGGGATTCCTCGCCATAAACACCCACGCTGGAACAGAAGACGAACCGGCGTACGCCGAGATCCCGGCCGGACCCCACGAGATTGGCGGTACCGATCAAATTTGCGTTTGTCATCTCGGCAACGGAGTTGGCCGTCGTGCTCGCCGAAATCGCCGCAGCGGCGTGGATCACCATCTGCGGCCTAACTGCGGCCATGAGTTCCGCCACCGCATCCGCATCTGTGATGTCTAGGGACACTACCCGAATATTGGCGCGCGGCGGCGCCACAGGTGCCCGACGATACCACGTGGCAACCACCCGAATGTTCCCATCGGAAGAGAGGGTTTCGACAACACGCCCTCCCAGCCAGCCTGAAGCACCAACGACCAGACAGGTTTTCATGACTTCCCAAGGTCACTGGCGACAATTCGCACCGCAGCGATGACACTAGCAACATCGCCATCGCTCAGGGCCGCGTGAATTGGCAAGCACAGCGAACGGTGGAGCATATCCGCCGCCTGATGAAGAGAACCGTCGTTCAGTTGTCGAAAGCAAATTTCCTCATGGGTCGGCGTATAGATCTTCTTGCACTGGATGCCGAACTCGTCGTTCAGGCGCACCATGGCCCTTTGCTGGTCGTCGCGGGAGGAAAGGAAGACCGGAAACTGGTAGTAGCTTGGCTTGCTGTGTTCGGGAACGAGCGGGAACGTGATGCCTGGCACACCTCTAAGGCCGTCACGAAAGGCATCGGCTATCGCCTGCCGGCGCGCAGCCTGTTGCGGAACGCAAGCAAGATGGTGCCGGGCCACGCAGGCTCGAATTTCATCCAGGAACCAGTCGTTTCCAAGCGCATCTACCTGCCCGTCGTCTGGACGCTTTCCAAACAGACGCATCTTGCGGACATAGGCATCGAGCGCTCGGTTGCTGGTTACCACGGCTCCCCCGGTTCCGGACGTTACGATCTTGGTCGGATAGAAGCTGAAGCATCCAGCATCACCCAGAGAACCAGCCTTGCGCCCGCCAATTTCGGCGCCGAGGGCATGGGCGCAATCCTCAACGATGAAAAGGCCGTGGCTCCTCGCAAAATCGACGATCGCGTCGGCCTCTGCGGAGATTGCTCCCGTGAGGTGTACCCACAAAAGTCCGCGCGTCTGCGGTGTAAGCTTACGACGCAAGTCATCCAGCGAAAAGGACAGCGTCTCTGGATTGGAATCGACAAGTACCGGCCTGCCGCCAGCAAAAGTGATGGAACTGACCGAGGTGATGAACGATGCACTTGGAACCAAAACGTCGTTTCCCCGGGTGCCAAGAAAGTCGAGTGCCAAGGTCAGTGCCGTGGTGCAGGAATTGACAGTCGCCGCGCAATCGGTTGCGGCAACCATTGCCAGCGCGGATTCCAAGGCGACATTGTGGGCTCCCAGCATCAGGGAGCCGTCGCGGAGAATGGAATCAATATCTTTCGCGATGGCCAGCCGGGTCTCCTCGGGAAAATGGGGACGAAACAAGGGGATCGTCGTTTTCATCATGGGCGCTGACTGGAAAAGGGAGGAAGGCGGTCGCTGCCTGTCAGATTGTCGTGGAGATCCAAAACACGCGTCAGATCACCCAGCGTATTACCTCGAAGCATTCCGCATATTCCGAGCCGATCTGGACCCCCCGGGTACGGGCCAGGGACATCACGAATTCGGCAGAAACGTAGGACCTGCCTCGCTGGGATTCATAGGCCCCCAGCGCCGCAATCTTTCGCTCGAGGTGTCGCTCTTGCAGGCGCACGAAGGATGTCGTGTTGAACGTGAGATTGTTCCAGATCAGTTCGTAACCGAGTATCGTTCTGTCCTTGAAAGCCCGTAGGCCCTCGGCGGCCACCGTCGAGTGATCCTGGTGTATGTCCTGCAGGCAGGGCATGAATACTACGTCGATCGGACGCTCCCGTTTGATTCGCACAAGGGTTTCCAGGATCTCCTGACGCACGTAATTGAGCTTGCGCACTTCGAAATCGAACACCAGCACGTTCGCGTCAGGAATACCGAGACGTCGCGTCGCTTCCTTGACTTCCTGCTTCAGGGTATTCGGGGGGAACCCCGGCGGCAGTGAAAGCTCTGCTGTCGAGAATGCCAGGTAGGTTACATTGCAGCCTTCCTCGAGCAGCCTTACGATGGTACCGCCACAGCCAAGTTCTCCGTCATCGGTGTGGGGTGCAAGCACTAGAACATTGCTGTTTGCCTTAATCATCTCGGCTTCCTCGTTCAAGAGCCCGGGCTGGGTTGCCGGCAATCACGCTGTCGTCGGGAAAGGACCTGGTCACGATGCTGCCCGCGCCAACAAGGACATTCCTGCCCAAGGTCACACCGGGCAGAATTATGGCCGCCGCACCTATCCAGCACCCATCGCCCAAAGCGATGGGTTTGCCGACATGGAGGCGATGCCCGGTTGAACGCAGCACATCAAAATCGAGACCCGCGTCAAGCAGCATTACGTTTGGTGAGAGCACAACATTGTTGCCGACGTCGATCCCGCTGTGTCCCTGAAGGATCACGCCGCGATTGATCGAACAGTTCACCCCGACTCGAATGTTGTTCTTGTGGCCAACCTGGATCGGCCCGTGCACGAAGGAATCGAAGTGTCCAAAGTGATAAAAGGAACGCAACCGCTTCAGGATGTGCCGGAAATAGCCAAGAATTACCTTCAGCATCCTATTTGCCGCACACCTTGCAGATAGGGTACTGGCGGTTAGCGCCGCGTTGCCTGATAGCCGCGTACTTTTCTGATCCCCAGAGCGCCACCAAGTTGTCCTTCTCTATGTTACCAATCTTGACCGAATTGTTTAAGTCGTGGCAGCACATCAGGATCTCGCCGTCGCCCCGTATCACGGGAGTCTGCATGATCGAGCAAGGGGCACGCTTCTTCTCTACCTCGACCGTACCGGCCGCCTCATCCCTCTTGTACAGTGTCATCTTGCTCTTTTGTGGCAACCAATGCACCAGATCGTGCTCCTTCTTGTCGTCGGAACGGCGGTGCACGTTCAGGTTGATAGGCTTGTCGAAGAAATAGTTTACGCCCCGCCTGCCGAGCCAGTACCTCCTGGCGTCTTCAACTTCGTCCTCGTTGTAGGAATTGACCAGAAAGGTAATCGTGATGACTGGAAGCCCGATACCAGCACGCTGCTTCGCTTCAATTACAGCGTTAACGTTGGCCAGCACGGAGTCATAGTTGGCTCTGACGCGATACTTCTCGTAGCTCTCTTTGGACAGGCCGTCGAATGAGAACTGCAGGTAATCGATCCCATCGACCAGTGCCTCCAAGCGGCCGCCTTTGATCACCGTTCCATTGGAGATCGTGGAAAGATAGAACCGGGTCTTTGCATATTCGACGATCTCCTTGAAGCTCGGATGCAGCAAGGGTTCGCCGGAGTAAACCAGCGACAAGTCAGTAACGTGGCCCTCAAGCTCGTCGGCGATCCGCTTGAATTCCGCAAGGTCCAAATGCTTTTTCTGCGTCGCGCCGATGGCGATGTCTGGTGGAACGGAACACATTGGGCAGCGCAGGTTGCACACCGAGACGAGATCGACCATCACGCGCCGAGGCCGCCCCCTGATCTTCGACATCAGGAGCCGGAAGGGATACAGCATCGCCTTACGCGCCTGACCCCGCCACATCGTCCGCAGGAGGCGATTTAGAGCAAAGTCGGGCAGAGCATAGCGAAAGAATCGGTAGACATCCGCTAGCACCGTAGTGCTTAGCCGTTTCCTTAGTGTGGTTGTAGCGGCATCCATATCATTTCACCAAATGTGATTAGGACCGAAGCTCTGCGAGCAAAGTTTCGGCATAGCGTCCCAACGGCGATGGCAATCGACGAAAGTCGCGCAAATGGGCAGCAAATCCGTAGGGCGCGTAATGGTTTGCGTATTTTCCGAAGTACGCCGCTAGTCGATAGGTCTGGTTCTTGGCCTCCCGGCCTCCTAACAACCCCACCACGCGCGCAGCCGGAAAGATCACGCGACCCCAGCCGTGAAAGTTTTCAACAGGGAATTCCCGGTCCTTGAACATCCCGCAATAGTTGGTTGCTCGCAGGTAGGCCTTGTACAGCGATTGGCTAAGCTTGAAGCGGTAGGGGACGCCACGCCAGAAATTGAACAACTCGCGATCCCAAAGAGGAAGCCGCCACGGAAGGCCGATGTAATCGTAGGACCGCTGGCCGTTCACGACGTACTTGGCCTGCCGCTCTTCCGCCTCCCAGAATTCATAAAGCTTTGCCAAGTGCTGTCCGCGGTAGGTGCCGTCATCGACTCCGATCTTGTCGAGGATCAGCTTGGTAAACTGCTGCCGCTCCGAAGCGGAAAGGTCGCGCTGTGCATAATGCTTCTTCAAAACCGCAGAAACGACTATTGACAAGCGATAACGCACGTCGGGATCGAGCCTGTCGAGGTGCCTGCCGAGTAAATGTCCGCCGGACGTGAAGTCGCCCGACTGGCCATTGATGATGATTGCCTGAGATGGATCAGCCAGTTGCTTGGTCGAGAGCAGGTGCCTCAGTGCGACCTCGTCGACCATGAAAGGCACGGAAGCTCCGCAAGAGGCATAGCGCCAATATTCCTTGCGTTCCGCGGACCAAAAAAAGTCCCTGACCACACGCGCCTCATAGGGGATAAAGGTCCACGGCACGCCGAGCTCCCGCGCGATTCGTGCGGCACCACTCGCGTCGTCGTTGCCGCGAGGACCATAGGAAAACGTGCGAAGGTGCGGATAACCCATGGCCTTCAGCTTCGTTAGCACCAGCCGCGAGTCCAGGCCCGCCGACAACGGAATCCAGATCTCCCGTCCCGCGGCATCCTCCACGATGCGACGAAAGATCCCAGAAACTGCAGCGTCGTGCTCTTCGATCAGGTCCGCCTCCGTCCGATCTGCAAGGTCCTCCGTTAGGTAGTTTGAATATTTGCATCGGACCGGCAGCGAGCCATCCTTGTGAAACAGGATCGCCTCCCCCGGCTGCAGTTGCATGACATTGCGGTATAGCGTTCTCGCTCCAGTAACGTAGTTCGTCGTCGCCAGTTCCTGGCAAGCCAAGTCATCAAGTTCCAGGTCCTCTCCGCTTACAAGATCATGAGGAGAGTTCGAAACCAGAGGATCGCCGGTCCTGCGGTATACCACCGGGTAGCTGCGAATGCGGTCGACGAATGCCAACACATGGCACGCGGTTTCTACTATGCATGCAAAATGACCCGGCCAGGCCTCGACCTTCCTCATCAGCGCCGGCAGGTCCGGTTGTTCTGGGGCGCAGGCCTCGAGGTCCATCGCGAGTGCCCTCAGATCGCCCGGTGTCCCCGCGAATGTCACACGATGGTCCGCTTCGCCTATCTCTTGCCACCCATAGCGAGATCGCACTCTGACACATTGCTGCTGGTTCGGGCCGGCGAAGGTCATCGTCATCGTGCAGTTTCCCTTCCGAAATGATCGCCGTGATACCTTAGCAACGCTTCATAGGCGTGCTCGGCGACCTCCGGTTGAGGATTACGTGAGGCGTAGGTCTTCTCGAATCCCGGCGCTGAGAAGGACACGTCCAGTTGGGCCTGCCGCAGGGCCCGGCGCGAGCGCGCGCAGACTTCTGCGTCCGCTTTGCCATCGAGCAGTTCCCCAATCGCCTCCCGCGTGCTTCGATAGTCGCTGGCAAAGCGGACCGAGGGCAGGTAATTGACAACCTGATGCTGTCCATAAGAAAGCACTGGCTTCCCATGATGGACCGCTTCGATGGCAGCGGTTCCGGTGATGGTGGCGACGATCGTCGCCTGCTCAATCCAGTCCCAGCTCTGCACCTGCGGATCCGCCCAGCAAGCATTGGGGATGCGGAGTACGCGCTCGTAATAGCTGCGCGCACGGACGCCAAAAGACAGCGGGTGTTCCTTGATCACTAGGACGGCATCTGCAGGTAACGCCTTGCTGATCCAACTTATCATCTCGATCGAGTTGTTGAATTCCGGGGAGACACTGAGCAGGGCGACCTCGGGTTCAAGATGCAGGGGAAAATAGACGATGCGACGGCCGACCAGATCCTGGGGCCTCTGGCCGTGCGCAGCGACAAATCGATGATTCGCCACGCTGGCGAAAAGCGATGGTATCCATCCGAACAAAGGGTAAGAGTCTTCCTTTGAGCGACCGCGAAGCCGGCTATAGACATCCTTGAAAGCGATCCGCATTGCCTTGCGCAATGCACTGCCGTAACTGAACCGGATCTTGGAATGATTGAGCTTGGATCCCGCTTCCTGCTCGTAGGCCGCCTCGCCGGAAACCGCCGCGCCGCTTTCCTCAATTAGCCGTTGCTTGATCGCCGAAACATAAGCTTCACTAGAGTATTCGGGACAATCAACCCAGAAAAGACGAGTTCCAAATTTAATCAGGCCGGGGGCAAGATAGGAAATACCTTTGCTACGGGTGATCAACCACAGTGTGCGCAGTATGGTCTGTGAAAGCACGAGATCCGGCTTTCCCCGCTCGATCAGATCCTCGTAGCAGGCAATCTCGCCGACAATGGCAGCGTATTTTCTCGCCATGCCCCATTTCGCCCGGCTGGCCATGGGGTACTTGTCGATGTTGAGTAGGTAGGCGTGTCCCAGCGCACGATCCTGCGAGCAGAGCATCGACATGGTTTCGCCGTAGGCACGTTCCACCCGGAGACTTTCTCGCAGGACGGCCTGCTCCCCTTCCGGGGCTCCGCGTCGAAAATCCATGACCTCGATGCTGGTTCCAGGCAGGTAGGGCCGCAAAGCATCCGCGATGTCAGCTTTGAAAACCGCAATCCTCACATCGGCACTTTCCGCCAGGCGGTGCGCCAGCGAAATGAAGAAACCCTTCTGTTGGGTTCCTACGACGATCAATATTTTTTTTCTGGCCATCTCTTACCTAGCTGCTCGCTTTTCAGAGCGAATTCCGGGTTCTCCGCTTTGCTACCGACCGGCCTTCGGCAGGAGATTGTCAAGCAGTCGGTCCATGCATTCACGGCGGTTAAGTGCGCTCGTATCGAGACTGATCGATGGATCGGTCGGTGTCTCGTACGGCGCGGATATCCCCGTAAAATCGGGAATCTTCCCCTGTCTTGCCTTTTCATACAGCCCCTTCGGATCCCTCTGTTCGCACACTTCGATCGGCGTGCTGAGGTATACCTCGACGTAGCGCTCCTCGCCAATGATGTGCCGCGCACCGTCACGATCACGCCGGTATGGCGAGATGAACGCGGAAATCACGATGAGCCCTGCATCGTTCATCAATCTCGCAACTTCAGCGACTCGCCGAATGTTTTCTGTGCGATCGTCAGCGGAAAAACCAAGATCACCGCATAAGCCGTGGCGCATATTGTCGCCATCAAGGACAAAGGCCTTTAAGCCGCGATCGAGCAGTTCGTATTCGAGATCATAGGCCACCGTCGATTTCCCCGATCCACTAAGGCCCGTCAGCCAGATGGTCAGCGGATTCTGGGCAAGACTGCCCCTGCGGTCTTCCTCGGAAACCCTTCCCTGGTGCCAGACGACGTTTCCCGACGAGGTCTTGGGCGAGTCATTCATAGCGAAATACTTTCTTGAAGGTGGTCAGGTGTTTATCGACCAGCGCGCGCTTTGCCGGCGACAGCACGTCCTGCCTTTGGGAATCCAGGCTGGCTGCGCCAGCGCCGAAGCTGGAATTGTTGGTCCACGGCCTCCCCAGCATGCTGGGTACCATCAAGGCATCGGCAAACGGAATGCCAAGCCAGGTGCAAAGGTTCTCCATCACAGCTCGCTGATCGGCCAGTAGGTCTTCGTAGCGGACGAGAAGCAGCCGTCCTTCAAGGGCGACATTCGAAAAGTTCTCGGCCAACGCGTTCATCTCCGTCATGGCTTGAACCAGGGTGGGCCAACTCAAAAGCTTCTCCTGGCGATTTAGCCGATACTGGTGGAGGCTGTTCAGAGCGGCCTTGGGTTCCCTGACCACGATGATCCCTCGCGCCTCCGGAATCAATCCGAGTGCGCCGAAAACCGATCGGCCGTAGTCGGCAGCCTTCATGCAGGTGTATTTGCCGGCAGAAGGCTGCCCCAGCGCGGCAAGATAGGCCTTCGAGGTGATATCCCAAAGCTGCCCTAGGCTCTGGCACCGGTCCAGGGTAAGCAGGCGCCGAAATATGGTCTCGTCCCAGCGGTACTCGAGCGACGGAAAGTCCGAAAACGGTTTGTGCGTCAGCGGAAAAAGTGATCTGTCTCGAACGCCATCGATATAGGTGTCGAGATCGAGTCTTGCCGCATCGAGGAAGATTTCGCGGCCCGCCGCGTTCAGGTTGTGAATGTGTTCAAACAGGAAACCCTCATCGGGAAGCCAGTTGATGTGCTCATGCCCATCCAGTAAGGAGGAAAAGAAGGTGGTTCCAGACCTTGGCGGTCCGGAAATTATGAGTGGAATCGGAGTCATGGCAGCTATCAAGGTGTTGTGTCCGGTGCGACTGCTCCGGCGCTTGTTGTCGAACTAACGAGGCGAAGCGGATCAGGTACTGGCAGGACTCGTCGACCCGAGGAATCCGTCAAGGACCTGAAGGCCCGTAGAACCGCTTCGTTCCGGATGGAACTGGCAGGCCGTGATGCAGCCGCGCTGGACTGCCGCGCTGATTCGGGCGCCCCGATAGTCGACATAGGCGAGTTCATCGTCGGGGTCGGCCGCTTGCGCGGCATAGGAGTGCGAAAAATAGGCGCCGGCCGGAATGCGCAACGCCCCGAAAACGGTTGAGGTCCAGTCGCGAGCCGGGTGCAGTTCCGCCCAACCGACATGCGGCACCTTCCTTCCGTTCGACCCCGGAATTCGCGTCACCCGTCCGCGGAGCAAGCCTATTCCTGCATGGATGCCGAATTCGTCGCCCTCTTCGAACAACACCTGCATCCCGACACAGATTCCCAACAGGGGAATGCCCGCGGCAACGGCGTCGCGAATCGGGTCGATCAATCCCTTGCAACGCAGGTTTTCCATGCAGTCGCCGAATGCCCCGACGCCGGGTAGAAGCAGACGTTGCGCAGCGCGAATGCCCTCCGCTGCATCGGCCACCTCGGTCGTGGCGCCGCGATGCTCGAACGCCCGCTTGACGGAGAACAGGTTGCCCATGCCGTAATCGATGATCGTGACGTCGCTCTTCATATCGGCCTGACGTAATAGCCTGCGCCGGCAAGCTGCCCGCGAATGGAGTGCAAGCTTGCCTGTCCGTAGTGCAAAACCCGCGCCACCGCGACTGCGTCCGCCGCCCTCGCATCGACTGCCTTCAGCACATCGTCGGCCGACCCGGCACCGCCGGAAAGGATGACCGGGATGTCCACCGCGCCGGCAACAGCCTTGCCAAGATCGATATCGAATCCCTTTCCCGTGCCTTCCCGATCGACTGACGTCAGGAGGATTTCGCCCGCACCGAGTTCCGCCCCCTTGATCGCCCACTCCACCGCATCGAGCCCGCTATGCTCCCGCCCACCATCGGTATAGGCCTCCCAGCGGCCGCGGCCGCTGCTCTTTGCCTCGATGTACAGAACCATGCATTGACGCCCGAAGCGCCTGGCGATCTCCGAAATCAGCGCGGGGTTCTTCACGGCAGCGGTGTTTACGGCGACCTTGTCGGCTCCGGCACGCAACAGGGACGTCACGTCATCGACAGACCGGATGCCGCCACCCACGGTGAGCGGAACGAAGAGTTTGTCCGCGGTGGCCCTCACCAGGTCGATGAGACTGTTCCTGCCGTAAAGCGAAGCGACCGCGTCAACATACAAAAGTTCGTCCGCCCCTTCGCGGTAATAGCGTTCGGCGAACTCCCGCGGATCACCAACCACCCTGAGCCCTTCCAAGTTGATGCCCTTGATCAAGTTGGCGCCTTTGATGTCCAGGCGCGCGATGACGCGGACGTTCTTCATGCCCCCGTATTACCTCGCCAGGCTGCCGCGGAACGCTCCTGGTCTCCACTCGCGTGCTCGGACCAGACGGTATACCGCAGGCGCCACAGACCATCCTGGCGCTGCCAGAGATGCGGGGAGCGAAAGCTGTCGGCAAGCCGATCGAAATACGCACGGTCGAACGCCGCCTGTTCAAAGCCCTTGTGCGCCACCGGATATTCACGCTCGGGAATCGACAGATAACGGAAAATCTCGTCGGCAAAGCGCTCGGGAAATTCACCGTCATAGCGCTTGACCAGAGCAACGCCCTCCTCGCGCGTGATGTCTCCCGAACGGACCTCCTGCGCCGCGTCATAGGTGGCGCGCCCGATCCCGAACTTGACGAAGGTCGTGTAGTAGTGAAAGTCGTCGATCCGGTCGTCGATGCTATTGTACTTGCTGTAAGTGCCCGGCGTTCTTTCGGGAGATGCCTGGAAGCCGCCGTGCTCGACGGAATAGTAATAGCAGCCTTGGGGATGCCACTTCAGGTAATAGCCGAGGTAGTGGACTTCGATGCTCTTGTCACGCATCTGCTCCTGCCCCAGCGGCAGGTAAGGCTCAAGATCCACCAGTTCGAGCCCCCAGTCCGCGAGGAGTTCGGAGACGGGCATCCCGCCGAGCGCCAGATTTTCGACATCCGAGGCAGCAAAATAGCTGGCGTCACGGGTCGCTGCCGCTGCGCTTTCCTTGCGGTTTCCGTACTCGGCCTCGTTCTCGCCATAGAACACTAAAGGGATGTCGAACCTCGCCGCCATCCGGGGTGCAAGGTTCTTCTGCCCGAGAATGAAGGGCTGGAAGGGATGGAACAGCTTGTCGACGGCGAACCGGGTCAGCAGCCTGTGCACCCTTCCGTTCGGCGTCATCAGGAGGTTGTCGAAGCCCGCATGTATCCATGCCTGATGATTTCGCCACCCCCATTCGGTGTAAATGTGAGGTGCCCAAGTCACCGTCAGCGGATGCATGCCGTACTTGTACTTGAGCACGTGAGCGGCATAGAAGCTGTCCTTGCCTCCGGAGCCGGGAACAAGACAGTCGTAATGCCCGTCCGTACGCCGGTAGCGATCGCACAATTCGCGCAGCTCCTCTTCACGCCGCTGCCAATCGATCTGCGCCTTCATTTCCGCGACACGGCAGGCGTCGCAGACCCCTTCGTCGTCGAAGTTGATCGTCTGTTTGAGGGAATCCGGCCGATTTCGGAATTCAACGGTCGAATTCGGGCGCTGGTTGGATATCACGCAGCGCCTGCAGAATTTGACCTCGCGAGGCAAGCCGTAGCGCGTCTCGGAACCGTGCTCGAAGCGCGAAGCATCGATCGGCTGGGGATACTGGACTATTTGCATGGATTGGCGTTCCTGATCAGATATTCACAAAGCTGGAAATCGAACTCGGTATCGATGTCGACCGACCTCTCGCGCGGCATGAGGTAAGGCACCATGTCGGCTTCCAGGAAGCTCCCGCTCTGTTCCAGGCGCCTGGCGTCCGCCACGTATATGGCGCCATTCACGGTAACAACACGGGGCAAATCCTGGCGGCGCTGGGGGATCCGCTCACCCAGTACCGGCCGCAAACGCGTCCCTTCGACGTAGTAGGACCAATGGGGCGGATCGACGGTATCCGACATGGCGATGCAGTGCCGTCGTCCGGACTCGACATAAAGGGCTACAGCGGCAGCGATGTCGTCCGCGGTCCGTAATGGCGAGGTCGGCTGCAGGAGAACCACGGTGTCGAATTCGGGAAGTTGTTCGAGCGCATGGCGCACCACGTCAATTCCCGGCGTTTCGTCGCCGGCAAGTTGTGGCGGCCTGATGAACGGAACATCCGCACCCCATTCGGCGCTGACTTCCCTGATTTCCTGATCATCCGTTGACACCACGACGCGCTCGATGACAGCGGAGGAGAACGCCGCCTCGATGGTCCAGGCGATCAATGGCTTGCCCGCCAGGCGACGGACGTTCTTGCGGGGAACACCTTTGCTGCCGCCACGGGCGGGAATCAAACCCAATATGCGCATGCGATCGCTCACCTCAGGTTCGCCGGCGCGCGGTCTCCAGGTCCTGAGGCCGGCCCACATCCAGCCAAGGCTCGTGCATCGGATAGGCGATCACCCTCCTGTTTTCGAGTATCGCCCGTTCGAACAACTCTGGCATCTCGCAACGCTGATTCGCCTCCAGCATACCGATCACGCCTGGCTCGAGGACATAGATTCCGGCATTCACCTGGCTCCGATGCACGGGCTTCTCCGCCAACCCCGTTATGTTGATTCCTTCCGTCTGGATCACTCCAAAGGGATGCTGCCACTCATAGGCACGCACAGCCATCGTCGCGTCGGCGTGGTGCCGGCAATGGAAGTCCAGTATCTCGCCGTAGCTAACGTCGGTGAGGACATCGCCATTGCTGACCAGCACCGGCAACGGCGGAATCGGCGCCAGCAAGCAAAGTGCTCCGGCAGTGCCCAGGCTCAACTCCTCGCGCAAGTAGGAAATCTCGATACCTTTTTTCGATCCGTCGCCGAAGTGCTCCTCGATCATGTGGCCAAGGTAGTTGATCGCGATGACGAAACGGCGAAAACCCTCGCTCACGGCCCGGTCAACAATGTGCTCCAGCATCGGCTTGCCGGCGACCTGGATCATCGGCTTGGGACAGGTCTCGGTCAGCGGCCTAAGGCGCTCGCCTTTGCCGCCGGCCATAATCACCATGGCATTGTGACGTACCTGCGGTTCCACCAGTTGGCTCCACAAGTGCAGGCCGACGGGCCTGCGCGTGGCGTCCACGACGGGAATCTGCAGAATCTTGTTTACCCGCATTAGTTCGATCACCGACTCGTAGGGCATCCCCGGCGGAACGACAAGCGGCGTCCGGTGAACTATGTCGTGCAAGCGGGAATTGAGGCCCAGCCCGCGCAACAGGCCGCGCCGAATATCACCATCCGACACTGTACCGACGAGTTCGCCTGATTCGGACACGACGAGCACGATCTTGAAGGCGGTTTCGTCCAGATTACGAATTGCAGCCTGCAGCGTGTCGTCCTGGGTCAGCTGTGCCTTTCTCCAATCGATGTTCGACTCGGCAAAACTCATGGCTCAGTCACCTCGCCACTCGCTCCCGCGGGTACAAGGCCGATCGGGTCGTCTAGCGAGAGATCGTGCTCGGCGCTCCTGCCAATAACGTCCCAGATCCACATGGGCGACAAGCCGCCGCCTGGACGCTTGGCGACAATATCGGCTTCGGTCAGTCGCTCTCCCCGCCGCACCGGACGCGCTGCCACCAGGCTCTTGCGTGCCGCGATCCGATTGGCGAGTTCCACCGGCGACGGACGTTTGACCCCGTCACCCAATGCGGCTTCGATGGCGCGGATGCCGGCCACCATAGCCTGCAGTTCCCCGGGCTCGAGCGATGCCATGTGATCCGGCCCCGGCAGACCGCGGTCCAGGGTGAAGTGCTTTTCGACAACCGTGGCGCCGCACGCGACGGCAGCAAACGGAATCGCGATACCGGGCGTATGGTCCGACAACCCGACCGGGATGCCCCATGATTCCCGCATCGTCGTCATCGCACGAAGATTCGCATCGGCATAGTCCGCAGGATACTCGGTGGTGCAATGAAGCAGCGTAAGTCTTTCCCGCAGCCTTGCGAGGACGCACTCCGAAAGCTGGAAGGCTTGGAGTTTGCGGCGTGACACGGGATGCGCTTCGGTCGAGTTCAAGCTCCAGGCAAGCAGCCGGACCGCCTCCTCGACTTCCCCGAGGGTGCTCATCCCCGTAGACAGGATCAACCGGTCTGCCTTGCGGATGGCATGAAGCAGCAAGGGGCCGTTCGTCACCTCGCCGGACGAAAGCTTGATCGTCCTCAGCCCCATGGTATCGACCAGGAAATCGAGGCTCTCGTGATCAAAAGGTGTCGACAGGAAGCGGATGCCGCGCAAGGCGCAATGTTTCGCGATTTCCTCGTGCATCGCCGGTGAAAGCTCGAGTCGCCGCAGCATCTCGTACTGGCCTTCTTTGTTGGCCGTAGAACGCTTCTGGTAGGCAGCCTTCTGCGCGGCGGCCGTTACCAGCGAGTCTGCCCGGAAAGTCTGGAACTTGACCGCATCCGCGCCGGCCTTCGCGGCGGCGTCGACCAGCGCCAGTGCTTGATCAGGATCCCCATTGTGATTGACGCCCGCCTCGGCGATGACGAAGGTAGGTTCAGTCATGCCCCACCCCGACCAGATCATTGAAGCGCTTCTGCAGGAGATTTGCCAGTGGATGGTCGAGCAATATCCGGGCAATCTTGGCGGCCGCCTTGCCGTCGCCGTAGGGAGTGTCGGCGACGGCGGCCAGGCGCCTGAAGTCGGGATCGAGCGCGCGTTGGATCGCTTCCGCGATTGCGCCCTCTTCCTCGGGGCAATCGATCACCGACGCGGGACGCAGCCTACCGCGCTGCCGGTCGCCGATATCGACCGTCGGCACCCCCAGCGCCGGCGCCTCGAGGATCCCGCTGGACGAGTTGCCGACCACACAATCCGCATGTCGCATCAGGCTGAGATAGCGCTGTTGGCCGAGCGATTTCACCACCAGTCGGCTGACGGGGCTGCGGGCGACATACTGCTCGATCATGCGGCCAATCACCCTGCTGTCCGGGTCCGCATTCACGGCCGAAAAAACACAGGTTGCGGATGGGAACCGGTCCAGAGCCCCGAGCAGCGCCGCTGTCGCCGCGCCCGCGCCGGAATGGCCCAAGGTTGCCGGATGGTAAGTTATGGCGAACAAGGGGTCTTGCAGACGGATTCCCAGGGTTTCGCCCAACTCGTCGCGGCTGAGCAGGGAAATGCTGGCAATGTTGTCGATGCCGAGCGCGCCGACATTGAAGACGCGATCCGGCTCCTCGCCTAGCTGGATCACGCGCCGTCGATACGGCTCCGTCGCGGTAAAGTGAAGATGCGACATCTTGGTCAGGGAGTGGCGAATGGCCTCGTCGATAGCGCCTTCCGTCGTCTCGCCACCGTGAATATGGGCAATCGGCAGGCGCGCCAGCATGGCGGCCTGCGCAGCCGAAAGGATTTCGTAGCGGTCGCCGAGCACGACCAAGAGATCGGGACGGGAAGCGGAAAATACATCCGCAAACCCCATCACGGCGAGCCCCATCGACCGGGCGATACCGGTCGGTGTATCGCTGGAGAGCAGCATCTCGACCTTGGCCTGGATCTCGAAGCCGTCTTCCTCGATTGCCTGATAGCTTAATCCGAATTCCGGCGCCAGGTGCGCGCCGGTAACCGCCAGAAAGACCTCTGCAGAAGGCTCCGCTTCGAGCTGGCGGAGCAAGGGAACCAGCAGGCCATAGTCGGCCCGCGAACCGGTGACGACGCAAATCCGGCGCTTGGTCATGCCTGTCCCAGCGCCGCTTCGGCTGCCACGACCACCTCATCCAGTTCGGCGTCTGAGATGCCGGTCGATGACGGTAGAGTAAGTATCTTCGACCATACCGCTTCGGTCATAGCAAGGTCTCGGCGAGGTGCGTCAGCATATGGCGCCTGTTGGTGAATGGGCCGCCAGAAAGGGCGGGACTCTACTCCCAGCGCATTCAGCGTCGCCCGGATTGCCGCTGGATCGGACCGCTCGACCACGATGCCGGAAAGCCAGCAAGCACTCTCAGTCCACTCCGGCCGGGGAAACGGCCGAACTCCAGGACGACCCGCCAGCCGTTCATCATAGTAGCGCCTGATCCGACGTTTGCAGCCGACGAATTCGTCGAGGCGCTCGAGTTGGGCGCATCCGACGGCGGCCTGGAGATTGGTCATGCGATAGTTGAAGCCGACCCGATCATGCACATAGTCCGGCCCCTTCCTCGCCGTCGTGGTCAGGTGGCGCACGAGATCGACCAGCATCCGGTCGGTGCCGACAACCGCACCGCCACCACCGGCAGTGATTGTCTTGTTGCCGTTGAAGGAAATGATCGAAAGATCCGCCAGCCCGCCGAGCGGAAGCCCCTTGTAGGTTGCGCCGATCGCCGCGGCGGCGTCGGCAACAACCGGTATGGCGAACTCCTGCGCCAGGCTTCGGATGGCATCCATGTCCGCCACGTTGCCTAGCACATATACCGGCATGATCGCCGCCACGCGCCTACCCGAGATGGAATGAATCACCTGTCCGTCGCCCATCGTGCATTCGTCGCGCAAGGCAGCCTCGAGACCGTGCGCGCACATGCACCACGAATCAGACGCGATATCGACGAACCATGGCGTCGCCCCGCAATGCGCAATTGCATTGGCGCTGGCAATGAAGGAGAACGACGGTGCCAGCACCAGATCGCCATGGGACACACCAACTGCGGTCAGGGCCGCATGCAGACCCGTGGTGCCGCTGGACGTCGCCGCGCAGGCCGAGGCGCCCGTCGCCTGCGCTGTCATTTCCTCCAGCCTGGTGACGAAAGGACCGACGGACGACACAAACCCGGAGCGGACGCACTCCATGAGGTAATCCGCCTCGCGTCCCGTGATGTTGGGAATTGCCGCCGGAATCATCTCCTTATCCTCGTGACCGCCCAAGTACCAGTTTCGTGCCAGGAGGAAGGTCTTGTTCGACTGCGCATCCCATGCCGATTACCACCCGCTCGCCCACCGTGATGCCCTGCTTCAGCACGGCACCGCTGCCGATGAAGGTTCCGTCACCGATCTTGCATCCGCCATTGATAATTGCTCCCGTTGCCACATGGCAATGATCGCCAATCTGCACCTCATGCTCAACCAGGGCTCGCGAATTGATGATGCAGTTGTCTCCGATCCTCGCCGCGGGTCCGACCATCGCCATTTGCATGATGATCGTGCCGGCGCCGATTCGCGCATCTGCGGCCACATGTGCCGAGCGCGCGACGACGGCGGGCATACTAGCGCCGAGCTCGACCAGCCGGGCGCAGAGACGGATACGCGGGTCCGGCGAAAGAATCTGTCCGATGGCCAACAGCACTGCATTCCCGGCGTCGACCAAGCGGGGCAGGTCACTGTCGCCACCGACGACCGGGACACCCATTACCTCCCGGCCGTGGAACTCGGGGCGCTCGACGATTCCGACCGGCCTCAACGCGTCCAAGGACGAAATCACATCGAGGCAGGCCATTGCGTGCCCGCCGCCGCCGATGAGTATCAGGTCGATTGCCATGGCACCCGTTTAAACCTAGTCAAATGTTGTAGAGATGGGCCTTGTAGCTCGCGAGGTTGTCGCCAGATGAAAACCACGCCACGGTATTCTCCAGCCCCCGCCGGAAGCCTTCGCGACCGCCATAGGCCGGCGTCCACCCCGTAAGCTGGCGGAGACGATCGGCCGATGCGAATAGGCGCTCGACCTCGCTCTTCTCGGGCCGAACGCGTTGCGGATCGCACGCGAACTCGATCTCCCTACCCATCACTTCGGCAATCAGGCGGGCCGTGTCCTCGATCGAGATCTCGAATCCGCTACCCGAGTTCAGCACCTCACCCACCGTTGCGTCACACTCCGCGACGCGGACGAACGCCTGCACCGTGTCGGCCACATAGCTGAAATCACGCGTCGGGTGCAAGGCACCGAGCTTGACCTGTCGCTGGCCGATTGCGAGTTGCGAGATGACGGTCGGAATCACGGCGCGGGCGCTCTGGCGCGGGCCATAGGTATTGAACGGCCGCAACACTGCCACCGGCGTGCCGAAAGAACGCTGGAAGGAAAGCGCGATCTGGTCGGCACCTATCTTCGACGCCGAGTAAGGCGACTGTCCCTGTAGTGGATGGCCTTCGTCAATCGGCACGTACGTCGCCGTCCCGTAAACCTCGCTGGTCGACGTATGCACCACCTTCGCTACGCCAAGGTCCCGGGCCGCCTGCACGACATTCAGCGTTCCTTTGATATTGGTGTCGACATAGGTGTCCGGGGAATGGTAAGAATACGGAATAGCGATCAGCGCCGCAAGATGCATCACCACGTCGCATCCCGTCATCGCCGTGCGCACGCCGTGCGGATCCCTGACATCGCCGGCAAAGACTTCAATCCTGTCGCGGACCTCGCGAGCACTCGTGTCGAGCCATCCCCAGGAATTGAAGGAGTTGTAACAGACGAAGGCGCGCACGTCGTGGCCGCGCCCGACCAGAGCCTCTACCAAGTGCGAGCCGATGAACCCGTCAGCCCCCGTTACCAGAATTTTTTTGCCGCCCAATTGCATGATTCAGGACCTCTATTCAGTTGGCTGCGGCCTGCAGTCCGGCCACCCGCGCATACCAGTCTTCGTTCGTTGCAAGTTCGCTGTGCATGCCCTGTTCGGTCACCTGTCCGCTCTGCAGCACGATGATCTTGTCGGCATTGCGAATGGTCGACAAGCGGTGGGCAATGATGATCACGGTCTTGTCGCCTCTGGCACGAAGTTCGGCCAAGGCCTTCTGTACGCCTGCCTCGGTTTCGTAATCCAGAGCGCTGGTCGGTTCGTCAAGGATCAGGATGCTGTTGCCCTGGAGCAGCGCGCGCGCCAGCGAAAGACGCTGGCGCTGACCGCCCGAAAGCCGGGTGCCGCGCTCGCCCAACTCGGTATCCAGCCCATTGGGAAGCCCGCGCACGAAATCTGCGGCCTGGGCACCGGCCAGCGCGCGCCACAGATCGTCTTCGCCGGCTTCCGGCTTGACGAAGCGTAGATTCTCCCGAACCGTATCGTCGAGCAGCGACGCTTCCTGAGAGACAAACGCGATCTCCCGACGCAAGGACCCCAGATCGAACTCGGCGCTTTCCGTGCCGTCGAATAACACATGTCCATGCTGCGGGATCAGCAGCCTGGGCAGGACGTCCGCCAGGGTGGTCTTGCCGGCACCGGACGGGCCTACGAGCGCCGTCACCTTTCCAGCCGGAATTTCCAGGCTGACATCCTGCAAAGCGGCGGTGGCGCTGCCGTCGTACTTGAAAGTGACTCCGGCCAGCCTGATCGACTCGCGCAATCCGTTTAGCGTACGATTCCCCTTAGCCGCTTCGACGGCCGACTTGGCATACGCGTAGGCTCCGGTGACCGCGGCGACACTGCCGACGCAAGCCACGTAAGACTGGCGCGATTTCATCACTTCCTTGGCCAGCGGCAACAAACGCAGCAGGATGAGGAGAAACAGGCCTACTTCCGAAAGGCTCATGCCCAGGGCTGTCACGGCAAGGAAAAGGATCGCCCCGCCGCAAAGCAGGATCATGGGCTCCATGATCAGATCGACGCTCGCCACGATCCGGGAGAGCCAGAACAGGTGATCTCGGACATCTTCAGATGCGGCACGGGTTCTCCGGGCCTCGCGCGAGGCAGTTGCCGTCAACTTGAGCAACCTGAAAGCGCCCAAACGATCAAGCACGATTCGCGAATAGCGATCATTAGCGCCGGAGGCCGCATGGCTCAATCGGCGGGTATGACGGACGTAATAGGCAACGACCGCTCCGGCACTACCGAGGAAGAGCACCGAAAGCAAAGTCAGCGATGCCGACAGCCAGAGCAATACGGCGACGAATCCCAAGCCGACCGCCGCATTGGCGACAAGGGCAAACAGGGCGTTGAAGCTTCCTGCCGCGCGCTGCGACTCGGTGGTCAGCACATTGATCATGCCACCGCTGGACTGGCGTCCGAACGCCGCATAAGTCATGCCGACATAGGCATCAAACAGATTGCTGCGGGTCGTGTGCTGGATTTCCTGGCTTAACCAAGTCGAATAGACCTGCCGTGCATAGATCACCACAACACGAATCAACATGGTCCCGATCGCCACCGTCAGCAAGGTAAAAAGATTCACCTCGATGCCGATGGCGGAGTAGATCCTGATCAATTGGCGCCAGCTGTCGGACACGGCGGCAAGCTGCCTAACGTCCTGACCCTTTTCCACGAATTCAAGCACAGGGAGGAACATGGCCATGCCGAAGCCCTCGAACACTGCCGCCGCGATGCTGAGCCCGGCCAACGCCCACAAACGTCCGCGGGTCAGGCCGAACAGCCCCGGCGGACCAAGCAGTGAATCGAGCGAAAGGTGCATTCTCAGGCTGTTCCGGAACTCCGGCTCAGATGCGCCGCCATACGGTCTGGAACGCTTCCGCGGCCGCCACCCCCACACACGCACCGCGATTGGCGGCCTGTGATTCCACGGCACGTATCGAACGCGGATGGGGAAAACTGCGAAGCTCGCTGCCGTACGCGCGAAGCGCATCCAACTTCGTCGCCAGAAAGTCGGAAACATTGACAAAGGTATCCGGCACGAAGGCAGGACAGAACTTGCCGAACGCCCACTCGGACGACGAGGCAACCTCGAAGGCCCTCACTTCCCTGGCACGCGTTCCCGGCAACGGGCGAAAGGCGGTCATCGCGGCGCGAAACGTGAGTTCATGATCGCGGTTCAGGTCGCCGCCGTGCTGCACCAACACCACTTCCGGATCCAGGCGCTCGGCCAGATCCTCGACGATCTTTACGACATCCAGCAGGTCGAGTGAATCGAATCGGTTGTCGGCCAGGCCACAGTGCACCACTTCGCGCACGCCGAGTATCCGCGCCGCTTCGCGACTGCACTGCCTCAATGCGGCGACGTCAGCCGTCCCTGCGGGGCTGCCTGCGGCGTGGCGCGAGGTACCCCCCTCGCCAAGGATCGCGACATTGACGGATCTGCCCTCTGCCGCCATGCGTGCAATGCTGCCGCCACACCCTAGGACCTCGTCGTCCGGATGTGCGGCAAGCACCAAAACGTCGATCATTTCGCCACCTCCTTCCGCCAACCTTCCATGACGTCGCACATTTCCTGGGCCAGTGTCACCGCGATCCTCTCCTGGGCATCGTCGGTCGAGGCCGCCATGTGCGGGAAGACCACCACACGCGGATGATGTAGGTACGGATGATCGTAGCTGTGCGTCCCCGGCTGCGCATTGAAGGGCGGCTCAGGCGAGAGCGTATCGATCGCCAGGCCGGCCAGTTGTCCCGCATCCAGAGCCCTGATCACATCGTCATCCACCATCAAACCGCCTCGAGCGATATTCACCAGCCAGAGTCCGGGGCGGGAGTGCCGCAGCGTTTCACAGTTGATGACGCCTTTCGACTGGTCATTGTAGGTGGCATGCAGGCTGACAACTTCGCTCGCTGCCAGCAGTTCGGCGACACTCGCCACCGGGGTCGCGCCGTCAATGGCGGCCTCCTGCATCTTTTCTTTGGATGAGTCGTGGACCAGCAGCCTGCAACCGAAGGCTCGCAGGCGTTCGGCCACCAGGCGTCCAACATTGCCATAGCCAAGCAGCCCAACCTGTAGGCCCTGCAACTCGCGTCCCTCGAGTAGATCGCGCCGGAAGTCGCCGGAGCGCACGGCATCAATTGCCGATACCGCGCGCTTCGCCAGCATCAGGATGCACATCACGGCAAATTCGGCGGCGGAAACGGAGTTGCCGCGTGGAACGGTGAGAAGCGGGATGTTCTTCTGTTGCAGGTACGGCTTGTCGAAATTGTCGGTACCCGTCCCAGCCCGACCGACCAGCCTGAGCTTGGCTGCAGCATCGATGAACTCGCGGTCGACCTGGGTCACGCTCTTGCACACCACGGCGTCTGCGCGATGCAGTTGGTCAAGGATCTGCTGCCGCGACCACCCGATCAAGGTCTCGACTTCCCCCGCCCGTCGCAGGACGTCGACCCCGCTTTGATGGATGGTCTCAAGGATGAAAATGGTATTCATGCTAGGCACCCGCCGACTCGGCCACGGGTACCAGATCGAATACCGGCTTGGCACCTCGCCCCCAGGGGATAGCCACCTCAGGAACTTTCTCGCCGAGGAGCATTAGCACGGTGAATTCCAGCAGATTGACCCCGTGCAAAACGGAGACGGCGACGCTCGCGCTCATCCGCGGATTGACTTCCAGTAACCAAGGCCGGCCGTCACCATCCTGGATGATGTCGTAGTCGAACAGGTTGGGTAGACGCAGCATGCCCTGGGTTTTCGCGGCCAGTTCTAGTACTTCCGGATGTCGGTCGATCCAGCAACCGCGAAACGGCGTGGTCCTGACATGGTAGCGATGCCGGGGCACGAGATAGAAGGGGTTGCCCTGAGCATCGGCCAGCACATCGACGTCGAACATGTCGCCGGCCAGCATCGGCATGACCAAAAGTTCGTCGAATCGATCATCTTGTGCGGCACCGAGGTAATCGTCGAGGTCAAGCGCGTCGATTGCCAGCCCCTTGTTCCGTTCGGCCATCGTAGGCACACGCGCCGATATCACCCATACGCCGCGCCCGCCGCGGCCAACCGTAGGCTTCACGACGAAATCGCGCCCGGGATAGCCGAATTCGGCAGCGGCCCGACGCAGTTCCGCGATGTTCCGCACGCGACGGTATTCCGGCAGTGAAAGGCCTTTCCCCGCCAGATGATCGTACATGTCCGCCTTGTTGCGCATCAGCGCGGCCATGTCCTCCGGCGGACAGGAAACCTTGACATTCTCCGCAGCGAAACGCTGTTGATGGACCGCTAGGGCAAGCGCCTCTTCGTCGGACGTTGGGAAGAGGACGTCTATCTTCTCCCTGACGCAGAGCTCCAGCATCCGGTCGATGTAGGAAGGATCGTCGCCAAACGGTACCTGGTGGAAGCTGTCCGCATAGGTCCGGCCGAGGGCATCGGCGCGACCGTCAGTACCGACGGTATCAATGCGCAGCCGCTCGCAGCGCTTTAACGCTTGCAACAGCCAAGGCGACAGCTGTCCGCCGACACAGGTCATCAAGACCCTTACGCGTTCCTTCATGCTCTTCTCCCTGGTTCACCCTTTTCAAGGTCATCTGCCCGGATCACCTGATATCGCCGCAGCGGACGGACCGTGCGACGACCTGACCACTGCACCCACTGGGCGGGTTCGGCGCCACGCTCATCGGGAAGGGTCCGCATGAAACCCGTGTTGCCCAGCGAAAGTGCTTCGCCGACTTCTATGTCGCGGCGTGCGACGATGCTGCGGAAGTAGCGCCTGCCGGCCTGCTCCTGCTCCACAGAACACGGCTTTCCGGTCGCCCCCATGATCGCCTCTGCCTGCCGGACCGTCTGGACCAGACTGGCAAGGCCGTCCGGATCGACCGACAGGCGGTGATCGAATCCCGGTCGCGACGGGTCAGAGCTGAAATGCTTCTCGATGGCGCAGGCACCAGCTGCTACCGCTAGGGCTGCTGCCTCGTGCCCGATCGAATGATCGGAAAACCCGCAGGGTACGCCGAATTCCTGTGCCAGAGCCCGGATCGCCGCAAGGTTGAGGGCTTCCAGTTGCGCCGGGTAGACGGAGGTACATTGCAGCAGGCATAGCCTGTCGCCGCCCGCGGCGCGTGCCGTGTCGACCGCTCGTGCCACTTGTGGCAGGTCCGACATGCCCGTCGACATGATCAGTGTCCGTTTCGTCGCGGCCGCCGCAGCGATCAACGGGAGATGCGTCAATAGGCCAGACGAAATCTTGTGCGCCGCCGGATCCAGCGCGTCGACCCAGGCCAAGGTCGCCAGATCGCCGCAGGTGGTCAGGGCTTCCATGCCGAGGGAGCGGGCAAGCCGAAAGGCCTCTTCCGTCTCGGCCGGGCCCAGCCATGCCCGGCTGAACAGCTCATGCGATTCAGTGCCGGGAACATAGTTCTCAGCCGCATCAATGGTCTGCAGCTTGATCGCATCGGCACCGGCACGGGCAGCTTCGCGGACCAGCCGCATGCATTCCTCTGCGTTGCCCTCGTGGTTGATACCAATCTCGGCTATCACCACCACGGGGTTGCCCACACCCAGCGAGCGCTGGCCGAAGGGAACCTGCAAGGGCACGGTCATGTCGTCAATTCCTGCAATGCCAACTGATAGGTTCGGCAGTCGCGGCCCTGCCTGTGCCGGGCACCCATGTCGCGGTATCCAGCGGCCAGAAAGGCGCGCCGTGAAGCCGAGTTGTCGCCGATAACCACGCCGCTCACCGTGGCGACGCCAAAGCGTTCTGCAGCAAGCGATGCGCCATCGCGCAGCAAGCGGCGTCCGAGACCTCGCCTGCGAAAGGCCGGATGCACCGCATAGTCGATCTCAGCGTCTGTTCCACTGCAATCGAATCGTATCAACCCGGCCACCACTTCCTCGATCTCGATCACATACAGTGCGCAATCTTCTCGGCCCAGCCGATCGACGTACCATCTCGCGTGGTCGTGCAAGCTGATCGGTTGCGGTGAGAAAGAGTTGGCACGTACATCGTGGTCGTTGGCAATCCGATATACGGCCTCGAGATCATCGATCCGGGCCGGGCGAATCGACCAGCCATGGCGGGGCTCTTCGCCGCCCAGGGTTGCCAGCACCGAGCAAACGCGGCCAGCACCCAAGCCGTCGCAGGTACGCGGGCCGGCCCTGGACATTCTTGACAGGCGGTCGGGGTCATCGAGCAATCCGATCAGGATTTCTGCAAAGTCGCTGGATTCGAGATCTTGCGGACCTCCCAGGCTAAGCGCAGCGCCGGCTTCGGTCAGGAAGGTCGCGCCGGGAACTTGATTTGCCGCCACCGGCACCAGGATCATCGGCAGGCCGCAAGCCGCCATTTCCCATGCGCCACCGCCTGCTGCAGCGAGCCCCACGTCGGCCCGATAGTATAACTCCGCCATATCGAGGACATCCCGATGCAACTCGTGCCTGCAGCGCATCATGCACAAGGCCTCGCCGACGGATGACCCGTGCTGGTTTAGGGGGCCGAGCACGACTACGACCAGGTCCTTTGGAGCCAGTATGGAAGAAAGTACATGCAGCGCGCGGCGGGTCACATTGGCCGAATCGGCACCGCCAAAAGCCAGTAGGATGGTTCGTCCGTCGGCAGCAGGGCGGCGGCGCTCCCGCCTTCTGGCGGCAAACCCGGAACGCAACAGCCGGAATTTGAGCCCAGACATTATCACTGTTGTCGGGAGCGTCACATATCGGGACAGGCTGGCGTCGTGTCCGGGGGCAAGCACCGCCTGCACAGGATAAGACGGCAGCTTTGCTTCATCGTCAATCACGAGCACCTGGTAGCCCTCGGCGACAAGTTCCCGCTGCCATTCTGTATCGAAGTGATAGCCATCGAGGACCACCCAAGCGCCTTCGAGGCCATGGCGACGAAGGCAGGTAGCGGTTTCAGTCGCACCACCGGGCTCGGGCACCAGACATTCGAAACCTTCGCCCTGCAGGCGGTCGCGGAGCGACACCGATTCGATGCGACCGCAAAACACCGCGCGGCCCCGCGCTTGTTTCCAGGCCTGGGCCAAAGCCAAACTGCGCATGACGTGCCCGGCCCCGATCCGCGAATCCGCATCGGTGCGAAGCACCAGGGCCGGCCGGGAAGAAGGTGGTTGCGGCATCAGGACAGGCGCTTGAACCCGGAAGCAGCCGGATCGCCCCTGAGCGCAGCACCCAGGGCTCCATCGGTCGCCAGCCGAGCGATTTCCGCGAAGGCCCGGTCGCTGGCACCAAGATACGCCTGAACATCGTCCATGGTATGCGCATACATCGAATAGAAGCTGGTCGACGCGAGGATGCCCTGGTCCAGCATGGCCTGGACGTAATAGGCTTTGGCCGACAGCGGTTCTTCGAGGTCGAACGAAAAGTGCGAAAGGGGAGCGATCCCGCCGATGTCCAGGCGCAGTCCGTGCTGCTCTCCCAGCATACGCCAGCCTTCCTGCACAGCCTCTCCTACCGCGATGAGATGTCGGTGGACCTCATTCCCGCGGAACTTGCGGATCATCGCCACAGCGGCGCTCGGACCCACACGTTCCGTCCAGTTGGTGGAACTGATGAAGCTGCGTTGCGCCGCTTCCATGACGTTTCCGCGACCGATGATGGCGGCAATCGGATAACCGTTGCCAAGCGCCTTGGAGAAAACCGCCACATCCGGCGCAAGCCCCAGATCGAGGTGGGCCCCGCCGCAGTTTAGGCGAAAGCCAGCAGACACCTCGTCGACCACCAGCACAGCACCGCAGGCGTCTGCATATCCGCGAACCGCCTGGAGGAATCCTGGCGCAGGTTTACTGCTGCGAATGGGCTCCATCACGATGGCTGCCAGATCACGACCATGCTCGGCGACGATAGCCCGCAGGCCCGCCTCATCGTTGTAAGAGAACGGGAATGCCGTTCCGGCCAGGCTGCGCGGCACACCGGCCGGGGCGAGCCCGGAGATCAAGTGCTCGCCCAGCGCGTTCTCGGTACCGAGGTTCGCCGCGAGATACCAGTCATGCCAGCCGTGATAGCCGCAAAACGCAATCTTTTCCCTTCCGGTCGCAGCTCGTGCGATGCGGACTGCGATCGCCATTCCCTCGCCACCACCACGGCAGAATCGGACCATCTCGGCCCAGGGGTGGAGTTCGCAGAGGAGATCGGCTAGTTCAACCTCCTCCGGGCAATTCAGCGATGACGCCACGCCCCGACCGATCGCTGCAAGCACAGCAGCATCGACCTCAGGATCCTGGTACCCGAGCACGGTGGCACCGATGCCACCGATCGACATGTCGAGATAACGGTTGCCGTCCATGTCCCAAACGGTGGCCCCCTTCGCTGCGCTGCTGTATCCCGGCCACACTCCGTAGGAAAAACGATCAGGGCGTTTGGAGAGCAACTGCGCCAGGCCGGGAATCCTCGCTTTTGCGTGTTCCTGCAAGGCAAGACTTTTGGTGATCTGTTTCACTTGGAGATTGATCCCTCGTTGCGTTGAATGCCTTGGTTGATCTGCCCCAGTTCCGGAACCGCGCGGATCAGAGCCAGGACGTCGCGGAATCCGAATTCTGGCGACGCGGGGCACAGCGACTCGAATATCCGGCGCGCGAATTCGAGATCCTCCGACCGGTCGACCGTCCACCGCATTGCGGACAGGTCTTCGGTCCACGTCCAGTTCGCCACGCGGAACCGCTCAGGCCTGCGGATGATGAATGGCACAACGTGCTCCCGCTCGAACGGATCGCTGGCCTCACGCCAAGCCTGCTCGAGCGCCTGCATGCCGAAAACCTCCGCGTCGAGCCCATCCGGTAGCGTGGGAGGCCGACAGTTCGAGGCGTAATCCACATTCGCCCCCAGGTACATGTCCACCAGCGCATCGATCAGGTCCGGATCGGCAAGCGGACAATCGCCGGTAAGCCGAACCACGTGGGTCGCCCGGTGGTGCAGGGCACAGCGGTAGAAGCGGTCCAAGACGTCGTCCAGACTGCCGCGGAAACATTCAACGCCTTCGCGCTCGCACAACGCAGCGATAGGAGCATCGTCCGCCCGGTCGCTGGTAGCAACTACTAGTCGATCGATCGATCGACTACGCCGCACTCGGTCGATCTGCCTGGCCAGCATGGGTCGCCCCAGTATGGGCGCAAGCACTTTCCCCGGCAGGCGCGACGAGGACATCCGCGCCTGCAGTATCGCCACGATCCGCCCCTCAGCCATCGGCAAACTCCTCCGCCAGCAGGCCCACAAGGGTTTCGTCGCGCCAGACCGAACCGCAGAGATTCTGTTGCCGCCGCACGCCCTCGACGCGAAAACCGTTCTTCAGAAAGGCCTTTAAGGATGCTTCGTTGCCATCGACGATGCCCGCCTTGAGCTTGTGCAGATTGAGCACCCCGAACGCATGCCTCGCAGCGAGCCCGATCGCTTCAGATGCGTAACCACGATTCCATCGGGTCTTGTCGCCAATGACCAGGCCCAGGCTTGCCGTCCGGTGAATGGAATTGACCGGCCCGATCTTGATGTTGCCGACATGGCACCCGCTCTCGATTTCGAAAATTCCCATCAAGAAATCGCTGTTGCCTGCGCCCAGCTTTTCGACGAAGGCCGCTATGCTCGCAAGGGTGTGCTCACCGTGCCTGGCCTCCATGTAGCGAACTACATCCGGATCGTTCATCCATGCCACATAGGCAGGCGTGACGTCCGCCCTGGTCAGGCGACGCAAGCACAGGCGTTCGGGCGTACAGACGGTGTTCAGCAGACTACTCCTTGACCGCGCTGACGATCCATTCGTTGATCCGGCGGCCGAACAGCTTGTGAGCCGAGAATCCGGAGTCAACAACCTTCAGGTAGGCGCCCACGAGCTCGACGAAGGACTTTTCGGTTGGCAAGCAATAGCATCGCACAGGTGTCTCGTTGCCCTTCATGCCTTTGAACAGGAATACGTTCGGCTCCACCTGCTCCTGAAGGGTAGAGAACTCCGAATCGTGATCGTTGATGTCCAGGATCACCTTACCGCCCGGCTTGAGCACCCGGCGGAATTCCGAGAGCAGGTGTCTCACCGCGGCTTCGCTACCCAGGAGCGAAAGGATACTGATGCCTACCACGAAATCGAAACTCGCATCGGGAAACGGAATGGCGCTCGCCTCGGGATCGATTCGCGACAAGTGCAAGCGGGAACTGAGATCGGGTCGTGCCGCAATCTTCCGTCCGACCAGATCGATCGCTCCCTGCGCAGCATCCACAGCCTCCACCTCGTAGCCGCATTCCAGAAGATGAATCGTGTTCACCCCCGTTCCGCACGCGTACTCGAGCACCCGGCCGTGTCCGGGATGACCGAACAGCCAATATTCGAGCCGAACCAGCTCTAGCGACGGGTAGCGTTTGTCCGAACCCGACGCATAAACGCCTTCCCATTTCTTCAGCACATCGGTTTGTACCAGCTTCATCACCTTCTCCAGGGCTCAATAGCCCAGTTGCTTATTGACGGGATTGAAAAGATTCTCACCGCGCAAGTATCGGGCGATGTTGTTTCTGACCAGTTCGAAACTCCGGCGCCGGTTGTGGTCGGACGGCCCGGCCATGTGCGGGGTGATCAGGACGTGCGGATGCGACCACAAGGGGTGCTCGGCCGGCAGCGGTTCCGGATCCGTAACGTCCAGACCCACACCCCGGAACTTCCCGGCGGCGACCGCAGCGGTCAGGGCCGCCGTATCAACCACGGTGCCGCGCGACACATTTACAAAGATGCTGTCGGGCTTCATGGCGGCAAAGTGGATCGCATCGATCACTTGCAGGGTGCGCGCCGTGGTTGGCGCCGCACAGACCACCACATCTGCCCGCGGCAACTGCGCCAAGAAGTCCTCCGGTCCGTAGAACTCGTCGACCATCGAAAGCATCGGTGGCAGGTCGTTGGCGATGCCGATGACCGACATGCCGAAAGCCCTGACGCGTTCAGCAACCAGCAACCCGATGCCGCCGAGGCCGTAGACGAGGCAGGTCTTCTTCCGCAATTCAATCGCGCGCGGCATTTCCTGCCGCGGCTGTCCGCGCAGCAGTCGCGCCACGTTCCTTGAGAGGGCGAGAATAAGCGCCACCGCGTGATCGGCCACCTCCGGCCCCTGAATGATGCGCCCGTTGGTAAATGCGATTTCGCCGTCTACAAACTCGGGGAATATGAATTGCTCCACCCCCGCACCCGTGCTGTGCACCCAGGCGAGCCCAGGTGCCCGGGCCAGCAGTTCGGCGGAAAAGATATGGCGGGGGCAGCCGACCAGCACGTTGGCGCCGGGTACCGCTTCAAAGATCGCCTCACGGTTATCGTCGGCGGCTAGAAACTCCGCCTGCGGATACGTGGCCGTCATTTCATCGATCCACTCCTGCGGGAATCCTGCCGATCTCACCAGGAGAATTCTCGGTTTGCTAACGCTGCCAGACTGCATGTTTGCTCCTCAGTAGATATGCGATTCGTACCATTCGGCGACACTCCAGAGTTTCCAGAGGAGGTTGCTGAAGGAACTAGTCTCCTCTTCCCTCTGCGCGTCAACCAGTGCCGCGATAAAGCGAGAATCAAATGCTCCGCTGCTCAGGTAGGCCCCCTCCATGAGGGCTTCCTGCATCCTCGGAAAATGTCGATGGAACAGGCTTTTGTAGGCCGGCTGACCGAAATCCAGGCCGGCCCCCTTGAAATGCTCACGCCGCGCCGCCGGAAGCCCGAATGGCGACTTTGGCCTGTCAAGCGCCTCGCGGGGCAGGATTCCCGACATCACTTTGCGCAGCATGTATTTCGTACTGCCATCGCCCACCCTTTGCCGCATAGGCATGCGATACATCAACCTCACGAGAGCGTCCGAAAGGAAGGGGAAGCGCATCTCCACGCCCTCCCCCATCGATGGTCCCTCCGCGCGCCTGAGCAGGTTCTCCGGAACCTTCTGCGCGTAGTCGATGTAGATGAGTTGCTGGTCAAGCTCCGCTGCTGCGCCATCTGCCCCCATGGTTTCCGCGGCGAGGCCGCGCACCAGATCCCTGACCGACCGAGTATCGGCCGATGCCGCCCCGAACAGATTGCCGCGGGCATTATCCCAGTCGATATTGGCGCCACCACCGAGAAAGATGTCGTAGAGCTCGCACGGTCTGTCGCCGAGTGCCGACGCGTAGTCGCCGCGCAAGAAGTACCGCTCCCCAAGCCAGGCGAACTCCGGAATCGTGCGGGCCGCCACGGCCATGTAATGGTCATAGCCGAAGAACATCTCGTCGGCGCCCTCCCCGGAAAGGGCCACGTTGACTCCAGAGGTCGCTGCCGTGCGTGCGAGCCTCTGGACGACACTGTCGATTACGCTGGATGTCGGCAAATCGAACTTGCCGAGGTCGGCAACGACATCATCGGCGGAAACGATGATCTCATGATGCTTCGTCTGATAGTGCCTGGCCATCCGCGCGGCAAAGCCAACCTCGCCGATAGCCCTACCAGATTCTGCATGGGCAAACCCCGCAGAAAAGGTCTGGATCGCCAGGCCGGGATGGATCCTTCTCAGCAAGGCAAGTACGCTCAGGGAATCGATGCCGCCCGAAAGATAGATGCCGACCTCCTTGTCACCCAGCATGCATTCCCTGACCGAGGTCTCGAGCGCGCTCCGGATCCCGTCAACCCAGTCCTGCTCTTTCAGCGATCGGTCGACCGTGAAGAAGTCGCTTCCCGGAACATAGAATCGCCGGCGACGTGGGGTCGCGCCCACGATTCCGTCTAGCGCAAATCCGGCTCGCAGATGACGGATCCCTTCGAAAAACGTCCGTTCGTCGCCGATCGAGTCCTGAATCACGAAATCGGCAAAGGCCTGCGCGTCCATGCGCCGCAACATCCCTGGTGGCGCAAAAACTGCCTCCGGCGTCGATGCCAACACCAAATGCCCGCCGCAGTTGGCGTAGTAAAGGGGCGAGATACCGTGGGAATCGCGAGCGACGAGAAAACGCTTCGCCACGGTGTCGTAGCAGACGAAGGCAAACTGCCCCTCCAGCCGCGGCAGCGCGTCGTCGCCCCATACGCGAACCGCATTGGCGAGAACCTCGGTATCGTTATTGCTGACGAAGAAGCAGCCCTCAATCTCCAACTCATGACGGAGGCGCCGATGATTGAAGATTTCGCCGTTCATCACCGCGACGATCCGGCGATCATGGCTCCAGCAGGGCTGATTGGCGATCGGGCGGGCGTCCTGCGTCGCCAGGCGCCGATTGACCAGCCCCACCGTCCCGTCTTCCGACATCCAAATGCCGCAGGCATCGGGGCCCCGTCCCTCCAGAGTACCGGCCATGGTCTCCAGCACCGCCCTCGTGATCTGCGAAGACTCGGTACCGGTTGAGATGATCGCGCCTATTCCGCACATATTCAGAAACCTGCTTTTAATATTGCCCGGGCCGTGTCGATCGGCTCCTGGAGACAGGCAGCTCCGCGGTCGGGCAGGATTGCCGCGCGCAAGCCTGGAACGGCCGGCAAGGCAAGGCGCAAGCCATCAATGACGCTGGGCGACCATTCGAAGTCGAGAAAAATATAGGGGGTCCCCGATCCGTCCACCCAGCCAAGCGTGCTCTGCGTACTTGAGGTAACGATGAGGTCGGCGGCGAATCTCAGGAAACGAAAATCGACATCACCGACGATCCGCAGGTTCGGATGGGAGGCAACCAGATCGGAAAAGTCGTAAGCGTCCGCATACCGCTGGGTGGGATACAGCTTGAGCACGACCACCGAGTGCGGGTACGCCGCGCACAGCGCAACGGTGGCCGCCCGGAATTTTTGCAGGAACTGCAAATCATTGTCCTGGCTGGGACCATAGATAAAGTTGTTGCGCTCAAGGTCCGGCACTATCATGACCACGCGTTGGTCGCGGCCAATGCTCAAGAGTCGCCGCCCCAGGTGCCGTTGCCAGCCGCGAGTTAGCGGCCGGGCGACAACCCGCGGCAACCCGACCGCATGCATCTCCTGCCAGCCAGCATGGGGCTTTACCGCCGCCACGGCGCGGGGGCAGTGATAGAAGGCACGATCGGCCGCCAACATGCCTGCTTGGCGGGCTTCGGAAAGGCTCCACGCGGAAAGACCCAAAGTCACTCCGTGGTCGAAGGCGCAGACGGGTGTCTGGCGCCATGCGCAATAGCTGTAAAAGACGCCTTCCACCGGGCTGGTCAGCGCGTTCGTCAAAATTTCGTCGCCGGGGCGAACCCCGGCCAGAGCACGCTCGAATCCGTCTGCCAGGCGGTCGAGATTTCCATGAAGCATCGTGAGGAACGTTAGGCAGCGGGATACCGTGAGACCGGCGGCAGCTGCGAATTCCGGCAGCCACTTCACCGCGTGCGCCTCCAGCGCATCGGACAAGGCCTGCGTCAGGTGGCCGACGACCGCATCCTGATCTGGAAGTCGGGCTTCTGGGCTGATCGGTTCAATCCCCGGAAGTGCAGGCAAGAAGGCCAGACGGGCGCCGCCCAGCAACAGACCAGTCGTCGCTTCCTGGATCAACTCGCATTCCTTATGCACCCAGAAAGTCTTTTCGGCGACGAAAGGCCGCAGGGTAATTCCTCGCTTTGGCAGCAAGCCGCGGCGGTGAATATGCTTCCAGACCTTGAATAGCAGCGATCCCCAGGTATTGTTGAGCAGGCTGAGGATCTTCTCGACCCCCTCAAGTTGTCTGTGGCGAATGCGTTGTTCAAGCTGCGACGCCTCGCCAGCGGGGGGATCGTGCGCGACAACTTGGACGCCAGCGCCGGCGAGCTTTCCAGCCAGAACCGCAAAAACCGTATCGACACGGCCGAAATTCAGCGCAAACGACTCGAGAACCGGTTCCCGCGATGCTCCGACGCAAACCACAGGCGCGCCTGCGGCCGCTTCCAGAACCCTAGAGATCAATCTCGCCTTGTAGAGCAATACAAAACTTAAGCGCGTCAGCTGCAATGCAAGCACGAACCGGAAGCGCACGAAACGCGCCCACGTGCAGTGCGCCTGATACCAATCGCAGAAGCGGTCGCCGTAATCTCTGGCCGCCCGGGCCAGCGCATCGAACTCGGCCTGATCAAATCCTTCCTCGGGGGAGCGCACAGTCTCGCCCAAACCCGGCAAGTGTTTGAGGAGAAAGGGCGAGGTCGTCCACCAGACCCGTTCTGAACCGGAATCCGCCGACCGGACTGCCTCGTAGGCGGAAAGACTCTCGATCACGGTATGGATCGCCATCGGATCAGTTCAGCTTCCAGTTTGACGGGTTGACGAATTTCTCGTCGTCGAGCGCGAAGCGGAAATAATCGACCGTGCCGACACTTGCGAGTGAAAAGTCGCGAATATTTGCCGCAAGTTGCTCAGGGCTGTCCACGCCGATCAGAACTACGTCGGGACCGATCGAGGCGACGAACGCCAGCGCCCCCTGTGCCGCACTCAAGCCCTCGCTGCGCAGTATCTCTCTCCAATCGGCGAGGCGTTGGGAGATTGGCGTGAAATACCCGTGCAGTTGCCTCGGATCGATGAGCAGCAAGCCTTGAAGAAATACCGATCGCACATGGATCTCAACGCCGCGTCGCCTCAAACGTTCGATCTGCCCGCCGCTCACCATTCGCTGGTCGAGGACGTTAACTGGAATCTGGACCAGGTCGATATCGAAGCGGGCGAGCAGCTGATCGACGTCCTCGCCACGATAGGCGGAAAACCCGATCCGGCTTACCCGGCCCTCGTCCTTTAGGCGCTTCATTTCCGAATACACCGCCTCTCCCTGCGGGCCGAGAAGGTCGGCCGCGTGGTGCACCAGCAACCCGTAGACGGAGCGCCTATGCAAACGTTCCAGAGAACTCGATAGGCCTGAGCGCACCAGGTCCCGCGCGTCGGCGTCGGGATGGGCTCTCAATGGTGGAGTCTTGGTCACCACGCGCCATCCCGGACCTTCCCCTAGACAAGCACCGAGAGTCGCTTCCGAATCGCCGTAGGCGGCGGCCGTGTCGAGCACGGAAATCCCGTTTTGTTCCGCCATTGCGATGATGGCCCTGACATCCGCCAGACCAGTCTTGCCACGTTCGTTGGCGATGCCGTAGTCCATGCCGAACTGCACCGTTCCGAGCCCAAGCCGCACTGCGGGCCGCTCTTCTAATCCAGGAATTCCGGTTGGCCTCATTAGTCGAGTGCGTCCGCCAGCGCACGAACGATGCGGTCCTGCGTCGCCTCGTCGAGCGCTGGAAACAAGGGCAGGCTGACGGCAGACCGGTAATACCGCTCCGCCTCTGGAAACATTCCCGGTGCAAAGCCCAGAGCCTGGAAATAAGGCTGGGTGTGCACAGGGATGTAATGCAGGGCGACACCGATTCCCTGACTGTGCATTTCGTCAAAGACTTTGTCGCGTAAGGCGCTACCGACGGCCGACTCGATCCGAACAACGTAGAGATGCACGGACGAGCGGTTCCTTGCATCCCTCTGCGGCCGTATCACCGGCAGGCGTTCAAGCGCGGCATCGTAGAGGTCTGCCATCGCATTGCGTCGTGCCACGAACTCATCGAGGCGCCGCATCTGGCTGAGGCCCAAAGCGGCGTGGATATCCGTCATGCGGTAGTTGAAACCGAGTGCGATCTGCTGGTAATACCAAGGACCGTCAGGCACGTGCGTCATTTGTCCCGGATCGCGGGTAATGCCATGGCTGCGCAGCAATTCCATGCGGTCTGCGAGATCGTTCCGGTTGGTCAGCGCCATGCCTCCTTCGCCACTGGTGACGATCTTCACCGGATGAAAACTGAACACGGTAATGTCGCTGTACCTGCAAATGCCTACCGCTTCACCGAGATATCTGGCGCCGATCGCGTGCGAAGCATCTTCGATCACAGCAAAACCATAGCGAGCCGCAAGGTCGGCAATGGCCTGCATATCGCAAGGTTCTCCGGAAAAATGAACGGGAATCACGACCTTGGGCAGGGTGCCAGCCTGCCTGGCCAGTTCCAGTTTGTCGGCGAGCCGGCCGACGCACATGTTCCAAGTACGCGGATCGATATCTACGAAATCCACCTCCGCTCCGCAGTACAGCGCACAATTTGCGCTGGCAACAAAGGTGTTCGGCGTCGTCCAAACGCGATCGCCAGGCCCGACGCCGAGGGCCAGGCAAGCCAGATGCAGCGCGCTTGTCGCACTATTGACCGCCACCGCACGAAGCGCACCGCAGTATCCCGATACCGCCGCTTCGAACGCGGGCACGACCGGCCCCTGGGTCAGAAAATCGGAGCGAAGGACATTGACGACCGCATCGATGTCACGCGGGTCAACCTCGTGTCGGCCGTAGGGGACGGGATCAGGCATCGTTCCCTCGCGGAACACGGATCTTTCCGGACGAGAGCGCCTCGGTAATCCGGCCAAGCTTTCCGAACAGTAGCTGGTCGCGCGGGTCCACTTTCCATCCGCGCAGCAAGGTACGCAATGTCCCGTTCGGGATGATCCGGTTTGCCATCCTCGCCAAAGCGATGGTCAGCGTCCCGTAGCGGGAAACATTGTGGCTGCCGGACTGCGCAAGTTGGGGAACCTTGACGCCAATGAACTCGCAGAGCTCACTGAGGAACCTGTCGCGATTCTCGCGGAGCTGCTCCTGGGATAGCACCAGTAGCTTGACGCCCTGTGCCGCCATACGCAATTCGAGTTCGGACTGGACGTTCCTCCAGCGTGCAAGCCCGGTGTTGCGTCGGCACCATTCGTCGATTCCCAATGTGCCGCCTTCCTTGATGGTTTGGAAATACAGGGAGCGGGTCCATGACTCGAACTCTCTGACCACCAGAATCACGTGGGTGATCGAAAAAAGGCCAATAAGATAGTCGAGCCGTTCAAAGTTCGGCCCCTGGGTGATCGGGTACGGCCAGCCCAGACCGCCCTCTGTCGAGATCAGGGGAATCTTGGCCTTGTCCGCGTCGCCACGCCGCAGGTAATTGCCCAGCGCAAACCCTTCCAAGTAATTGACATCCGAAAGGGCAGGGAAAACCGTCTTCTGCAGGAAGGTCGAGCCCGACTTATGCAAGCCGACATGCATCACCCTGATCGGCATCACTGCCGCCCGACAATTGGTTCCTGGATTCAAACGTGTCGCTCGATCAATTCGCGAATTTGGTCAACGCTGAGGAAGTCGGGGTTGGTCCCGCTGTTGTAGGCGTACCCTTGGCGCACCCTTGCAGCACCGAATTCCTGACAATATTCCTCGATGCTGTAGTTCCCGCCCTGGGGAAGGATAGCGAAGTACTCACCGCGATCGACGGTGTTGTAACTGTCACTCTCAGTGATCATTTCCTCGTGTATCTTTTCGCCGGGACGGATGCCAACAACGCGCTGCTCGCATTCGCCCCCTATGGCTGTCGCCACGTCGACTACCCGGTAGCTCGGAATCTTCGGCACGAAAATTTCCCCACCCTTGGCATTCGCCAAGGCCCAGAGGACCATCTGAACTCCCTCTGCGAGGCTGATGTTGAAGCGCGTCATCGCGGGATCGGTGATCGGGAGCACACCGGTTTTGCGTCGCTCCAGGAAGAACGGGATTACCGAACCGCGACTACCCATGACGTTGCCGTAACGTACGACGCTGAAGCGCAAATCCCGCTTTCCGCGGATGTTGTTCGCAGAAACGAACAGCTTGTCGGAGCACAGCTTTGTTGCGCCATAGAGATTGATCGGTGCGGCGGCCTTGTCGGTCGATAACGCGACAACACGGCGGACGCCGGATGCGAGCGCCGCCTCGATCACGTTCTGGGCGCCCAAAACATTGGTCTTGATGCACTCGAAGGGGTTGTACTCAGCAGTCGGCACCTGCTTGAGGGCGGCGGCGTGGATCACCACGTCGATGCCCTCCATGGCACGCCGCAGACGATCGGCGTCCCTTACGTCTCCAATGAAATAGCGTATTCCCGGATAGCGGTCCGTATCAAACTCCTGCGCCATTTCGTACTGTTTTAGCTCGTCGCGGCTGAAGATCACCAGGCGGGCGATACGTGGAGCGCGCTCCAGAACGGAGCGAACGAAGGCTCGACCGAAGGAACCCGTACCGCCGGTGATCAGGATATGCTTCTCGTTCAAGTCTTCCATTCTGGCTCCGCTTCAGTATTCAAGGGGCAGGCTTACCTTGCGGCCATCGCGTGCCGACAGATAAAGTGCGATCAGGATTTCGAGTGACTTCAATCCCTCACGTCCATCTGTCGCCGCCTCGGTGTCTCCGCGCAGCGTAGTAATTACGTTTTCGTAATAGCGCGGATGCCCGAATCCGTAGACCGAGGTAGTCTGGTAGCTGGCCTCGCGAATCCTTTCGTCATCGGAATGCGGCTCGGCGAATTCCCAATGCTCGATCTTGTTCACCGCAACTCCTCCTACTCGAACCGTCCCTTTCTCTCCAATGATGGTGATTGAACCCTCGAGATTCCGTGGATAGGTAAGCATCGTTACATTCACGGTTCCAAGCGCTCCATTTCTCCAGCGTATGCTGGCAACGCCCGAATCCTCTACCTGAATGTTGCGCGCCAGTGTCGCCGTATAAGCCATTACGCTGTCAACTGGACCTACCAACCAGTCGAGCAGATCAATGTAATGACTGGCCTGGTTCATGAAGGCCCCGCCATCGAACTCCCAAGTACCACGCCATTTCGCCGAATCGTAATATTCTTGGGGTCGCGTCCAGAAGACATTGATCGCTACCGAATAGATTCGCCCGAAGCGCTCCTGCTCGAAGGCCCGCTTCAACAATTGCAGGGTATCGTTACAACGGTTCTGCTTGACCACGAAAAGGCTCACACCGGCCTGATCGCAGGCGCGAACCATCTCGATACCGTCTCGCCAACGCGTTGCCATTGGCTTTTCTGTCATCACATGACAGCCGGCGTTGGCTGCCGCAATCGCCTGTTCAGGATGCAGCCCGCTCGGCGTAGCAATCACTACGATGTCCGGAGAACTATTCGAGAGCATTTCCGCCTGAGAGCGGAAACCGCTTGCTCCTGTTCGCACTATGGCCTTCTCCAGTGCTACGGGATCGGTATCGCAGACCGCTACTATTTCCACTTCCCCAGCATGTTGCTCGAGTGCGGCCAGATGATTGGCGGCTATTCGGCCACAACCGGTAAGCGCGAAGCGGATCTTACGGTCTCGAATAGTGGGGCTTATACTCATGGTTGGTCGCCTCTTTCTTCGGTGATGCTAGTGTAGTGTTCCATTCTGTTTAGAACTTAAGCGGCTGTTGGCGCGAATGACCTTCTGCAGGATGTCGCGAGCGCTCTTGGTCCAAATAAACGGCTTGGGTTGAGTGTTGTGGTGAGCGATGTATTCATCGATGGCGCCAATCAATTCCGGCACGCTGGTGAACACTCCACGACGCAGCCGCTCGGTGGTGATGTCGCGGAAGAATCGCTCGACCATGTTGAGCCACGACGCCGAGGTCGGCGTGAAATGCATGTGAAAGCGCGGATGCTTGGCGAGCCACTCCTGCACGACGGGATGTTTGTGCGTGGCGTAGTTGTCCGCGATCAGATGCAGCGTCTTGCCCTTGGGGGTCTCGCGGTCGATCTTCTTCAGGAACTTCAGCCACTCGGCGTGGGTGTGGTGCTGCTGGCACTGTCCAATGACTTGACCATCCAAGACATTGAGCGCGGCAAACAGCGTCGTCGTGCCGTTGCGCTTGTAGTCATGGGTCATCGTCTCCGCGCGGCCCTTCTTGAGCGGCAGTCCGGGTTGGGTGCGATCCAGTGCCTGTACCTGACTCTTCTCGTCGCAGCACAACACCAGCGCGTGCTCGGGCGGCGACATGTAGAGGCCGACGATGTCTTCGAGCTTCTCGATGAACTTCGGATCGCGCGATATCTTGAAGCCACGCACGATGTGGGGCTTCAGACCGTGAGCATGCCAATGCCGCATGACCGTGCTCGCGCTCACGCCCAACTCGGCGGCCATCTTGCGCGTGCTCCAGTGCGTCGCCGCGACTGGCTTGGCTTGCGTGGTCAACTCCACCAGCCGCGCCGCATCCACCTTCACCGGCGGCGCACCGCGCGGCAAGTCGCGCTCGATACCTGCCAGTCGCGATTGCCCATACCGCTCGCGCCAGCGCGAGACCTGCACGCGCCCCACCCCTAACTGCTCGGCGATATCCTTGTTCTGCATGCCATCAGCGGCCAGCAGCACGATGCGTGCTCGCTGCGCCAGCCTCACACTCGTGCACTTGGAGCGAACCAGCTTCGACAATTCGGCGTGCTCTTCGTTGGTCAGCACGATCTCAGGGGCAACTCGCATTCACTTCTCCACTCCGCACGTATTGTGCATTGGAGAAGCGGGATTGATATAAGTTCCATCAAGAGCCGAACACTACACTAGCAGCAAGTGCGTGAATCACTTGATCCTGGTCAGACTCAGAGAGGTCGGCACTCATGGGCAGGCTGATAACCCTCTGTGCAACATAGCTCGCCACAGGTAGTTCCTCACGAGTACAGGGCCGAGCTTCAAATGCAGGCTGACGATTTAACGGTACCGGGTAGTGAACGGCCGTCGGCACGCCGGCAGCTGCCAGCCGTGACACCAACGCATCACGCTCAGCAACTTGAATCGTATACTGAGCATAGACACTGGTATTCCAAGGTTCAATCGTCGGGGGGGTGATTCCGCGGCAGGTGCCAACAATTAACGCCGAATAGCGAGCGCCGATTTTTTCCCGCTGTTCTACTTCCCATTCGAAACGTTCAAGCTTTGCTAGAAGAATCGCAGCCTGCAGGGTATCTAGACGTCCATTGATGCCTATCCGGGGATGGTGGTAGCGCCGGTCCTGCCCGTGGACACGAATTTCGCGCATGGCTTTCGCCAGTGCATCGTCGTCGGTAAAGAGCGCCCCGCCGTCACCGTAGGCACCTAGCGGCTTGCTCGGGAAAAAGCTTGTCGAACCAATAGTGGATAGGCCACAAGAACGCCTACCTTTGTAAGTGGCGCCGAAAGACTGGGCGGCATCCTCGATCACCGGTAGCTTGTGGCGAGCAGCGATGGCATTGATCGCGTCCATGTCCGCGCACTGTCCGTAGAGGCTCACGGGCATGATCGCCCGAGTCCGCGCACCAATCGCCGCCTCGATCTTGGACGCATCGATATTGCATGTATGCGGCTCTATATCGACGAAGACCGGGGTCGCTCCAAGCAGCGCGATCATCTCCCCGGTGGCGATGAAAGTGAAGGGGGTGGTAATGACCTCGTCTCCCTGACCTATGCCGAGCGCCATCATCGCGATCAGCAAGGTGTCGGTGCCGCTGCTGGCCGCGATGCAATGGCGGACTCCGACGTAGGCGGCAAGCCTTTCTTCAAGTTGGACGACTTCAGGGCCCATCACGAACTGGCCATGTTCGAGCACTTTGTCCATGCGCGCCCGGATGTCGGATTCGAGCGCGCGGTACTGGGTCTTGAGGTCGATGAAGGGAATCATGGTTCCAGCCTTGTGCATTCCCCGGCGACCAGTCGATAGCGCTCCCCGGTCGCGGGACAGGTCGCATCGGCATCACCCTCGAGCGGCAAATCGAGCCGCTCACCATGCCGGCTCATCCAGCCGATCTGGCGCGCCGGAACACCCGCCATCAAGGCGTAAGGTTTGACGTTGCGGTTGACCACGGCGCCAGCGGCAATGAAGGCATATTCGCCGATGGTCACGCCGCAGACAATGGTGCAGTTTGCGCCCATGGTTGCGCCGCGCCTCACCAGGGTAGGGCGATACTCATCCTTGCGCACCACGGCGGCGCGCGGATTGAATACGTTGGTGAACACCATGCTCGGCCCGCAGAACACGTCGTCTTCGAGTTCTACGGCATCGTAAATGCTGACGTTGTTTTGCACCTTTACGTTGTTGCCGAGCATCACGTCGTTGCCGACGAAGACGTTCTGCCCCAGCGAGCAGCCATGCCCGATTCGGGCTCCACTGCATACGTGGACCCAGTGCCAAACCCGCGACCCATCGCCGATCCGGGCTCCCGGATCGACGATGGCAGTTGGATGGATGGATGTCATTGAGTCGGACATTGCAAAGAATCTGTCGGAATCGGATGGTCGGACACGCTACCGCTCTGCCGGTGCGCACCGTCGATGCGCACAGCATAGATCCTCCGCCCGGCTGCTGCTACCTAGCGGTTTCCAGACTGGCCAGCGCGAGGTTGACCTTGGTGTCGCTGCCCAGCAGGTGCATCAATACCTCGACCCGCTTCGCGGACACGGCGGACACCAGTCCCTCCATGCCCGCGAGTGGCCCGTCGACTACAACCACCCGGCTGCCCGGCTGGATGGCGCAAAGTTCTTCTATGGTCGAATCGTTCTGGCGTGCCTCGAGCGCGGAAATCGCATCGAGCCTTTCCGGGCTAAGCAACGCCGGCTGGTGGCCGAAACGAACAATGTTGAGCACACCGATCGTCGAGCGCACGGGCGCGATCGAATGCTGCGCATGCGCCGGACGAAAAAACAGGTACTGCGGAAACATCGGTTCCATGCGCAGTACCTGCTGGCGTCGAATCCTCCTCAGCACCTTCAGCTTCGGCAGGTAGGTGGCGAAGCCCTGGCGCTGCAGGTTGCCATTGGCCACCGCCTCCTGGCGAGGCTTGGTCCGCGCCACGTACCAGGAGTCGGTGCAGTCGGTGTTCACGACCTCTCCCCTTCGGCGCTGGCCTGCAGTTCCTGCCGCAGTTGGGCGATTTCGCTGTGCAAGGCCAGGTACTCCGCTTCCTTGTGATCGAGGAATTCGCGGGTCAGGCTGAGCTTGGCAGCGATACCGGAGGGCGTCAGCTTGTACATGTAGGCCAGCTTGTTGTCGTGGCGTCGGAAGTTGGCCATCTTGACCAGGCCCTTGTCGAGCAGGGCCTTCAGCAAGTAATGGGTCTTGCCCAAGCTCACGCCAAGCTCACCCGCGAGCTCACGCTGGCTGATTTCGGGACGTTCCTCGATCAGCCGCAGGATGCGGAAATGGGCTTTTTCGCTGAGTTTCATTCAGGCCGGACAGGTGCGTTCAACAATTGAACGCAGTCTAGCACATACTTTTGAATTGCAAGGGGTTTTGGAGGAATGTCAGCCCGACTTCTGGTCCAGAAAGTCCTGGTACGCAAGTCCAATTCCGTCACGCAGGGTGGTCAGCGCCTGCCAGCCTAGGTCCCGCATTCGGCTGACATCAAGCAACTTGCGTGGAGTGCCATCGGGTTTGCTGGCGTCGAAGACAATTTGCCCCGAGAAGCCCGTCTCCGCCATGATCGCCTCCGCCAGTTCGCGAATCGTTACGTCCTCACCTGTCCCTAAGTTGAATATGCCTTCGCCGACGCCCTTCTCCATGAGGAATACGCAGGCGTCCGCAAGGTCGTCGACATAAAGGAATTCTCGCCGCGGCGTACCGCTACCCCAGACGACCAGTTCGTCATCGCCGCGCAGCTTGGCTTCGTGCGCCTTGCGGATCAGTGCCGGCAGAACGTGGCTGTTGGCCAGGTCGTAGTTGTCGTTGGGGCCGTAGAGATTCGTCGGCATGACCGAAAAATACTGCGTGCCGAACTGTCGGTTGTAGCTCTCGCAAAGCTTGATGCCGGCGATCTTGGCGATCGCGTACGGCTCGTTGGTCTGCTCGAGCGGCCCCGTCAGAAGGTAGTCTTCCCTGATCGGCTGCGGGCAATCGCGCGGATAGATGCAGCTCGAGCCCAGAAAGCACAGGCGCTCGACTCCGGCCTCGTGGGCGCCATGGATCAGGTTCGCCTCGACCATCAGGTTCTGGTAAATGAAATCGGCACGCAGGCTGTTGTTGGCATTGATGCCGCCGACCTTGGCTGCCGCCATAAAGATGAAATCAGGCTTTTCCTGCTGAAGGAACGCCAGCGTCGCCGCCTGGTTCAGCAGGTCCAGTTCGCTTCGGCTGCGTGTCAGCAAGTTCGAGTAGCCGCCCGCCGCGAGCCGACGCACCAGGGCCGAGCCGACCATGCCGCGGTGGCCGGCAACGTAGATCTTTGCCTGCTTGTCCATCGGCTTATTCGTTGCGGTCAAAGGCCTTGAAGCCATGCTTCTTGACCAACTCGTCGCGCTCTGCGGCCTTGAGATCCTCACGCACCATTTCTGCGACAAGTTCGTCGAAGGTCACTTTCGGCGTCCAGCCAAGCTTCTCGCGCGCCTTGGTGGCGTCGCCAAGCAGTGTCTCCACTTCCGTTGGGCGGAAGTAGCGCGGATCGACCTGGACGATGCACCTGCCCTGGGCGTCGTAGCCCTTTTCCTCAACCCCCTCGCCCGTCCAAGTCACGCTGATGCCGATCTCCTTCGCGGCGGCATTAACGAAGTCGCGGACACTGTACTGGACGCCGGTGGCAATCACGTAATCCTCGGGTTTGTCCTGCTGCAGCATCAGCCACTGCATTTCGACATAGTCCCTGGCATGGCCCCAGTCGCGCTTGGAATCGAGATTGCCAAGGAATAGGCAGTCTTGAAGTCCTAGTTTGATCCGCGCCAGGGCACGCGTGATCTTGCGGGTGACGAAGGTTTCGCCCCGGATCGGGCTTTCGTGGTTGAAGAGGATGCCGTTGCAGGCGTAGATGCCGTAGGCCTCTCGGTAGTTGACCGTGATCCAGTAGGCGTAGAGCTTGGCGACGGCGTAGGGGCTCCTCGGGTAGAAGGGGGTGGTTTCCTTCTGGGGGATTTCCTGCACCAGTCCGTAGAGTTCGGAGGTGCTGGCCTGGTAGAAGCGGGTTTTCTTCTCGAGGCCGAGGATGCGGATCGCCTCCAGCACTCGCAGGGCCCCGAGGGCGTCGGAGTTGGCGGTGTATTCGGGTTCCTCGAAGCTGACGGCGACGTGGCTCTGGGCGGCAAGGTTGTAGATCTCGTCGGGCTGTACCTGCTGGATGATGCGCACCAGGCTGGAGCTGTCGGTCATGTCGCCGTGGTGGAGGACAAAGTGGCGATCCGTGACGTGGGGATCCTGGTAGAGGTGGTCGATGCGGTCGGTGTTGAACAACGAAGTGCGGCGCTTGATGCCGTGAACGTCGTAGCCCTTGCCGAGGAGGAATTCGGCAAGGTAGGCGCCGTCCTGGCCGGTGACGCCGGTGATGAGGGCAATCTTGTGGGAACTTGTCATGGCTGGGTTAAGATTTATCGGCCAGAGTCAGCCAATGGGTTGATATGCGTCACACCGGAAAAGCGCTTGAAGACGTTATCTGCGGAACAGATCGTGTAACCATGTTCCAGAGCCAGCGCTGCAATATGTGCGTAAGTAGTCAGGTTTCCGGCGGTACCGGCATGCTTTACCAGGCTCTTGAGAATCGCCCAGTGGGCGGGGCCAGGCGCGACGGTGCTGACGTTCGGCCGGTCTAGCCATTCGTCGATGAATCCGGTCGCCTGTTCCGGATTCAAGGGACTTTCGAAAATTCGCGGATTGGTGCATACGCGCATGAACGCCATCAGCGACACCCACGGCAGACCTACGTCACCCGTTCCTGACAGTGCCCCCTCCCACCAGGCCCTGGCCGGTCTGTGTTGAGGCAGATTCTTGTTGACGGCATAGATCAGCAGATTGGCATCCACCAGAATCACTTGCGCTGCTCCAGCTTCGCGCTGATCGCCGCATCTTCGAGTTGATCGGCGAGTTGGAGAGCCTTGACGAGTTCAACGCCCGGCTTTGGTGCGCCCATGGCGGCCGGTGTCAGGCGATAGGCACGGCGCAGCGGCGCGCTTCGTCCGCGCAATCCGGCACGCAAGGTGTCATTGACGACATTCTTGAACGGCTGTCCGGTGTCGACGGCGAGCTTTTTCAGTTCCTTCGCCAGGGAGTCATCCAGGGTCAGTGTTGTGCGCATACTGTCACCTTGATACGAGCATCAAAACATCAACATGATACACAGACCGGGTCAGGCCACTGATTGCGCACGATTACTAGCGTCCGTAGGTGTCTTCGAATCTGACGATGTCGTCCTCGCCGAGGTAGGCACCGGACTGGACTTCGATAATCTCGAGCGGGATCTGGCCCGGATTCTCGAGGCGGTGGATAATGCCCAGGGGGATGTAGGTGCTCTGGTTCTCGCCCAGCAGGAGGGTTTCCTCACCGCGGGTAACCTTGGCCGTGCCCTTGACGACGATCCAGTGCTCGGCACGGTGGTGATGCATCTGCAGCGACAGGCTGGCACCGGGTCGCACGACAATGCGCTTGACCTGGAAGCGTTCGCCGCTGTCGATGCTGTCGTACCAGCCCCAGGGGCGATGGACTTTGCGATGGAGTTCCGTTTCACTTCGCCCGGCGGCCTTCAGGCGGCCAACGATGGCCTTGACCTCCTGGGTGCGCGGCTTGGGAGCCACCAGAACCGCATCGGCGGTTTCGACAACCACCATGTCCTCGCAGCCAATGCAGGCGACCATGCGGTGCTCGGCCATGACGAGGTTGCCACTGCCCTGTTCCATCCAGACGTCGCCCTGCAGGGCATTGCCATTGCCGTCCCTCTCCAGCGCCTGCCAGAGGGCATCCCAGGCGCCGACGTCGGACCAGCCGGCGGACAGGGGTACCACCTTCGCGGAAATGCCCAGTCCAGGGGTGGCGGGGAGCTTCTCCATGACCGCGTAGTCGATGGAGTCGGCGGGCGAGGCCTGGAAGGCCTCGCGGTCGAGGCGAACGAAGTCACCGTCGCTCTTCGCTACCTCGACGGCCTCGCGGCATGCAGCTAGCATGGCAGGCGCGAGCTGGCCGATGGCCTTGAGCCAGGTCGAGGCTTTGAGCAGGAAGATGCCGCTGTTCCAGTAGTGACGCCCCCCGGCCAGATAGGCGGCAGCGGTGGCGGCATCGGGCTTCTCGCGGAATGCGATAAGATCGCGCGGGGCATCGTTCGCCGTATCGCCGGCGCCGACTTCTATATAGCCATAGCCGGTTTCGGCGCGGTCGGGGACGATGCCGAAGGTAACGATGGCACCGGACTCGGCATCCGCGAGCCCACGGGTAATGGCCGCCCGGAAGGCAGCAGGATCGCCGACATGGTGGTCGGCCGGTGTGGTGAGCAGGACCGGATCGGCGCCATCGCGGCAGGCGTACAGGGCGGCGACGGTCAGAGCGGGTGCGGTATTGCGCCCCGCAGGTTCGAGCAGCAGGGTCCACGTGGGCAAACCCAGTTGCCGCAGCTGTTCGGCGGTGACGAATCGGTACTCTTCGTTGCTGACGACGATGGGGGCGTCGGTGGGCAGGCCATCAAGCCGGCGCAGGGTGTCCTGCAGCAGGCTGGCCTGGCCAATCAGAGGCTGCAACTGCTTGGGGTGCCGCTCCCGCGAGATCGGCCACAAACGGGTACCAGATCCGCCGGAAAGAATTACCGGAACGATTTTTTCGTGCATCACAATGAAAAGTCGGCGCCAGCGACACGCCGCTCCACGTCCGCCAGCCTGCGCTTTGCCACGCTTGCCGGCAATGAAACGAACATGTGCCCTGGCGTGAAAGCGCCTCCAGGCACCGCCCGGTCCTCGGCACAGGCGCGGACGACCTGGTGTCTCGGCCTGCGCAGACCTCTCACCGGAAACCGAAGGCATGCAACGACTCGGGGGCCCAGCGTCAAAGCAATCGCCCTTCAGTTGCAGCCACATCGTGTATCGGCGAGCGGACGAGGTTCGGTGCGCTTAGAACCACATCCACTTTCCGACCGGCGAGTAGTCTTGAAGCACGGGCTGACATCCGCGCCGCCAGAAGGGCAGGATTCTCAACAGGCTCGGGAAGCTCCAGCATCAGATCCAGATCACCACCACGGGCGGTATCGTCCAACCGGGATCCGAACACTCGCACCTGCGCACGGTCGCCGGCCAGCTCGTGAGCGAGTCGGCAGATGGCGTCGATCTGGTCATCGGTTATGCGCATGACGGCGTGGTTTTAGGCCAAGATCAGGGATTATCGCGCACCCGCAGGTATCGTGGGAAGCGCGGCACTCCAGCGGGAGTGAGCTCGCGATAGCGATAAGTCACCGCGGTCCCCAGCGGTGGCGGACGGCGGCGCAGTTCGTCGGTGAGGCCGCTGCCGAGTGAAAAACGCCGTCCATCGGGCATCTCCATGCGCAGGGCGCCCAGCCTGCCGGAGTGCTTGCCCTTGCCGGAAATGTGGCCGACGACGGTGGCTTCGGCATCAAGCCAGGGGGTCAGCTTGAGCAAGGCCGCTGAGCGGCCTGTCTCGTAAGGGGCGTCGGCTCGGTGCAGCATCAGTCCTTCCCCGCGGGAACGAACGACCTCGTCCAGCCTTCTCCTGAGCGCCTCCGCATCTGCCAGCCGAAACTGCGGAACCGCTTGCACCCATGGCCGCTGCAACGCTGCCGTGGTGGCATGGATCTTCTCCACCCGCTGGGCGAAGCTGCCGCCTGCACCAGGCATTTCGAACACCATGAAACGCACGCGCCGCCATTCGGCATCCACCGGCACCTTGCGGCGCACAATCGCCGACAGTTCGTCGAAACGTCCACGCCCCAGCCAGAGCTCCCCATCCAAAGCATCGTCCGGCAGGCCGGCAATGAACCACTGCGGCGCCGGTACCGGATTGCCACTGCGAAATCTCAACGCCCGCCCATCCCAGAGCGCACGCGCCCCATCAAGCTTTTCGCTGATCAAGTAGTCAGAGACATTGATGCCATCGCGATAGCGCTCGGCCAGCAGTAGTGGCGTCGGCTCGACGGCAAGTGCCGGCAGCGGAGATGCAAGGAATATGGCAGCAGCGAAAAAACATCGCCGCCAGACCTCAGGCATTGAAATAAGCGCGATACCAGTCGACAAAACGCTTCACGCCCTCGACCACGGGGGTCTTCGGCGCAAACCCGGTGACACGATTGAGCTCGGTGGTATCGGCATGCGTCGCGGGTACGTCGCCGTCCTGCAGCGGCAGGAAATTCTTGGTCGCCGTCTTGCCCAGCGCCTGTTCCAGCGCCTCGATGTAGGCCATCAGCTCCACCGGCTGATGGTTACCGATGTTGAACACGCGGTAGGGCGCCCAGCTCGACGCCGGGTCGGGAACCTGCTTGTCGAAGCCCGCATCGGCGGTCGGCGGCCGGTCGAGCACGCGGATCACGCCCTCGGCGATGTCGTCGATGTAGGTGAAATCGCGGCGCATCCTGCCGTGGTTGAAGACGTCGATCGGCCGATCTTTGAGTATCGCCTTGGCGAACAGGAACAGCGCCATGTCGGGCCGGCCCCACGGTCCATAGACCGTGAAAAAGCGCAATCCGGTAGTCGGCAGGTTGAAGAGATGGCTGTAAGTGTGGGCCATCAGTTCGTTGGATTTCTTGGTCGCGGCGTAAAGGCTTACCGGGTGGTCGACGTTGTCATGCTCGGAGAAGGGCATGCGCTCGTTGCCACCGTAGATGCTGGAACTGCTGGCATAGACAAAATGCTCGACACCGGCATGGCGGCAGCCTTCGAGGATATTCACAAATCCGACGACATTGCTGTCGACGTAGGCGTGCGGATTGATCAGCGAGTAGCGCACGCCGGCCTGGGCGGCAAGATTGATCACACGCTGTGGCCGCTCTTTCGCGAACAGCTCGGCGATGCCCGCGCGGTCGGCGATGTCGAGGCGTGCCAGCGTGAAGCGGGGGTTGGGCGTCAGGCGGGCGAGGCGGGCTTCCTTGAGGGAAACGTCGTAGTAGTCATTCAGGTTGTCGACGCCGACGACTTCATCGCCGCGCGCGAGCAGGCGCTCGCAGACATGCATGCCGATAAATCCGGCGGCGCCGGTAAGCAGTACTTTCATCGCTCGCTTCGCTGAAAAGCCAGCATTTTCGCATACTTGGCGAAGCTGGCCGAGCAGCCGACGAGGATGTGCACCAGTCCCGGCAGGCCGTCGAGAAAGCCGCCGCGCAGGAAGTAGAACTTGACGAAGCGCGCGGCGGGAGACAACAGCAGCTGCGCCGCGGAGGCCCGACGCCCGGCCTTCAGGGCGGCCTCCGCGGCCAGGGTGCTGTAGCGGTTCTGCTTGGCCATGTAGGCATCGAGAGATTCGGCGGAATCGTGCAGCAGGTCGCCTGCCAGCGTACCGACCGGCCCTTCGACCAGCACCTTTTCATGCACCGCATCGTCTGACCAGCGCGCGCGCCGCCGGTCGAACAGACGAAGGCTCCAGTCCGGATAGCCTTCGCCGTGGCGCAGATAGCGGCCCATGAAGCGGTTGCAGCGGGCGAAGCGGTAGGCGGCAAAAGTCGGCGCTGGCTCGCTTTGCGTACCCGGGATGCCGCTTCGCGGGCGGGTAACGGCGGCGATCGATGCACGCAGGCGCTTGTCGACACGCTCGTCGGCGTCCACGCACAACACCCAGTCGTGGCGCGCCTGCGCCACCGCGTACTGCTTCTGCGGGCCGAAGCCGCGCCACTCGCTTTCGATCACGCGCGCGCCAAGACGGGCGGCGAGCAGCGCCGTGCCGTCCTCGCTGCCGGAGTCGACCACCACCACCTCGTCGCAGAAACCCAGGCTGGCGATGCAGTCGGGCAGCTGGGCGGCGGCATTGCGGGTGATCAGCACCGCGGAGAGGGGCAGCCCCGGTTCAGTCATGGCGGCCGGATATAATTCGCATAGTCCGCATTTTACGGCGCAAGGCGTCACCCTCCCGCCTTTTCGATGCGCATCCTCCTGATCAAAACCTCCTCGCTCGGCGACGTCATCCACAACCTGCCGGTCGTCACCGACCTGCGGAAACAGCTGCCGGCGGCGCAGATCGACTGGGCCGTCGAGGAAGCGTTCGCCGAGATTCCCCGCCTGCATCCCGCCGTCACGGAAGTGATTCCCGTCGCCGTCCGCCGCTGGCGCCGCCAGCTGGCCAGCCCCGCCACCTGGCGCGAAGTTTCGGCGCTTCGGCGCCGGCTGCGCGAGGCCCGCTACGACCTCGCCATCGACACCCAGGGCCTGCTGAAAAGCGCCTGGATTGCCCGCTGGTCCGGCGCGCCGACCTGCGGCCATGGCCGCGGTTCCGCCCGCGAGCCCCTCGCCAGCCGCTGTTACGACCGCACTCACGACATCCCCAACGATCTGCACGCCATCGCGCGCAATCGCCGGCTTGCGGCCCTCTGCGCCTCGCACGCCATCAGCGGCGCGCCGGACTACGGCATCGCCACCTCCATCACGCACATCTCGCACGGCGCGGCGGTGCTGCTCACCGCCACCTCGCGCGACGACAAGCTGTGGCCCGAGGATCGCTGGATTGCGCTTGGCCAAGCCCTCCACGGGCGCGGCATACCCTGTCGGCTGCCGGCTGGCGCCCCAGCCGAACGCGAGCGCGCGGCCCGCATTGCCGGCGCGATTGCCGACGCCATCGTGCTCCCGCCCAGCGGCCTGCGCGACCTGTCAGCCGAGCTCGCCGGCGCCAGGCTGACGGTGGGCGTCGACACCGGTCTGGTACACCTCGCCGCCGCCGTAGGCTGTCCCACGCTGGCGCTGTTCAGTGCCTCCGACCCGGAGCTTACCGGCGTGCTGGCCGCCACCCCGGCCATCAACCTCGGCCGGCGCGGCGCGGCGCCGAGCGTCGATGAGGTACTTGCCGCGGCGCTGCCGCTGCTCTGATGGCGCGCCTCATCTACTCCCTGCTGGTGCTGGCCCTGCTGCCGTGGGCGGTGCTGCACCTGCTCTGGCGCGCCCGCCGGCAACCCGATTACCTGCGCCACTGGGGTGAACGCTTCGCCCGCTACGGTGGCTCACCCGACGGCCGGCCAACCCTCTGGCTGCACGCCGTCTCGGTCGGCGAGACGCGCGCCGCCCAGCCGCTGGTGGCGGCGCTGCGCGAGCATTACCCCGGCCACCGCATCCTGTTCACCCACATGACGCCGACCGGGCGGGCGACCTCGGAAGCCATTTACGGCGACAGCGTCGACCGCATCTACCTGCCCTACGACACGCCCTGGGCGATGCACCGGTTTCTGCGCCGCCATCGCCCGCGCCTGGGGCTGATCATGGAAACCGAGCTGTGGCCCAATTTGATCGCCGCCTGCGGTCAGGCCTCGGTGCCGCTGCTGCTGGTCAATGCCCGCCTGTCGGATCGTTCGGCGAGTCGCTACGCCCGGTTTCCGGCGCTGACCGCGCAGGCCATGCAGGGCCTGACGGCAATCGGCGCCCAATCTACGGACGACGCCCGCCGACTGGAGGCTCTGGGCGCCCGCGCCGTCAGCGTCACCGGCAACATGAAGTTCGACATTACCCTGCCGCAGGCACAGCTTGAGCTTGGCCGGGTGCTGCGCCGCCGCTGCGGCGAGCGACCGGTCTGGCTCGCCGCCAGCACCCGCGAAGGCGAAGAGGCCCTGATCCTCGACGCCTGGAAGGGAAAAGTCGGCGCTGGCGGTGCGGCGCTACTGCTGCTCGTGCCGCGCCATCCGCAGCGCTTCGCCGAGGTCGAACGGCTCGCGCGCGAGCGCGGCTTCGGCGTGCAGCTGCGCAGTACGGATGCCGACATCGATGCCGGCACCCAGGTGGTGATCGGCGACAGCATGGGAGAAATGTTCGCCTACTACGCCGCCGCGGACGTCGCCTTCATCGGCGGCAGCCTGCTGGATTTCGGCAGCCAGAACCTGATCGAAGCGGCGGCCTGCGGCACGCCCATCCTGATCGGCCCGTCGACCCGCAATTTCGCCGAGGCCGCGCGCGAAGCCATCGCATGCGACGCGGCACACGCCATCACGGACGCGGCAAACCTCGCGGCGCAGGTAGCTGCCCTGCTCGCGGATGCGGACGGGCGGGAATCAATGGCAAGTGCCGGCCGGGCCTTCGCGGCGCGCCACCGCGGCGCCACGGCGCGGACGATGGAACTGATCAGTCGAGCAGCGCGTTGATCGCGACGACGTCGTCCTCGCCGAGCGTGCCCGCCGAGGCCTTCAGCTTCAACAGCGCGCCCAGCGTGTCGAGACGGGCCTTGGCCAGCTTCTGCCGCGTATCGTAAAGCTGGCTCTGGGCATTCAGCACGTCGATGTTGATGCGCACGCCGACCTCGTAGCCAAGCTTGTTCGAATCCACCGCCGACTGCGAGGACGTGATCGCCGCCTCGTAGGCCTTGACCTGGGCGAGGCCGGAGCTGACCCCCAGGTAGGCCTGGCGCGCATTGAGCGCCGCGGTGCGACGCGCATTGTCGAGTTCGGCGGCCGACTTTTCCTTGAGGGCCACGGCCTCGCGATCACGTGAGGCAGTCACGCCGCCGGAAAAGATGGGGATCGCCAGCTGCAGGCCGATGGTATTGCTCTTGCTGTCCACTCCACTGCCGGTGGTCGAGCTGAAGCCCGTGGCGCTGGTGCCGTGGGTGGCGACGAGGTCCAGCGTCGGATAGTGGCCGGCGCGCTGCTTTTCCACTTCACGCTGGGCGATTTCCTGCAGGGCCTGGTAAATCTGTACCGAGGCACTGCCGGTCTCGGCCAGCTCCACCCACTTGCCGATGTCGGCCGGCTGCGGCGGCGCCAGCTGCACGCCGGACCGCAGGCTCTTGAGGCCCTCGGTTTCCTTGCCGGTGACACTGCGCAGGGTCTGGCGCTTCACCGCCAGATCGTTCTCGGCGGCGATCTCCTGGGCCGAGGTCAGGTCGAAACGCGCCTGCGCCTCATGGGTGTCGGTGATGGTCGAGGTGCCGACTTCGAAATTGCGCTTGGCGGCCTCCAGCTGCTCGGCGATGGCGACCTTCTGCGCCTTCGCCGTGGCCAGCGCGTCCTGCGCCAGCAGCACGTCGAAATAGGCCTGCGCCACGCGCACGATCAGGTCCTGGCGGGCGGCGACAAACTGCGCCTCGGCCTGGGCCACGGCCAGCTCGGCCTGGTTGTAGCCGACCCAGTTCTGCCAGCGGAACAGGGGTTGCGTCAGCTGCACCGTCCAGCCATTGTTGTTGAACTGGGAATTCACCGTGGCGGCACCATTTATCCGGCGCGTGCTGTCGTTGTCGTTCCAGGTCGTGCTGGCGGAGAAACCGATCGTCGGCAACAACCCCGAACGGCCCTGGGGCAGCTTCTCGCGCCCGGCGTCGAGCGCGGCGCGCGCGGCCGCGAACTGGGCATCGTAGGCGACCGCATCCCGATAGACGCCGAGCAGGTCGGCGCCTTGGGCGAGACCGGCGGCAAAGCAGCCGGCGATGAGCAGGGGCAGGGTTTTCTTCATCGCGTTCTCCGCGCTGGGTTCCGAATCAATAAGTGGGCATCGCCGGGTCAACGTCTCGCGCCCAGGCGGCGACGCCGCCATGCAGGTTGATGATGCCGCCAAAGCCCATCTGCTCCAGGTACATCCCGCACTGGAAACTGCGCGCGCCATGGTGACAGACCATGACGATGTCCACGTCCTTCTTCAGCTCTGGGTAGCGCGCCGGGATGCTGCGCATGGGCATCGAAACCGACCCCGGTATGCGGCAGGTCTCGAACTCCCATGGCTCGCGCACGTCAAGCAGGAGCGGCTTGCCGCGCCCGGGGTCGGCCAGCCATTCATTCAGCTGGATCGCGGACAGCTGGCGCATCAGAAGGCGAACTTCTGCGCCGGTACGGCCTCGCGCAGTTCCGCGACGACGGTCTCGAAGACGGCAACGCGGCGCACGCCATCGCCAGCACGGGTGTAGAGCACGGCTTCCATCGCCGGCGCCTCGCCCTCGAAGACGAACAGACGACCACCCGGCTTGAGCTGGTCAAGCAGCACCTGCGGCACCTTGCGCACCGCGCCGGACACCATGATGGCGTCAAAGGGCGCTCGGGCGGCAAGGCCGGCCAATCCGTCACCCACTTCGACCACCACGTTGCTGACACCGGCACGGCGCAGGTTCTCGCGTGCGGCCTCGGCCTGTGTCGCATCGATTTCGACCGACCAGACGTGGTCGGCATGGGCGCCGAGCAGGGCCGCCATATAGCCCGAGCCGGTGCCGACTTCCAGCACGTTTTCGTGCTTCTTCATCGCCAGGGCCTGCAGGGCGTGGGCCTCAACCTTGGGCGCGAACATGGCCGCGCCGTTTTCCAGCACGATCTCGGTGTCGGCGAAGGCCAGCCGGCGATGGGCCGGCGGGACGAATTCCTCGCGCTTGACGACATGTAGGACGTCGAGCACGTCTTCGTCCAGTACCTTCCACGGACGCAGTTGCTGCTCGATCATGTTGAAACGGGCCTGCTCGAAGTTCATGATATCTCCCAACAATCTATATTAGCATACTCTAATGTTCGGCATTGCCGACAGGGCTGTGATTTTACGCCTCCGCGCTGCCCGGCTCCGGTTCGCGCACACGGAACCAGGCAGCGTAGAGCGCGGGCAGGAACAGGCAGGTCAGTACCGTGGCGACGATCAGGCCGCCCATGATGGCCACCGCCATCGGCCCCCAGAACACCTGCCGCGTCAGCGGAATCATGGCCAGGATGGCGGCGCCGGCGGTCAGCACGATGGGCCGGAAGCGGCGCACCGTGGAGCCGACGATAGCCTCCCATTCGCTCTTGCCGGCCTGCTCGTCCTGCTCGATCTGATCCACCAGGATCACCGAGTTGCGCAGGATCATGCCCATCAGCGCAATCACGCCGAGGTTGGCGACGAAGCCGTAGGGTACCTGGAACACCAGCAGCGCCAGGGTGACGCCGATCAGGCCCAGCGGCGCAGTCAGCAGCACCAGGAAAGTACGGCTGATGCTCTGCAGCTGCATCATCAGCAGGGTAATGACGCCGACGATCATCAGCGGCACCACGGCCTTGATCGAGTTCTCGCCCTTGGCCGATTCCTCGGTCGAGCCGCCCAGCTCAATGCGGAATCCCGGCGGCAGCTTGGCGCGCAATTCGATCAACTGCTGGTCGATCTGCGCCGAAATTGCCTGCGGCTGCATGGCACCGGCAGCGTCGGCCCGCACCGTGATCGCCGGCAGCCGATCGCGGCGCCAGATCAGGCCTTCCTCCAGCACGGGTACCAGGCGCGCCACCTGCGCCAGCGGCACATGGCGACCGCCGGCGGTGACCAGGTCGAGGTCGGGCAGGCGCGACAGCGTGCGCGGATCGGCATCGCCCTGGCGCCCACCATCGGCGCGCCAGACCACGTCGATCAGCTGGTCGTTCTCGCGGAACTGGGTCACGGTCGCGCCGACCAGCCAGCCCTGCAGGGTCAGGGCCACGTCCTGGCTGGACACGCCAAGCGCGCGGGCGCGACTCTGGTCGATCTCGACACGCACCGACTTGACGCGATCGTTCCAGTCGAAATTCACGTTGCGTAGGTTGGGGTGCGCACGCATCACGGCGGCGATGCCCTCGGCATTGTCGCGCAGGGCGACAAGATCTTCGCCGAGCACACGGAACTGCACCGGGTAGCCCACCGGCGGCCCGTTCTCCAGGCGCACCACGCGCAGGCGCAGGTGCGACCAGGCGCCGTCGGCTGAATCGAATGCCGTCTCCAGCCGCTCCTTGACCTGCTCGCGCTCCTTCAGGCCCTTGGTGACGATCACCATCTGGCCGAAGTTGTCGGCAAACAGTTGCTGGTCCAGCGACAGGAAGAAGCGCGGCGCGCCGTTGCCGATGTAGGACGACCACGAGGCGATGCGCTCGTCTCCCGCCAGCAGGGCCTCGACGCGCTTCACCTCGCGCTCCGTGGCCTTGAGCGAGGCGCCCTGCGGCAGCCAGATGTCGATCATCACCTCGGGCCGACTGGCGGCGGGGAAGAACTGCTTCTGCACACCCTTGTTGAAGGCGACCAGCGACAGCACGAAGACGGCGATGGTGGCACCGATCACCAGCCAGCGATGGCGCAAGCACCACACCACCAGCGCACGGAAGCGCCGGTAGAACGGCGAGTTGTAGATGTCGCCGCCGTGCTTCTCGGCGATCGCGCGCAGCTTGACCGGGTCGAGCAGCTTGTAGCCCAGCCAGGGCGTGAACACCACGGCGACGATCCACGACACCAGCAGCGAAATCGTCACCACCTGGAAGATCGAAATGGTGTATTCGCCCGCCCCCGACTTGGCGAAGCCGACGGGCGTAAAGCCCGCCGCGGTGATCAGGGTGCCGGTCAGCATCGGGAAGGCGGTAGAGGTGTAGGCGAAGGTCGCCGCCTTGAAGCGGTCCCAGCCCTGCTCCATTTTCACCACCATCATTTCGGCGGCGATGATCGCGTCGTCGACCAGCAGGCCCAGGGCGATCACCAGCGCGCCCAGGGAAATGCGCTGCAGGTCGATGCCGAAGACCTTCATGGCGAGAAAGGTCATCGCCAGCACCAGCGGGATCGACAGCGCCACCACGGTGCCGGTACGCCAGCCGAGGCTGAGGAAGGACACGGCGAGGACGATGGCCATGGCCTCGCCCAGGGTGCTGACGAAAAGGTTGAGCGAGGTCTTGACGATCTGCGGCTGGTCGAACACCACGTGCGCGTCCATGCCGACGGGCAGGTCCTGCTGCAGGCGGCTCATGGTCCGGGACAGGTTCTCGCCAAGGTCGATGACATTGCCGCCGCGCGCCATCACCACGCCGATGCCGATGGCGTCGCGCCCCGCCACGCGCATGCGCGGCTGTGGCGGATCGACCAGGCCGCGACTGACGCGCGCGATGTCGCCGAGGCGGAAGCTGCGTCCGCCAACGGCGAGCATGGTTTCGCGGATCGCATCGACGCTGTCGAAGGCACCGGTGACGCGCAGGCGCACGCGGTCGGTTTCGGTTTCCACCTGGCCCGCCGGTACCACCGCGTTCTGCCGCTGCAGGGCGTCGAACACCTGGGTTGGCACCAGGCCCATGGCGGCAAGCCGGGCGGGGCTGACGTCGATGTAGATCTTCTCGTCCTGCACGCCGATCAGTTCGATCTTCTTCACGTCCGGCACGCGGCGCAGTTCGCGCGCCAGCTTGTCGGCCTCGCGCCGCAGGTCGCCCATCGTGTAGCCGGTCCTGTCGTCACGCGAGGTGAGGGCGAAGATCTTGATCTGTACGTCGCCGAATTCGTCGTTGGGGAATGGCCCCTGCACGCCGGCCGGCAGGGTGTGGCGGATGTCGTCGAGCTTCTTCCTCACCTGGCGCCAGGCCTCGGGCACCTCGGTCTTCGGCGTGTAGTCCTTGAGGATGACGATGGTCAGCGACTCGCCCGGTTTCGATGCCGTGCGCAGCACATCCACCCAGGGCGTCTCGGAAAGCTTCTTCTCGATGCGTTCCGTCAGTTGCTGCTCCACCTGTTGCGCATTCGCCCCCGGCCACAGGGTACGCACCACCATGACCTTGAAGGTGAAATCCGGATCCTCGGCACGGCCAAGCTGGAAAAAGGAGATCGCGCCGCCGACCATGAACACGATCATCAGGTAGAGCACCATGGACTGGTGCCTGAGCGCCCACTCGGAAAGGTTGATCTGCTTCATTTGCCGGCGACCTGGGCGGCGATGCGAACCTTCTCGCCGGCGGTCAACAAGTTGACGCCGGCTGCAACGATCTGCTCGCCGCCGGCAAGGCCTTCGCTGACCACCGCGCCGGCATCGGTCAAGGCCGCTAACGTGATGGGCTGCAAAGTCACCGTACCGTCAGCGCCGACTTTCCACACCGCCGGCTGCTTGCCCTGCTGGAACACGGCAGCAAGGGGAATCACGAGCGTCTTGCTGTCGCCCGTCGTGCCGGTGAAGCGAACCGTGGCTGTCATGCCGAGCGGCAGCAACGGATCGGCGTCCTTGAGGCTGATCCGCGCGGCAAACGTTCGCGTCACCGGATCGGCCACCGGCGACACCTCGCGCAGTCGGCCCGCCAGCGGCTTGGCGGCGGAACCGGCAGACCAGAAGCTGACCTCGGCCGCCTGGCCGGGCTTGAAACCGGCAACCTCGCCTTCGGGAATGGCGATGGCGATTTCGCGCTCGCCGTCCGGCGCCATGCGGAATACCGCCTGGCCGACACCCACCACCTGCCCCGGCTCGGCCAGCACCTGGCCGATGACGCCGGCGCGATCGGCCACCAGCGTGGCGTAAGCCGCCTGGTTCTTCGCCAGCTGGGCTTGCGCTTCGGCGGCCTTGAAGCTGGTCTCGCGCGCATCCAGTGCCGCGGCGCTGACAAAATTCTTCGCCCTGAGGTCGCGGGTGCGCGCCAGGTCGGCCGCTGCCAATGCGCGCTGCGCCTCGGCCTGCGTCGCCTGCAAGGTGGCGTCGGCGGGGTCGAGCCGCGCCAGCACCTGGCCGGGTTTTACCGACTGGCCGACGTCGGCGCGACGCTCGACGATCTTGCCGGCGATGCGAAAGCCCAGCGTGGTCTCGATGCGGGCGCGCACTTCACCGCTGTAGCTGCGTTCGGTGCCGGATTTCGCCGTCACCTGCCCGCAAAGCGGCATTCCAGGTGCGCAAGGCGAGCCAGCGCCAACTATCAACGTGCGCACCAGCTTGAGCGGCGCGGGCGGGGTAACCGGCTCGCTGCAACCGGCGAGGGCCAGGGTCGCGATCGACACGGCAAGAACAGACGAAGGAATTGCTCTCATTGCTTCGCTCCATGAAAACGGCGCATGCTCATCCAGTACAACAATGGCATGACGAACAAGGTCAGGACGGTGGAAAAGCCGAGGCCCCAGACGATGGAGGCGGCAACCGGCCCCCACAGCAGTGACTTGCCGCCAAGGCCCACGGCCAGCGAGAACAGCCCGCCGATCGTGGTAACCGAGGTGATCAGGATCGGCACCACGCGGCGCCGTGCCGCATACACCGCGGCGTGCAGCACGCCCATGCCGGCGTCAAGGCGCTCGTTGGCGGCATCGATCAGCACGATGGCCGAGTTCACCGCGATCCCGGTCAGCGCGATGACGCCATACAGGGTGTACAGCGAAAGCGGGATGCGCGCCACCAGCAGGCCGAGTACCACACCGGTGAAGGCCAGCGGCACGGTGACGAGGATCAGCGTCGGCTGCCAGTAGCTGCGGAACTGGCCGGCGAGGATCAGGTAGATCAGGCCCACGCCCATGAGGAACAGGATCGCCATGGCGTCGAGGCTTTCCTGGATGTCATCGAGCTCGCCGGAAAAGTCGATGTCGGTATTGGGAAACTCTCTGGCCCGCTTCTGCCACTCGGCAGCGATGATGCGGTTGGCGGCCACGGTATCGGTGACCTGCTTGTCGAGGTCGGCCTCGACGGTAATCGCGCGGCGCAGGTTGTAGTGCTTGATGACGCCCTTGCCGACACGAGTTTCGGCGGTCACCAGCGCACGCAGTGTTGTCGTGGCCCCCGAGGGCAGGGCCACCGGATCGTCCAGCAGGCGCATGATATCGGCTCCCACCGAATCCCCGGCACCCGCCGCGGCATGCCTGGCGCGTACCCGCAGCTCGACTTTTTCGCCCTTGTCGCGCATGGTTGCGACGATTTCGCCGTCGGCGTGCAGGCGCACCAGCCGCGCCACCTTTGCCGCGTCGAGACCCGATGCGCGCAGGGCGCCACGATCCAGCGCCAGCACCAGTTCCGGCCGACCCGGGATGTCGTCATCGGCGACATCCCGCGCGCCGGGGACGGCACGGACAATGGCCAGCAGGGCATCACCGGCGGCCCGCAACTCCTGCGGATCGTCATTGCGCACCCGCACCTTGACCGGCTTGGCCAGCGGCGGCCCGCCCGAGATCATGGTGAAGGTGACCTTGCCGGGCGTCGGCATTGCCTCGATGTCGGCGCGCATCGCCTCGACAATCTCGGCCACCTCGCGCCCGCCGTTGCGCGGCTTGAGGGACACTGTCACCTGGCCGTAGGATTCGCCGTAGAGCGGCTCCGTGTCCGAAAACTTGACCCCGGCATAGGCGGCGAGGTTGCGCGCCTCGCCAGGCTTCAGGTGCTTGCGCACGGCGGCCTCAAGCTTCTCGGCGTTCGCCAGGGTTTCCTCGATCGGTGCACCCGCCGGCATATCGACATTGACATAAAACAGGCGAATCGGATCGAAGGCGAAGAACTGGATCCGCACCAGCCCGCCGCCGACTGCAGCGACAGCCCCCAGCATCAGGATCAGCGCGATCAGCAGCGAGCGCTTCGGCCGGCGCATGACCCAGAGCAGCCAGCGTGAATACCTCACGCGCAGGTAATGGTTGAAGCGGTCACGCCAGGTATTGAGGTGGCCATCGCCCGGTTTCGGTGCCAGCACCGCCATGTGGGTCGGCAGCATCCAGTAGGCCTCGATCAGGCTTATGGCCAGCCCGAGGGTGACGACGAAGGGAATCACGAACATGAACTTGCCGACGATGCCCGGCAGCAGCATCAATGGCAGGAAAGCCGCCATGGTCGTCAGTACCGCCGACGTCACCGGCGCGAAGACCTCGCGTACGGCGCCGATCGAGGCCGAGTGCACGCTTTCGCCACGCTGCATTCGGTAGTAGATGGTCTCGACCACCACCACCGCATCATCCACCAGCATGCCCAGCACGATCACCACGCCCAGCAGCACCGAGATGTTCAGCGTGTAGCCGAGGGCGTTCAGGATGGCGAACGTCCCGGCCAGGGAGAACGGGATCCCGAGCCCGATCAGCAGCGCGACACGCCCGCCGAGAAACAGCCAGGTGATCGCCAGGACCACGATCAGGCCCTGCAGCGCATTGCGCTCCATGGTCGAGATCGCTTCGCGCGTGGGAACCGTCTGGTCGTCGAGCAGTTGCAGCGTGATTCCGTCGGCAAGGAAGCGCGGGTTCTGGCTGTCGATGTAGCCTTGCAGGCGGTCGATGAGTTCGAGCGTGTTGGCACGGCTCTTCTTGGTCACGGCAAGGATCACCGCGCCTTTGCCCTCGAAGCTGGCGAGGCTGCCGGCCTTGGCGCGAGCGCGCGACACCTCCGCCACCTGACCCAGCGGCACCGGCTCGCGGCGCGTCGGGCTGCTGACCGGGATGCGCGCGATTTCCTCCGGGTCCGCGGTCTGGCCGACCACACGCACCAGCCATGCGGCGCGCTCCCGGTCACCGGCGGTTTCGACCTTGCCGGCAAAGGTGTCGCGGAACCAGGCCATGACGCTGTCGGACGCGTCGGCGGCCGTCAGGCCCCGGTTGGCCAGGGCCACCGGGTCGAATTCGACCTGGAGCTCCGGATCGCGCAGGCCGGTCGCGAACACCTGGTCGACCCCCGACAGGCGCTCGAGGTCACCCTTGAACTGGTGCGCGCGCGACCGCAGCAGTTCGTCGGCCGCCTGCCCGGTGACCAGTACCATTGCCGTCGGGAAGCCGTTCGAGGTGGTGATCTCGATCACCTGCGGGTCCTTGGACTCGGGCGGCAGCTCGGCCTTCGCCTTGTTCTGGATCTCGCGGCGCAGGTCGTTGATGCGCTTGTCGAAAACCCGTTCGTCGATGTCGCGGAAGCGCACCAGGATGGATGCCACGTTCTCGCGCGAGGACGACATCACGAAGCGAACGTCGGAAACACCCTTGATTGCGTCCTCCAGCGGCTTGGTGACGCGCTTTTCGACGTCCTCCGCCGAGGCGCCAGGCAACACCGTGGTGATCATGACCCAGTTGAAGTTGATTTCCGGATCCTGCTCCCGCGGCATGGAAAGATAGGCGAGCGCGCCAAGCGCCAGGACCACCGCAAAGGCGATGTTTGCCAGCGGATGGTTGCGGATCAGCCGCTCCAGAAAGCTCATTTCGTCGCCACCGCGCTCTTCACGGTGACTGTCATCCCGTCCTGCAGGGCGTGGCGGCCAAGGGTGGCGAGTTGGGCATCCGATGCCAGATCGGCGCGCACCGGACGTCCTTCCTGGGCGAGCGCAAGCTCATGGAAGCGCGCCTTGCCACCATCGATCACGAACACGCCGTAGCGGCCGTTGCGGCGCAAGATGTATTCCGGCGCCAGATGCCAGCCTGGCTCCTGCCAGACCAGCCGGCCCTCGGTGCCCGGTGCCGGCGGCAGGCCGGCGAAGCGGAAGCGCGCTTCGACGGTGCGCGCCTCGCGGTTGATGGCCGGCGAAACGCGCAGCGGCTCAAGCGCGAAGCGCCCTCCCGGAGTAAGAAACTCGGCCTTTGCAGCGGCCCGGAGACCTTCTGCATCGCGCGCCTGGACTTGCGCCACCAGTTGCAGGTCCGTCGTATCGGCCAGGCTGAACAACGGCGTCCCCGGGGAGGCCAGCTCGCCCAGCTGCGCGGCACGGGAGCGGATCACGCCGGTGAAGGGCGCCACCACGGTACATTTCTCGACGGCATGCCGCGCGCTATCCCGGTTGGCGCGGGCCGCCTGCACGTCGGCGCGGGCCGCGGCGGCCTCGGTTTCGCGCAGGCTGGCAGCCTCGGCGGAAATGAAATTCTTTTCACGCAGGCTGCGGGCCCGGGCCGATTGCGCCTCGGCCTGGGCCAGGCGCGCATCGGCCTGGGCCAGAACCGCCTCGGCGCGGGCCTGTGCCAGGCGCGCATCGGTCGAATCCAGCCGGACCAGCAGCTGGCCACGCTTTACCGTATCGCCCGTGTCGGCGGCAACGGCGACGATGCGGGCCGAAGCCTCGGCCGCCAGGCGTGCCTCATGCTTGCCCTGGGCAGTCGCCGGCGCTTCACGCCCCGGCTGGAACGCCAGGTCGGCAAAACGGCTGACGGCTACGACAGGGTGCTCGGACTTGGCCACGGCCGACTCGGCGGCATCGTCGCCGCAGGAAGCCAACGGCAGCGCCAGGAAGGAAAGCAGCCAGGGAAAGGACCACCGCGCGGCCATCATGCCCCCCCTTCGGCAACCAGGCCGCGCAGCGCTATGTCGAGGTGCGTCGCCAGATAGGTATCCGGGTCGTGCTTGCCGCAACCACAGGCGCCCAGCGAGTAATGCCAGATCAGCATCATCAGCACCGGGGCGAAGATCACGTCGATCGCGGTTTCGAGGTCTACGTTGCGGAACTCGCCGCGCGACATGCCGCGCTGCAGGATGCGACGCATCAGCTCGCGGCCGCGGGTGATCACGGTGTCGTTGTAGTAGGTGGCCAGCTCCGGAAAATTGCCGGCTTCGCTGATCATCAGCTTGGGCACGCCGGCCAGCGAGCTGGCGCCGATGCGCTGCCACCATTCGAGGATCAGCCGGCGCAGGAGCTCGGCACTGCTGCCGGTAAAGCTATCCACCAGGCCGGCGCCGGCTTCCAGAATCGGCACGATGCCTTCCTGGATCACCGCCTTGAACAGGGCTTCCTTGCTGTCGAAGTAAAGATAGAGCGTCCCCTTGGAGACGCCGGCGCGCGCCGCTACGTCTTCCAGTCGTGTGCCGACGAAGCCTTTTTCGACAAAGAGTTCCAGCGCCGCCGCGGTAAGCTCGCCGGGGCGGGCTTCCTTTCGGCGCTGTCGGCTGGGAGTCGCAATATCCATGGCAATGACCTAGTTACTGACCAGTCAGTCAGTATACTGATCCACGCTGCCCGGTCAACTCCCCGGGGCGGCGGCATACGAAAACCGCGTTCCGGGGTAAAGTCGGCGCGCAAGGTCGCCGGGCACGCCCGGTTGCGGCCGAACCGGCAAGGCAGGGAGCCCCGCAATGCGCATCGAAGCAGAACTCAAGCTCGACTTCCAGGATGTCCTGATCCGGCCCAAGCGTTCGACCCTCGGCTCGCGCGCCGAGGTCGAGCTTTCCCGGGAGTTCAGCTTCCGCCACTCCGGCGCGGCCTACCGTGGCGTGCCCATCATCGCCGCCAACATGGACACCGTGGGCACCTTCGAGATGGCCGGCGCCCTCGCCCGCCACCGTTTGGCATCCGCCCTGCACAAGCATTACGGGGACAGCCAGCTGATCGATTTCTTCGGTGGCCTGGCCGACGACGCCACGGTGTTCTATTCGATGGGCATCACGCGCGAGGACTACGAGAAGTTTCGCCGCGTCAAGGAGGAAGCCGGTGATGCCATCGGCTTTGTCTGCGTCGATGTCGCCAACGGCTACACCAAGGCCTTCGTCGACTTCCTGCAGACGCTGCGCGCGGCCTACCCGCGAGTCACCATCATGGCCGGCAACGTGGTCACCGGCGAGATGGCGGAAGAGCTGATCCTCGACGGCGCCGACATCGTCAAGGTCGGCATCGGCCCCGGCTCGGTGTGCACCACGCGCAAGATGACCGGCGTCGGCTATCCGCAGCTCTCGGCGATCATCGAGTGTGCCGATGCTGCCCACGGCCTGGGCGGGCTGATCTGCGCCGACGGCGGCTGCACCTCGGCCGGCGACCTGGCCAAGGCCTTCGGCGGCGGCGCCGATTTCATCATGCTCGGCGGCATGCTCGCCGGCCACGACGAATGCATGGGAGAGGTGGTCGAAAGGAATGGCGAGCGCAAGATGCGCTTCTACGGCATGAGCTCGCGCGCGGCGATGGACAAGCACGCCGGCGGCGTCGCCCACTACCGCGCCTCGGAAGGCAAGGAAGTGCTGCTCGACTGCCGCGGCCCGGTGGACGCCACGGTGCAGGAAATCCTCGGCGGCGTACGTTCGGCCTGCACCTATGTCGGCGCCCGCAAGCTCAAGGAACTGTCCAAACGCACCACCTTCGTCCGCGTCGCCCGCCAGCTCAACGACGTTTTCGGCCAGTCATGACCATTGCCATCGCCTTGCGCAGGCTGCTGATCACGGCCCTGCTGCTGGCGCTAGCCGCCTGTGGCGGCAAGCCCAAGGAAGCCCCGTTGCCCGCAGGCAGCAAGGTGCTGGCGCTGGGCGACAGCCTCACCGCGCCGCACGGCATCCAGCCCGGCGAAGACTGGCCGACACGACTGGGCCGCCAGACCGGCTGGCAGGTGATCAACGGCGGTGTCAGCGGCAACACCAGCGCGCAGGCCCTGGAACGGCTGCCGAACCTGCTCGACGAACACGAGCCGCGGCTGGTGCTGGTAACCCTGGGCGGCAACGACATGCTGCGCAAGCTGCCGCAGGACCAGACCGTCGCCAACCTCGGCCGCATGCTCGACATGGCGCGCAACAAAGGCGCCAAGGTCGTGCTGCTGGCCACGCCCAAGCCCAGCATCGCCGGCGCCGTGCTGAACAACCTCTCGCCGCCCGACTACTACGCCGAAATTGCCAAGGAACGGAAGGTGCCGCTGATCGCCGACGCGATTTCCGAAGTGCTGTCCGACACCAATCTCAAGGGCGACCAGATCCACCCCAATGCCGCCGGCCATGCCAGGCTCGGCGAACTGATCCACGCGGAGCTGAAGAAGATCGGTTTCGCGGGCTAGCGCACCGACTGTCGGCCAGGCCGCGCCACCGCTCCATGCTGGACGAATACTTGACGTTCGCGTAATCTCGATCGCAGCTTGCGGCTAGCTCCGCGCCGGTCATGTCCAATCCCTGCGAACCAGGAGCCAAGTCACGCTAACCCCTTTTTTAGCTTTCGCGGAAGGAACAAGATCGGGGCCGGGTGGTGAGCGACGGCCTCACGGAAACATGCCCGGAACTGGACTGGGAAGCGAACCGGAACGTCAGAGTCATTTGACTTTCTATGGCTCCTATAGCCGGCCACGAAGCGAACTACTGAACGGCGCTGACCAGATAATCAGCGACAGGCCACGGTTTCGCGTGGCAAACCGGTTGAATGGAGTAATTTGATGCGATATCATCATCACATCAAATCATCACACTCCACCATGCGCACCACCCTGGACATCGAAGACGACGTGCTTCTCGCCGCCAAGGAGCTTGCCCGCCGCAGCGGCAGCAGCGCCGGGCAGGTGATCTCGCGCCTCGCGCGGCAAGCGCTGACGCAGGCAGCGAATACATCCGCCGCCGGCGCCGGGGAGCCCGACGCCATATTCGGCTTTCGCCCTTTCCCGGCACGCGGCACGGTGGTCGGCAATGAGCAGGTCGACACGCTGCGCGACGGCGAAGGCATTTGATGCGGGCGCTGCTCGACGTCAATGTGCTGATCGCACTGCTCGACGCCGCGCACCTGCACCATGCCCGCGCGATGACTTGGCTGCTGGAGAACATCCACGATGGATGGGCATCCTGCCCACTGACGCAGAACGGCTGCATCCGCATCATGTCGCTGCCGGGCTATCAGAATCCGGTGCCCGCGGCGGCGGTGGCGGAACGCCTCGCCGCAGCGACAGCAACAGATCACCACGCGTTCTGGCCCGATGCGATCAGCCTGCTGGAGCCCGGTCGCATTGTTTGGAATTCGGTGCTTGGCAGCCGCCAGGTCACTGACGCGTGTCTGCTGGCCCTCGCCGTTGCGAAAAATGGCCGCCTCGTCACTTTGGATCGCGCCGTGCCCTTGCAAGCCGTGCGCGGAGCCAAGCCGAAGCATCTTGTCGTGATCTAAACCGCCCCGACCCTGCCGCCCACCGGGTTGCTTTCGCGCCCCCTTTCCAGTAGTTTCGCCGTTTCACCCGGCCCTTCCGGAACCGAGACAGACCCATGAACGCCAACGAAAAATTCATCGCCGCCGACGCCCATGTCGACGCGGCCGCCATTGCCCCCCTGCCCAATTCAAAGAAAACCTACGTCGCCGGCAGCCGGCCCGACATCCGCGTGCCGATGCGCGAGATCGCGCAGACGCCGACCGGCGATACGCCGAACCCATCGGTCACGGTCTACGACTGCTCCGGCCCCTATACCGACCCGGCGGTGAAGGTCGACATCCGCAAGGGGCTGGCCGCCCTGCGCGCTGGATGGATCGCCGAGCGCAATGACACCGAGGAACTGCCCGACCTGTCCTCCGAGTACGGTCGCCAGCGCGCCATCGACGCCGAGCTCGCCGGCCTGCGCTTTGAATTGGGCCGCAAGCCGCGCCGCGCGCTGTCGGGAAAGAACGTGACGCAGATGCATTACGCCCGCGCCGGCATCGTCACGCCGGAAATGGAATACATCGCCATCCGCGAAAACCAGAAGCTCGATGGGCTGGATGAACAGCTGCGCCGCCAGCACCCGGGGCAGAGTTTCGGCGCCTCGATTCCGCGCGTGATCACCCCCGAGTTCGTGCGCGACGAGGTGGCCCGCGGCCGCGCCATCATCCCCAACAACATCAATCACCCGGAAAGCGAGCCGATGATCATCGGCCGCAACTTCCTCACCAAGATCAACTGCAACATCGGCAACTCGCCGCTGGCCTCGACCATCCAGGAAGAAGTCGACAAGATGACCTGGGCCATCCGCTGGGGCGGCGACACGGTGATGGACCTTTCCACCGGCAAGAACATCCACGAAACGCGCGAGTGGATCGTGCGCAACTCGCCGGTGCCGATCGGTACCGTGCCGATCTACCAGGCGCTGGAAAAGGTCGATGGCAAGGCCGAAGACCTGACCTGGGAACTGTTCCGCGACACCCTGATCGAGCAGGCCGAACAGGGCGTGGACTATTTCACCATCCATGCCGGCGTGCTGCTGCGCTATATCCCGATGACGGCCAAGCGCATGACGGGCATCGTCTCGCGCGGCGGCTCGATCCTCGCCAAGTGGTGCCTGGCGCATCACAAGGAAAACTTCCTCTACACCCATTTCGAGGACATCTGCGAGATCATGAAGGCCTACGACGTGGCCTTCAGCCTCGGCGACGGCCTGCGCCCCGGCTCGATCTACGATGCCAACGACGATGCCCAGATGGGCGAACTGGCGACACTCGGCGAGCTGACGCAGATCGCCTGGAAGCACGACGTGCAGGTGATGATCGAAGGCCCCGGCCACGTGCCCATGCACATGATCAAGCACAACATGGACGAGCAGTTGCGCCTCTGCGGCGAGGCGCCCTTCTACACGCTCGGCCCGCTGACCACCGACATCGCGCCGGGCTACGACCACATCACCAGCGCCATCGGCGCCGCCATGATCGGCTGGTACGGCACCGCCATGCTCTGCTACGTGACGCCCAAGGAGCACCTCGGCCTGCCCGACAAGAACGACGTCAAAGACGGCATCATGGCCTACAAGATCGCCGCCCACGCCGCCGACCTGGCCAAGGGCCACCCGGGGGCGCAGGCGCGCGACAACGCGCTGTCGAAGGCGCGCTTCGAGTTCCGCTGGGAGGACCAGTTCAACCTCGGCCTCGATCCCGACAAGGCGCGCGAATTCCACGATGAGACCCTGCCGCAGCAGGGCGCCAAGCTGGCGCACTTCTGCTCGATGTGCGGGCCGCACTTCTGCTCCATGAAAATCACCCAGGACGTGCGCGAATACGCGGCGAAGATCGGCGTCTCGGAACAGGAGGCCCTGGCCAAGGGCATGGAGGTCAAGGCCGTCGAGTTCGTGCAAAGCGGCGCCGAGGTCTACAAGAAGACGGCCTGAGGCGGACAAAAGTCGGCGCTGATGGTACGGCGGGTACGGCGGATACGGCGGGCCTCGCGGCGATAGTGCAGCCCATGAACTGTCGTCCCGGCTGCGGCGCCTGCTGCATCGCGCCTTCGATCAGCACCCTGGACAAACCGGCCGGCGACGCCTGCGTGCACCTGACCGCCGACTATCGCTGCACGCTGTTCGGCAGCTCGAAACGGCCGTCCTGCTGCTCGGGACTGCAACCCTCGGCCGAGATGTGCGGCAGCCACCGCGACGAGGCCCTGGCCTGGCTGGCGCGGCTCGAGG
>Ga0172367_10000165_pt1 | contig 101026 bp, 108 predicted proteins | sample Lak10m_FD_114542 | JGI IMG/M metagenome (GOLD analysis project Ga0172367, IMG submission 114542) | Freshwater microbial communities from Kabuno Bay, South-Kivu, Congo - kab_022012_10m | ecosystem: Environmental > Aquatic > Freshwater > Lake | place: Democratic Republic of the Congo... | reverse complement strand
GGAGGGTTAGGGTGGGGGGGAGGTTGCCATGAAAGTACTCCGTTGCAGCTTCCCCCACCCCCTGCCCCCCTCCCGCAAGGGGAGGGGGAAACTTTCCGAAATAATAAATGTTCCATGGTACTAGCGTTGCGCCCCTACGAGAAACTCACGTATAACGCAACAAGGCAGGGAACCGAAGCTCCCTGCCTTGTTATATACTACAACCACGTGAGTTGCATAAAGACGGATTACATCATTCCGCCCATGCCACCCATGCCGCCCATGCCACCAGGCATTCCGCCAGCCATGCCGGCGCCGCCATCTTCTTTCGGCTTTTCGGCGATGAGTGCTTCCGTTGTCAGCATCAGGCCCGCAATTGAAGCGGCGTTCTGCAGCGCACTGCGGGATACCTTGGTCGGGTCGATAATGCCGGTGACGATCATATCGACGTATTCGTCATTGGCGGCGTCGTATCCAAAGGCATCTTTGCCGTTCTTGACCTTGTCAACTACGATCGAAGCATCGATCCCTGCGTTTTCTGCTATCTGGCGAATCGGTGCTTCAAGGGAAGCTCTGATTACGTTGACGCCAAACTGCTGTTCGGTGGCGAGTTTGAGCACGCCAAGTGCTGTAAGAGCGCGGATGTAAGCAACGCCGCCTCCAGGAACGATGCCCTCGTCAACTGCTGCGCGGGTGGCGTGCAGTGCATCTTCAACACGGGCTTTTTTCTCTTTCATTTCAACTTCAGTTGCTGCGCCGACTTTGATAACGGCAACGCCGCCAACCAGTTTGGCCAGACGTTCCTGGAGTTTTTCCTTGTCATAGTCGCTGGTTGTTTCTTCAGCTTGGGCACGGATCATCTTGACGCGACCCTGGATGGCTTCTTCCTTGCCATTGCCGTCGATGATGGTGGTGTTGTCTTTGTCGATGGTGATGCGTTTTGCCTGGCCAAGCATATCAACAGTCGTCTGGTCAAGTTTGAAACCGACTTCTTCAGATACAACCGTACCGCCGGTCAGGATGGCGATATCTTCCAGCATGGCCTTACGACGATCGCCGAAGCCGGGAGCCTTGACAGCACAGACATTCAGAACGCCGCGCAGTTTGTTGACAACCAGAGTTGCCAGCGCTTCGCCTTCGATATCTTCAGCGATAATCAGGAGCGGACGGCCGGATTTTGCACTTGCTTCCAGAACCGGAAGCAGGTCCTTCATGTTGGAGATCTTTTTGTCGTGGATCAGGATCATGGCGTTTTCGATCGAGCATTCCATCCGCTCCGAATCGGTCACAAAGTACGGGGAGAGGTAACCGCGGTCGAACTGCATACCTTCAACAGTTTCGAGTGTTGTTTCCATCGCCTTTGCTTCTTCAACCGTAATAACGCCCTCTTTACCGACTTTTTCCATCGCTTCGGCAATGATGTCGCCGATGGTCTTGTCGTTGTTGGCGGAGATGGTGCCAACCTGAGCGATTTCTTTGTGATCCTTGATCGGTTTGGAGATTTTCTTCAGTTCAGCGACGATGGCTTCAACAGCCTTGTCGATGCCGCGTTTAATTTCCATCGGATTGTGGCCGGCAGCCACCAGCTTGGAACCCTGTTTGTAAATGGCCTGAGCCAGAACTGTAGCTGTTGTCGTGCCGTCGCCGGCGATGTCGGATGTTTTGGAAGCAACTTCCTTGACCAACTGTGCGCCCATGTTTTCGAACTTGTCTTCCAGCTCGATCTCTTTGGCAACGCTGACGCCGTCTTTTGTGATCAGCGGTGAACCGTATGATTTGTCGATAACAACATTGCGCCCCTTCGGTCCGAGTGTTACTTTTACAGTGTCGGCGAGTATGTTAACGCCCTTCAGAATAGCGTTACGGCCGTCCTGGTCGAATTTGATAATCTTTGCTGCCATTGTGTAATCCTCCGTGATTTATTTTTTAATTTATTGAACAACTGCCAACAGGTCGTCTTCGCGCATCATCAGGTAATCGTCGCCGTCTACCTTGATTTCTGTGCCGGCGTATTTGCCGAACAGTACGATATCGCCAACTTTGACATCCAGCGGAAGAACTTTGCCGTCATCAGTTTTTTTGCCGTTACCGGCAGCCACGATCTCGCCGCGCTGTGGTTTTTCTTTTGCGGTTTCAGGAATGAAAAGCCCCCCCGCTGTTTTTGTTTCTTCTTCAACTCGTTTGACAATGATGCGATCCTGCAGTGGTCGTAAATTCATCGGTACTACTCCTTTCTATCCTTGTGGTGTGATGTCTGAGACAAAATTAGCACTCACATCAACAGAGTGCTAATACAAGGCAATATAAACAGTGCGATTTCAAAAATCAAGGGGTAGGAGAATATTTTTTTGTTTCCGGGTAACCGCTGTTTGATAACCCGCTTTACAAACATCGCATAGCTGCTAGTATGCCGGTCTCTTGGAATTGTTATCAACGATCGGATCCCTCTATGATTTTTCGGAATGCGCTCATCCGCTTCTCCCGCACTATTCTGGTAACAGCATCTCTGCTGATTCCCCTCACTCTTGCTTTTGTTATTTACGTTCGTGCAGAAAAAGAGATCGATCACGCCAACGACAGGCGGCACACCTCGTATCTGCTGGCCAGTGAACTGCGCCAATCTTCGGATGACCTGACCCGCATGGCCCGCACGTTCGTCATTACTGGCGAATCAAAATACAAACGGCAGTATCAGGCGGTGCTTGATATCCGTGATGGCAGGAGAGCGCGCCCGGAAGGGTATTCACGCATATACTGGGACCTGGTGCTGGATGGTTCCAATCCGCCCCGCCCCGACACGCCTGACGCGATTCCTCTGCTCGAACTGATGCGACAGAGCGGCTTTACGGCCCGGGAGTTGGCGAAACTCTCTGACGCCAAACTGAAATCTGATCAGCTGGCTGTCATTGAGCAAGAAGCCATGAAACTGGCGGTTGCTGTCGGCCCGGACGCTGAGTCCTCACGGGCCAGAGCACGGCTGTTGATGTTTGATCAGCACTATCACCGTGCTAAAGCCGATATCATGAAGCCGATAGACGACTTTTTCACGATGATGGACACGCGGACTCAAAACTCCATCCGTGCTGCAGAAAAGCAGGCACTGCTGCTGCGTGTTTTATTTATTTCATGTGCCGCATGGCTGACGATCATGCTCTGGCGGACCTACCGGGCTTTACGTAACACACTCGGAGGAGACCTTGACACCCTCTATGCCCATTTCTCCCGCATGGGTCAGGGTGATTTTTCTGCCGACATTGCCGTTCCGAAGCAGCAGACCGTAAGCGTGATGGGTTGGCTGGCGGAAATGCAGGCCAAGCTCGTCTCACTCGAACAGAAACGTAATCTGACAGAGGATGCACTGCGGGAGAGCGAGGAAAAGTACCGCATTCTGTTCAGAGACTCACCGGATGCATATCTGATCATCGTCGACAGCCTTTTCGTCGATTGCAACCGTGCGGCAGAAGCCATGCTGCGGGCTGACCGGGTGGATATTATCGGGAAGCATCCTAAAATGTATTCACCTGAGTTTCAGCCTGATGGCAGCAGCTCATCCGAAGCGGCCGAGCAGAGAATTGCAGAAGCGTTGCAGAACGGCAGCAGCACCTTCGAATGGGTGCATCGCCGCCAGGATGGTTCTCTGTTTCATGTTGACGTATCGGTCGCGTCAATGATGCTGGATAGCAAACCGGCACTGTTTGTGACTTGGCACGATATCACCAAGCGCAAGCAGGCTGAACGTGAACTGCTCGACAAGAATGCCGAGCTGGAGCGTTTCACTTATTCCGTTTCGCATGACCTGAAAAGCCCGTTAATCACGATTCAGAGTTTTGCCGGACAGGTCATGCAGGATGTAGAAACCGGACGTACTGCGCGCATCGGCAGCGATCTTACAAGGATCATGGTGGCTTCCTCAAAAATGACCGCCCTGCTTAACGATTTGCTGGAGCTGTCTCGCGCCGGTAAAATGATGGGCACTCCGTCACTCATCGATATGGAGCGGCTGATATCCGATGTCCTGACTCGATTGGCTGGTTCACTCCAGCAACATCAGATAGAGGTCGTTGTTCAGCCCGGAATCCCGGCTGCGCATGGTGACCGGCTACGAATCGCAACCGTACTTCAGAACCTGCTGGAAAATGCCATCAAATACAGGGGAGATCAGCCGGTACCCCGCATAACGATCGGCTCGCGCCAGAATGGCACCATGCCACTGTTTTTTGTCAGCGATAACGGCCAGGGGATCGAAGCGCGTTTCCACGAAAACATCTTCGGCCTGTTTAACAAGCTGGACAATAAGAGTGAAGGGACCGGAGTCGGTCTTGCGCTGGTCAAACGGATTGTAGAGGTTCATGGCGGACGGGTCTGGGTGGAGTCTGACGGGCTGGGCCGGGGAAGCACATTCTTTTTTACGTTTTCAGTTCAGGTGGAGCATGTGCGCTGAACTATCATTCACGGGCCACTCCCGGGAGTAGTGTTATGAAAGCATCTGTTGACATTCTTCCACAAAAAAGCGGTGTAGTCAGCAGAGTATTCTGCCGCCTGATCGCTTCTCTGCTGCTGGTAATCGCCCTGCATGCTTCCACCTGTGCAGGCGACGACACCAAGGACATCTTGACCCCTGCAGAACGACTCTGGCTCATGCAAAACAAGTCCCGAATCGTTCTTGCCATTGAAACTGGTTATGCGCCGTTTGTTTTTCTTGACTCACAGGATCAACCAGCCGGACTCGCGCATGAATTTCTACAGCTGCTCGAATCAAAAATCGGTTTTCACTTCAATCAGCGGCGATTTTCCTCTCTTGACGATATCCTCGCAAAGGTACGGAGCGGAGAGGTCCAGATCGTTAACGCTGTTACAAAGTCCCCCGCGCGATCCGGTTTCATCTCCTTTACCGCCCCTTTTATTACCGTGCCGAGTGTTATTGTCGTGCGCAGTGAGCGCACGGGCAGACTCGGCACAAAGGATCTTTCCGGCTTGAAACTCTCGCTTGTCAAGAGTTATGCCGTCACGGAATTCCTTGAAAACAAGAATCTCGGCTTTGTAACCGATCTGGCTGCCGATGACCTGGCTGCGCTCTATAATGTTTCATTCAAGCGTTCTGATGCCACTGTTATCGATCTTGCCACCGCCTCGTACCTGATTACGAAGAAGAACATCACCAATCTTCGTGTAGCCGGTGAAGCCAATTTTGACTATCAGCTTTCGATGGGTGTTCCGAACACTGAACCGGTGCTGTACGGCATTCTTCAAAAGGGGCTGCGGGCTATCACCGAGGCGGAACGGCAGGAGATCCGCACGAGATGGGTCAATCCCACGGGACAAAGCATGTTCTCCGACCGTCGCCTGTGGCTGGCAACAGCGGGGTTTTGCCTGCTTATTGCCGGCATAGTTACCTGGAATCGGATGCTCCGCCTGGAAGTGCGTAAAAAGACCAGAGCCATCACAGAGTCTGCGGAGAAATACAAAATTCTGGCAACGCGCCAGAATGCGCTCCTGAGCGCTGTTCCCGATATCATCATGGAAGTTGATAATAATAAAATGTATACCTGGTCAAACAGTGCCGGTAGGGAGTTCTTCGGAGAAGATGTGATCGGCAAAGAGGCTTCTTTTTATATCGAACAGGGGCAGAACACATTGGATGCCGTCCAGCCGTTATTTCAAGGCTCTGAAAAAGTCCTCTATATCGAAAGCTGGCAGAGGCGCAAAGATGGCGAGATCAGGCTTTTAGCATGGTGGTGCAAAGTGCTGGAAGATGAGCACGGCTCTGTAAAAGGGACGCTATCGACGGCACGGGATATTACCGAGCACAAACGTGCTGAGATAGCACTGCAGGATAAAAACACCGAACTGGAGCGTTTTACCTATTCCGTTTCCCACGACTTAAAAAGTCCGTTGATTACCATTCAGAGCTTTGCAGGCCAGATCAAGCATGACGTGGAATCCGGGCGCTATTCCCGTGTCAGTGGCGACCTTGCCAGGATTATCAGCGCCACCTCTAAAATGGCAGACCTGCTCAGAGATCTTCTGGCTCTTTCACGGGCCGGCAAGAGCATGGACACTCCCGCGCGAGTCGACATGCAGCAGGTCGTTTCCGACGTCCTGACACGGGTGGCCGGCCTGCTCCGTGAGCATCAGGTCGACGTCCTCGTACAACCCGGTCTTCCTGCTGTCTACGGTGACGAACAGCGGATCACGACGGTTCTTCAGAATCTGGTGGAAAATGCCGTTAAATACCGGAGTCTTCAACTAGCACCCCATATAACGATCGGCTCGCGGCAGGAAGGGGCAACTATCGTATTTTTTGTCAGTGACAACGGCCTGGGGATTGAAGCACGTTTCCATGATAATATCTTCGGCCTGTTTAACAAGCTGGACAGTGCGAGTGAAGGGACCGGAGTCGGCCTGGCACTGGTCAAGCGGATCATTGAAGTTCATGGTGGCCGCGTCTGGGTGGAATCGAAGGGCAGCGGCACCGGCAGCACCTTCTGCTTTACGCTACCGACGCCTTCAGAAAATTATCCGAAAAACATGATCAAGGAAAGCGTATGAACCACACTATGGTGAGCGATTACATGGCCCATGGATACTGCTTCTCGTGGGAAAAAGGTCTGGTCTGGCTGCACGTCACTTCCGACATACTGACGGGACTGTCATACTACGCAATTGCAATTGCAATGGCGTACTTTGCCTTCAAACGTCGGGACATCCTCTTCAAGGATGTGTTTGCGTTCTTTGCCACGTTTATTATTGCCTGTGGCACGACTCATTTTCTGGCGGCATATACCGTCTACGTGCCGCACTACTGGCTGGAGGGATACGTAAAAGCGCTGACGGCTCTGGTTTCGGCAATCGCTGCGGTTCTGTTCATCCCACGCATACCTGAGGCCATTGAACTGCCAAGCCTGGCGAAAACATTGCAAAAAGTGAATGAACTCAACGCCGAACAGAACCTGAATAAAGAGCGCCAGCTGATTCTGCTGAAGGTGTTCCAATACGAAGCCGAAGATATCAAGGATCTGCTCGATTTCGCCCTCGAACAGGCGCTGGAAATGACCTCAAGCCGCTTTGGCTATATCTATCTGTATGATGAAGAGAAGCGCCGGTTCACCCTCAATTCCTGGTCAAAGGGGGTGATGCCGGAATGCAGCATACAGGATGCGCAGTTGGTATATGATCTCGACAAGACCGGCCTGTGGGGTGAAGTTGTACGCCAGCGCAGGTCGATCGTCGTGAATGATTTTGCAGCCGAAAATCCGCTTAAACGGGGCTATCCCGAGGGACATGTCATGTTACAGCGTTTCGCTTCCGTCCCGCTTATCGATCGCGGCAGGATCGTTGCCGTTGTCGGGATGGCCAATAAGGAAAGCGACTATGATGATGCCAATCTCTTTCAGCTGACACTTCTGATGGATGCCGTCTGGAAGATTACCGAGCGACGGCGGGTCGAAGAGGAGTTGAAACAGAAAGTTGCCGAACTGGAGCGCTTTACCTATACCGTTTCGCACGACTTGAAAAGTCCGCTCATAACTATCAAGGGGTTTACCGGTGCGGTGGAAAAGGCGCTGGCTGACGGGAACTACGGGCAGATGCCGAACGATCTCAAACGAATCAGTAATGCCGCCGATAAAATGCGCGACCTTTTAAACGATCTGCTGGAACTCTCGCGCATCGGCCGTATTATGCATACACCGGAAGCGGTTGATATGAACCTGCTGCTGCAGGGTGTTGCCGCTGATCTGGCCGGACCTCTGCAGGCCGCCGGCACGGAACTGATCGTACAGCCGGGACTGCCGATGGTGCAATGTGATCGCCTGAGGATTGCCGAGTTGGTCCAGAATCTTGTGGAAAACGCCATTAAATATATCGGTGACCAGCCAGAGCCGCGTATCCGTTTCGGTGTTCGGGTTGATGGGGAGCAGCGGGTCTTTTTTGTTCAGGATAATGGCACCGGAATTGATGAAAAGTACCACGCCACCATCTTCGGACTGTTCAACCAACTGGATACAAAGAGCGATGGCACCGGTATTGGACTGGCACTGGCCAAACGAATCGTCGAGATACATGGCGGGCGGATCTGGGTGGAGTCTCACGGCAGTGGCACCGGCAGCACTTTCTGCTTTACACTGCCGAAGAAGTGATTGATCCGGTATTTCGCCGATCCGTTCCAAAAATCCGTTTGTAAAGCGCGGATAGTATGCTAAATACAACCATGTTACTTAATATTTTACTGACACCGTCTGCACGGAGGAACTGTACCCCATGAACGGAGAACCATTACATATTTTGCTGGTAGAAGATAATCCTGATCACGCTGAATTGGTAATTCGTAACATGGAGGATTTCAAGATCGGAAACAAGATCTTTCATGTAGAAGATGGCGAAGCAGCGCTCGACTATCTCTTTGGAAGGGGCACATATGCCGACCGGACACTCTTCCCCCTGCCGACGCTGATGTTACTTGATTTGCGTCTCCCCAAGGTTGACGGACTGCAAGTTCTGAAACAGGTCAAAGAGAATGCCGAACTTCAGGCACTGCCGGTGGTGATCCTGACAACCTCAGCCGCCGAACGCGATATGGCTATGGCGTATGAATACCACGCCAACAAAGCGATGTTTGAGGCTGTCAGTCGCGGCAAGCGTGAGTGGGAACAGACCTTTGATTCCGTTCCTGATCTGATTTCAATTATTGATACCAATCACACCATTGTCCGGGTTAACCGGGCCATGGCAGAACGCTGCGGATTACCCCCGGAACTGATAGCCGGCAAAAAATGCTATGAAGTCATGCACACCCTCCATCTCCCCCCCGAGTTTTGCCCCTACTCTAAAATGCTGCTTGATAAAGAAGTCCACCATGAAGTCGTAGAAGAAAAGGGCACCCTCAACGGCATCTTTGACGTCACTGTGTCGCCGCTCTTCAACTCAGCCGGTGAAATAACGTCTGCCGTTCATGTTGCCCGCGATATAAGCGAACGGATTCAGGCCGAACGGGCTCTGATAAAGAGCAGTGAGCTGCTGCGTCTGGCGCTGGATGCTTCCAGCGACGGCATCTGGGACTGGGATGTGCCCAACGGCAGCATTTACTGGAGTCCGCGCTGTTACACCATGCTGGGATATGAGCCCAACGAATTTCCGGTGACCTTCAAGAAGTGGAAAGAGTTGCTGCACCCCAGCGATAGTGACGAAGCAGCCGCCACCATACGGGAGATGATGAATATTGCTGACGGGAATTTCAGCATTGAATTCCGCATTGCCACCAAAGATGACAGCTGGCGCTGGATCATGTGGCGCGGCAAGCCGATTACCCGTAACGAAAAGGGGGATATTCTCCGCTTCGTTGGAACAAACACTGATATCAGCGAGCGCAAACAGGCCGAAGAGGAACGCCTGAAATTCGAACAGCAGTTTCAGCAGACCCAAAAGCTGGAAAGCCTCGGCGTTCTGGCTGGCGGCATCGCGCACGATTTCAACAATATTTTATCGATCATCCTTGGGCACTGCTACCTTTCCAAAGAGAGTGACCAGGACGAAAGTGACCAGCGGGAACGCATTGAACAGATCGAAATGGCAGCCAACCGGGCCGCAGAACTCTGTCGGCAGATGCTGGCCTATGCCGGTAAAAACCCGCTTGTACAGGACCGCTTAAATATGTCCGCCATGGTTACCGATATCGTGAAAATGCTCCAGTCGGCGATCAAGAAGAATGTCACCGTCGAGCTTTGCCTGACTGACGATGTACCGGAGATACTCGGGGATACCAGCCAGATCCAGCAGATCGTCATGAACCTGATTATCAATGCGGCCGAAGCTATCGGTGAAGCCAATGGCACTATCAGGATCGCTTTGACATCACCCCGTCTCACCGGCGAGCGAGCAGAACATGACTTCCTCAGTCGAGAGATTCCCGCCGGCTCATACGCCTGCCTGGAGGTGTCCGATAACGGATGCGGCATGAATCCGGACACTCAGAAACGGATCTTTGAGCCCTTCTACACGACCAAATTCACCGGTCGCGGGTTGGGCATGTCGGCCGGTCGCGGGTTGGGCATGTCGGCCATTCTCGGTATCATCAAGTCTCACGATGGCGCGCTACAGCTGGCTAGTACCCCCGGCATCGGGACGACCTTTAAAACCTACTTTCCGCTTATCAGTGATGTGGTACCGGTCACGACGCCGACTCCATCGCTTGAGATCGCTGAAATGGGCAGTGGCTGCGTTTTGCTGGTAGACGACGAAGAGACGCTGCGAACCATCGGCGCCGAACTGCTCGAATCGATGGGCTTCACCGTCATATCCGCTACCAACGGACGTGAAGCGTTGGAAATCTACCGCCAGCGGCCGTCAGACATTGATATCCTGCTCCTGGATCTGATTATGCCGGAGATGGGGGGGATCGCCACCTACCATGAAATCCGGAAAATATCACCGGACGTTCCCCTGATCGTCTGCAGCGGCTACGGCGTCGAAGAGGTCCTCGACAGTATCGGCAACGACCCCTGTGCCGGATTTGTTCAAAAGCCGTACCGGCCGGGCGAGTTACAGTCCGTACTGACCGCCTTCATACACAAAAGCCGGGCGATACGCGCAGCTGCGTGACGACCGATAAATTCCTCCTCCCGTTATCCTTCTCGTTTTAAATTTAGTTGGTCACGTCAATGTGTGGATGGCAAGAGATACCCACTGAAAACCTTAAAGGCGATCAAGACAGAACGTTGCCGCCCTTAATTGGGCTTTTGTGGCTAAAACTTCCGCTTGAATCCACATAATAATTACGAGATAATGTGTATAAAAATTACGAATGAGGTGCATCATGCTTGCTAGGACGAACGTAATCATAGATACCGACCTGCTGGATGAGGCTGGGAGATTGACCGGGATCAAGACGAAAAAAGATGTCATTGTATGTGCGTTGCAAGAGCTGATTAAACAGCGCAGCCGGAAACGCCTGCTTGCCATCCGCCATGCAGGGCTTTGGCAAGGCGATTTAAACGAACTTCGAGCAAGCCGCCATGATCTTGCTTGACACCAGCGCCCTGATTGAGTTTCTGAACCGTACCGGCTCTCGATATGACACAACGATTGAAACACTTATTTCAAGCGATGCCGTACTTGCCGTTGCGGATATGACGCTTACCGAGGTACTGCAGGGCATTCGGAGCGAGCGGGACTACCGCGAGGTACGCGCTTCACTCATAACGTTTCCAGTACTTTCCCTTACAGATCATACTTCCTACATCAAGGCAGCCGATATGTACCGGGCCTGCAGAGCCAAAGGATTGACCATCCGCAGCACCGTTGATCTACTGATAGCGCAGACCGCCATAGAAAACAGCGCCGAACTGTTACACAACGACCGCGACTTCGAAGCTCTCGCCACGGTTTCATCGCTCAAACTTTACCCCTGCTGACTTTTTAGACTACACGTGCTTTTTGTTTTGATCAGTACGCATCTGTTCGTCACATCAAAACCTGATTTCGTCGCAAAGGCCGCCATGTGGGGCATTTTGATTTTTTTTCATTACACTGCGCCAGTTATTGATTTCATTAGCTCAACAGCCATCTGCACATGATCATGCAACGCCTGAACATCATTTCGCAAGGCTGGCCGGTCAAGCGGCTCGTCCAGTGCCTCCAATGGTTCGTAGCGCAAGTGTGCGGCAAATGGATTGAGCATGATCATTGGTTTGAACTTCTCATTTCAGCCTGGTCAATGTGATTCATACAGTGTTCTCCCTTCACGCAATGCATGGGAAACGACATGGTTCCTGACATCTTTCCACTCTTCAATCTCCTGAGGAGTGAACACCAGAAAGTCCATGGGAATAAAATAATCACCCAGTATGCTTCTCATACGAGTCATTTCCGCCCGTCGGCTGCGCTGGGCATTGAATGGCCCTTCCTCGACAATCAGAAAATCAAGATCGGAATCGGCACGCGCCGTGCCGTGCGCATGGGAACCGAACAGGATGATTTTGCGGGGGTTTGCTTCCCGTACAAGCAAGTCGGTCATTTCTTGCAAGAGCTTTTCAGTTATCTGGAGCATATAAATCCCCCCAATTACCAGTAGGAAGGGCAAAGCGAAGTGTGCCCATCAGAATTGCCGCCATTTAGACGCCCGTTCCCAGCCGCACGAGAACCGGCTGCAATGCGCCAAGTTTCTCAATCGATGCCTTCAATTCAGCCAGCGCCTGCTCGTCAAAATACTTGCGCGGCTGGTCAGAGTCGGGCTGCAGATCCGCAATGTTCAGGTCATACAGCTTTCCCTTTTCATACGTGACTGGTATCGAAGCCGCCATGTCAATTCACCTCGAAGCTTGATGGTGAAAATGTCGCAATAGTATTCAAAAATCAAATCATTAGCAATCTGAAAAGGAGATGGCTCACGCGGAATCCGGACAAGGTGGTGCGTGGTGATTACGTTCTGTTCCGGCACAAAGAACTTTCCGACCGCATGGGGATGAAAAAGTCCGAAGATGTCGTGAAAATTCTCGGCTGCAACGAAGGGGATCTGCTCACCGTCGATTCGGAGAAGAAGTTCTACTGCAACGGTGAATACCTGTTCAGGGCAAAAGACATCTCCCTGAAGGGTGAACCACTGTAACACTTTATCTTCAATGGGTCTGTGCCTTACGGATTATTGTCTTGACTAAAGGGTCCACAAAACTGGTGTGAGTCATGGATGCATATTTTTTGGTTGAAAGCCCTCCTTCAAAACCACCCGGTCAAACCTCAAGCAAACGGTTAATTACTTTCTTTTACGGTCAGTCAGTAGCAGGTATTCATACGTGCCCCAAAATAATCTGGCTGACCAGCCGGGTGTCTCTTCCGTCATCTGCTGACCTGAAAGTTATCAACTTCAGGTCAGCATAGCGGGAAGATCGGTGGGAAGATAGATGGTGTAAGGTTGACGGTTACATGACGGCGATGGAAAGGATCTTTGGGTGTGACAATGCAGAACAAAGCCAATTGGGGTAGGAAAGTGTGACGCTATACAGAAGTAACGGTGCTATCTATCTTGACGTGCAGTGCTTAATAAACCATGTAGTTGGTCAAGCAAATAATCCATAGTGCATGAAAAGCCCCATGACCAGGGGTGGGCAGGGGGCCTGAAATGGTTGAGAACAATTAAAATGCGGATAGTTGCAAACAACTGATGTTGGCAAACTACCTCTGTATTATGCTTTGACTATTATTACTCGAACTGGAAGACATATTTTCGATGCTCTCTATTTTAGCATATGGACCGTAAGGAATACCGGAACCAGGAAACGTAAAAGTTGCAAGGTTAGCTTGGCGTGCCAGTGGGACATAATTGGGAGCGGCCTTAGCGATAGCCGCCTTTACCGCCATTACAATCAAGTCTGCAAATGGGTTACCGGTACTTGTGTTTTGTGGAACGTAAACCATCTTCTGGTTGTGCTCCCAAAGCACTTCACCTGTTTTGCCAGCTTTTATGATGTATGAGATATCGACCGTCACCTGGGTAGTCAAAATCATATATGCCGCATCCCATTGGTTAATTGTCACATATAGCACTGAATCTGCACCAAAAAGATTCGCAACTTTCTCTACTGGTGCGCTATGAACAAGGTTTGAATCTGACAAACCATCATCTTCTAGCATCCTTTTAACGAGGTTGACAGGGAATACGTAGTATCCATTTTCAGCCAAAGGAACTGATATTGTAGATAAGAAATAATCAGGTGCAGTAATTTCTACGCTACGGTTGACGACAGGTACCACTAATATTGAACTGGGTTTAGAAGCATTGAACTTTGTGTAATCCTTTGGTTGTGTTGTTACGCATCCCGTCAATAGAATAACTACTGAAATTAAAATCAATAATTTGGTCATTGGGGCGCCCCTTGAGTCTGCACTGGAAGTGCCTCTATTGTAATTGGCTTTTTATTTTTGTTAGTTTGTTTCTGAGCATTTGCAGTCATCTTCGTCATTAATATCCGAGATTCTGGCCATTTGTCATGTTCTTTCTGAAAATAGAGTAGGCTTTCCTGAGTCTTACCGCTTTCATAGAGTACAAAGCCATATTCAGCATAAATACCTGGCGGGACTCTGCCGGACTCGTCGCCCTCTTCAATGGTGTTTTTAAGGTCCTCTACAAACTGTTCGTATTCAGCTGGATTTTTATAGTGATCATAAAGTTTTTGATCATAATTGTTCCAGGCATATTTAGTGGTAGGTGCACAACCTGTTGCCAATAACATTGAAAAGAGAAACATCCATACACTCACTTTCTTCATTAAAATCTCCTGTCATCGAACCGTTATAGTTTTCAATTCACTTTCCACAAAAATATTCTGTTCATATACAACTTGTCCGTTATCAGAAATTGTCACACGATGCGTACCTGGTTCGATGGTCAACGTCTTTGTGTCGCCACTATATACAGCGGCCTTACCCACATTGAGTCCATCAATTAGTAAGTCAGCTGTTGCAGAAGCTCCTTTAATAGCTAAACTCGGGCGTGCATCAACTGACATTACTGAGGTGGAAGGCATTGAGCAGCCAAAGATAAATAATAGAAATATTAAAAAATAATATTTTTTCATTTTCTTACCTCTTCAACGAAAATTTTATCTGCCTTTAAAGCCGTTGTAGTTCCATTAATAACTTCACAAATGGAACCCTCATTATTCTCATTATCACCAAAAAATGAAGCAATGCGGATTTCAGCTATTTTTTTGGCTGGAAGGTGCATTTCGAATCCGGACTGTTTACTTTTGACAACTGCCCCTTGCTCCATGATTTGCAATACATCTCCAACTTTCAGTCCTTGTTTTTGACCACCGCTAATAAAAATATTTCCGTCCTGTATTTCCAGCACATCCGTTTTCCATTTTCGCTCATCTAAGGTTGACACTAATTTATCAAGCATGTCAGAAATAGCAGCAGATATTGCTCGATCATTAAGGGTCGCATCATATTCTGCACGACTTCCAAATCCCGCTATTTCTCCAGTTTCAGTATTCGCTTCACCTGTACCTGAGGCAGAATAGAAAGCTTGTCCAGTCCTGACATCAACCAATCTAGCTTCAACTTTTGCTCTAGCCGTTTGCACTTTAGTACTGGACAAAAAGCCTGATTTTCCTCCAACTGACCGTCCAAACTCTGTAACGGAACCAATAATCAGTGCGTCGACACCAACCAACTTAGCATCTCCACTTATTGACTGTTCTCGTTGAATTTTAGAGATATCCGTACGTTCAAAAACTACAAATTTATTAGACTTAATCAATTTTGCAGCAAGCATGTCAGATGCCTGTTTACCAATCCGATCATAATCTTGGTCTGTCATCAAGGAACGACCATAGTTAGACTCGTTACTAAATCTGGCAATCGCAACTTTACGCTTGTACAGTTTTGTAGTAGGTCGCTGCACAACGGCCTGTGCTTTAATCTGTTGAACTTTACTAACCGGAGATTCAACTTGTTCAGGAGGTGTTGAAACCGTGGCGCACCCCGTGAGTAAAAACAGTGCAATCCATAACATAATATTAAGATTACTAAACATTTTACCTCCTCCGTTTAAAACACTGCTGGCAGGGCAAGCATATGATATTTTGAACATTCTTAACAAAGTAAGGACTACCGACGTCCATTTACTTACATCTTTATGGAACCACAACATATGTGTTATTACCGCTTGCATCGATTTCTAACGTGTATCCAGTATAGGTATAAGTCAGTCGAGCTTTTGATCCGTTGCTGCCGGTAAACAGGAGTTGTCCTGACGTTGGAGTGCTCGAATATGTTGAAACGGTTAGAGGAGTAAGCGTTGTTACTGCAACATAACCGTTCACATGGTCGTAGTACGTACCACTTACGGACATTCTGTTACCGGTAAGAACAAAACTGAAATCCTTTGCCCAATATGTTCTGCTATTTGTGTCTTCAGTACGTACCACTGAAATATTCAGCGTTTTAGAAGAAGAGCCGCTGCTTATAGCAATGCTCCCGTTGAGAGTATAGGGCTGTGAACCAATTACACCTCGTAAATTGGAAAGTGACATATTGATACTTGTAATAGTGCCTGTTGAAGTGTTTGCTGCCCCACTGAATGTTACAGCACCTGATATTACCGGAGCAGATAAAGACTCTACGTATGAACTAAACGTTATCGTCCCTGAAAAAGCGCCCGATGAGTCATTACCATTAATAGTGAAACTTGCGGAACCACTATAGCCATAAATTGTGTCTTGTACAGTTACTGCAACAGTTTTTGCAACGTTCTTCGTGGCAATATTGACTACACTTTCTTCGAGAACTTTGGCTATTGATTGTATTTGTGGAGTCGCTTCTGATGTATTATCAACCTGTTTACCAAGTACACCCGCCGTTGCAATATTCTGGACACCCTGTACAGCATCAACTGATACTGCCTTTGCGTTGCTTGTCGTCACAGTTGCCTGAGAGGTACTACCCTTATAGCTTGCACTAATATCGGAACCTCCACCACCTCCGCCGCCACCACACCCAGCCAAACCTAATACAGCAACAACCAGCGTTCCTCTCAATAACCACATTTTCATTTCATGCTCTCCTTGTTCCCTCTGAATCTCCGCCTTGATGTCAGTCGGAGTCTTTTCATGTGCTACCAAAAGATGTGGGACTATACACAAAAGATCTCTAATGAACAAGTAAATTAATTAATTATGCATTTATATTCAATCTGAATTAAAATCATATACTTCTCAGAATTTCAGTCATCATGTCTCCATCTCAACAGAATGGTTTTAACTTTCTTTCCGGCTCTCTGCTACAGAACACACCTGTGATTGTTTCTCCACACATGCTCAAAAGGAGTATTCAAATATGCGTTTGCTTATAGCTCTTATTTTGTCAGTTCACTTTTTCGCCTTTGCCGCTCTGGCCAAATCCATTGAGAAGGTTAAGGTGCTGATGGGGCATGAGGAGGATCAAACTGCGATCGCATTTTCCGGCGATGGTTCATTCATGGCCACGGGAAGCGCCGACAAGACGGTTATCATCTGGGATGCTAAAACATTTCGGCAACTGAAGCACCTTACGGGTCATAGTGAAACCGTATGGGCCGCTGCATTTTCACCTGATGCTAAAACGCTGTATACCGGTGATAGCGACAAACGTGTTATTGCGTGGATGTTGCGAGCGGAGTGCAGAAATTGAAGTTTAAAGCCTATGGCAATGTTCGCAACATATCGGTTTCCCCGGACGGTCTTTCGATTGCAATAGCTGCAGAAGACAAGGTTTTGGCACTGTACAATCAAGAAGGCGAAAGGGTAAAAAAATTGAAGGGGCACAAAGAGGATGTGCGTTGTGTTGCATTTTCTCCTGACGGGACGAAAGTGGCCAGTGGATCACATGATAATTCTGTGATCATATGGGATCTTGCCACCGGCAAGGTTTTATCAATACTGAGAGGTCATACGAATAACATTATGAGCGTTTCGTTTACTCCAGATGGCAAGAAAATTATTTCAGCCGGCCAGGATAATCTTGTCATAGCCTGGGACGCGTCGAGTGGAGAACAGCTCCATATCCTCAATGACCATGGTGGTTCGGTCAGGGGGATTACCTTTGCAGGTGGAAAGATGATAAGCGTTGACAGCAGAACCAGCGTCACATTTGCATTTGGCATCCCCGTCAAGCAGGATTCGGGGAACTCCTGCAAGCTGATTGTATGGGATATGTCGAAATGGAAAGCCGAGAGTAAGGTTAACTCCGACTGTGAAGCCAATGACCTCGCTTCAAACGGTACATTTATCGGAGTTGCAGCAAAATCAACCAGTATATTCAAAGCACTTTAGTTCCATCGTACGGATAATTATCTTCGCGGCGGATTACTTTCTTTTTGACTTTCAGCACCCCTGTCTGCTACAAACTTCACCACAATTGTTTCACCAGACCGATATGGTGCCGTGCCTCGCAATGCACGGGTAAAAGGGAAGAGGGTGTGACTCCCTCGCTGTCCCGCAACTGTAAACAGGCGATGAACACCGCGATATACCACTGGATTTTTTCCGGGAAGGCGCGGTTAGTAAGATGACCCTGAAGCCAGGAAACCTGCCATGCCGATGTTAGTTTTGGACCTCCGTGGAACGAGGGGCCGAAGCCTGATCGTATCTGATTACCCGGTTTTCGAGCCCCTGTCCCCTTTTTTGGACCGGGGCTTTTTTGTGTGGAGACGCGTATGGCACAGATCATTTTTGTTACCGGCGGAGCGCGCAGCGGCAAAAGCAGCTTTGCCGAGAATCGGGCCGCTGAATTTGGTGAGAACCTCGGCTATCTGGCAACCGCCCGGGCGCTGGACGGCGAGATGGAAGAGCGCGTCAAACAGCATCAACAGCGTCGCGGCGCTGAATGGCACACCACCGAGGAACCGATCCGTCTGGCAGCGGCGCTGGCTGGCTGTGATGGCCGGCATCAGGTTATTCTGGTCGATTGCGTGACACTCTGGCTTTCGAATCTGATGTTCTTCTATGAAGATTCTGCAAAACCGTGCGAAGCGCCGATTGACGCGGATCTGCAGGCTTTGGAGAGTACCCTGCAGCGAATGGTGACGCCGGTAATTCTGGTCAGTAACGAGGTCGGCATGGGGATTGTGCCGGAGAATAAGCTGGCACGGCAGTTTCGCGACATCGCCGGCAGAACCAACCAGTTTCTGGCGGCCCTGGCGGATGAAGTACATGTTGTCATCAGCGGGATTCCATTACAGTTAAAATAAGTCGCGAAGGGAGCATTTTATGGACATCCTCAAGGATACGCTGGCGCGGATCAAGCCGGTTAACCCGGAACTGCTGCAGCAGACACAAAACAGACTGGACAACAAAACCAAGCCGCCCGGATCGCTGGGGCGGCTGGAGGAATTTGCCTGTCGTGTTGCAGCCATCAGTGGTAGCGTCGATCCGGATATTTCCAAAAAGGTAATTTACACCTTCGCCGGCGACCACGGCATCACCGAAGAGGGTGTTTCACTCTATCCGCGTGAAGTCACCACCCAGATGGTGCTCAACTTCCTGGCCGGCGGCGCCGGGGTCAACGTGCTGGCCCGCCATGCCGGCGCAGAAGTACGTGTCGTTGATGTCGGCGTTGATTTTGATTTCAAGGATGCGCCCGGCTTGATCAATCGCAAAATCGCCTACGGCACACAGAACTTCACCGCTAAGCCGGCCATGACCGCTGATGAAACCCTGGCCGCCCTGCAGGTCGGTATCGAACTGGCCAACCACTGCAAAGTGGAAGGGGTGGGACTGATCGGAACCGGCGAGATGGGGATCGGCAACACCTCGCCGTCATCGGCCATCATTGCGGCCATCGCCGGTAAAACCGTGACGGAAGTCACCCATCGCGGCACCGGAATTTCGGATGCTTCACTCGTAAACAAGATTCGCGTCATCACGAAAGGGTTGGAGCTCAACAAACCTGATCCAGGCGACCCTCTGGATGTGCTGGCCAAGGTCGGCGGCTTTGAAATCGCCGCCATAGCCGGACTGGTACTGGGGTGCGCCGCCAATTCGATTCCGGTGGTCATCGACGGCTTTATCTCCACCGCCGGTGCCCTGATCGCCAGCGAACTGCATCCCAACGTGCGCGACTACATCTTCGCCGCCCATCAGTCGGTGGAAGTCGGACACCACGTTATGCTGGAGCGGATCGGCCTGGAGCCGATTCTCGATCTGCATCTGCGTCTCGGCGAGGGAACCGGTGCGGCACTGGCCATGACGCTGATCGAAGCCGGCATAAAGGTGCTGAAAGAGATGGCAACCTTTGAACAAGCCGGGGTTTCGCACTGATCGTGTCATGCGCCTCTATCTGATAGCCCTGCAATTTTTGACGATCATCCCGCTCCCCTTCGACACCCGCTGTCAGAAGGATGATCTGGGGCGCTCGACGGCACTCTTTCCGCTGGTCGGCCTGACGATCGGGGCTCTGCTGGCCGGGCTGAACTGGTTGCTGGCTCCCTGGCTGGCGCGACCGCTCTGCGACGCCCTGCTGGTTACCGCCCTGGCGGCTGTGACCGGCGGTCTGCATCTGGATGGCCTGGCTGATGTCTGTGACGGCCTGGCGGCCCGTGGCGGACGCGAGCGTTTTCTGGCGGTCATGAAAGATTCACAGGTGGGGGCCATCGGCGCGGTCGGGCTGGTACTGGGATTGCTGCTGAAGTGGCAGGCGCTTGTGGCACTACCGATTGATTTCAAATGGCAGGCGCTGCTGCTCTTCCCGGCTCTGGCCCGCTTCGGGCAGGTGCTGATGATGACCAGAGCCCGCCATGCCCGCCAGGATGGCCTTGGAATTATTTTCGTGCAGGGGACCAGCACCTCTGGACTGGCGTTTTCTTTATGCACAACCGCTACGGCCAGCTTTTTTCTGCTCGGTGCAGACGGCATCATCGTCCTGACAACAGTCTGTCTGCTGACCGCTGCCGGTCGGCTCTTTTTTCAACACCGCTTGGGAGGCATAACCGGCGATACACTCGGTTGTATGAACGAACTGAATGAAATTCTGGCCCTGACAGGTATCTCGATAGCAACGCAGCTCACTTTCTCATAACACAAGGAAACCACTCACATGCTCACCCAGATTGAATCCGCCCGCCAGGGCATCCTGACCCCCCAGATGGCCGCCGTCGCGACCAAAGAAGAGCTCAGTAACGAGTACGTCCTGCAGATGACCGCCGAGGGGAAAATCGTCATCCCCTGGAACCACAACCGTAAACCGACGCGCATTGCCGGCATCGGCAAAGGGCTCTCCACCAAGGTGAACGCCTCGATCGGCACCTCCTCCGATATCATCGATTACCAGGCCGAGATTAATAAAGCGCTGGCGGCTCAGGAATCGGGCGCAGACACGCTGATGGAGTTGTCGGTCGGCGGCGACCTGGACCGGGTGCGGCGTGAAGTCATCGCCGCAGTTGATCTGCCGGTCGGCAATGTGCCACTCTATCAGGCTTTCTGTGAGGCAGCCCGTAAATACGGCGATCCCAACAAACTCGACGAAGAGATGCTCTTTGACATCATTGAGCGGCAGTGCGCCGACGGCATGGCTTTTATGGCGGTACACTGCGGCATTAACCTCTGCACCATCGAGCGCCTGCGCAAACAGGGCTACCGTTATGGTGGCCTGGTCAGTAAAGGTGGTGTCTCGATGGTAGCCTGGATGATGGCCAACAACCGTGAAAACCCGCTCTACGAACACTTTGACCGCGTGGTCGGCATTCTCAAAAAGTACGATACCGTGCTCTCGCTCGGCAATGGACTGCGGGCCGGCGCCATCCACGACTCTTCCGATCGGGCCCAGATTCAGGAGCTGCTCTTCAACTGCGAACTGGCCGAACTTGGTCGCGACATGGGCTGCCAGATGCTGGTGGAAGGGCCGGGACATGTGCCGCTGGACGAGATCGAGGGGAACATCCAGCTGCAGAAACGCATGAGCGGCGGCGCCCCCTACTATATGCTCGGTCCGATCGCCACCGATGTCGCCCCCGGCTTCGACCACATTACCGCTGCTATCGGCGCGGCCCAATCCAGCCGCTTCGGTGCTGACCTGATCTGCTACATCACACCGGCCGAGCATCTGGCACTTCCTAATGAAGATGATGTCCGCATGGGGGTCAAGGCGGCCAAAATCGCAGCCTACATTGGCGATATGAACAAATATCCCGAGAAAGGGCGTCTGCGCGACAAAGAGATGTCCAAGGCCCGCCGCGATCTGAAATGGGAGCGGCAATTCGAACTGGCGCTCTACCCCGAAGATGCCCGTGCCATCCGTGCCAGCAGAACTCCTGAAGATGAAGATACCTGCACCATGTGCGGAGATTTTTGCGCCTCGCGCGGGGCCGGTAAGCTCTTTGCCGGAGATTTGAAGGGCGATAAAATTTGACACGAATCCTCCCCTCCGACAACAGCTATAAAACCTTCTGCGATCTGGTCGGTGGCTACCGCATGTTCTGCGTTATGAACGAAGCGGTTCGGTCGGGTGTTATCGACCGGTTGGAGGAGCGGGAATGCAGCTGCAATGAGCTGCTGCAGGCGACCGCACTGCAACCTGAGGAGGGGCGGCGCTTTATTGAACTGCTGCTGAACGTCGGCCTGCTGGAGCAGTATGACAATCAGCTGTACCTGTCACGCTTCAGCCGCAGCTTTCTGAGCCGGACCAGCGCCACCAGCCAGCGGCATGTGCTGGAGTTTGAACCGACCTTGATCGAGACATGGCGCCAGCTGGGGAGCGTCCTGCAGCAGGGACAGGGCGCGCTGATTCGTGAGAAATCGGAGGATGACTACCGCAAACAACTGCAGCTCTACCAACAGGCCATGGCGGAGGCGGCGCAGGTCCGTTGCCGCGAGTTGTGGGATGCCGTCACGCTGCTGCCGGAGCAGGGTCTCATCATTGATATCGGTGCCGGAAACGGCAGCTATCTGCGCGAGTTTTTGCAGCGCCACCCGCAATGGCAGGCGCTGGCCTGCGACCTGCCGGATGTCTGTGACGGGATGGCGCCTCAGCCCACCCCTCAGAATCTGAAGATCCACCCCTGCAATATCCTTAATCAGCAGGAGCTGGCCGAACTCGTCGCGAACCATCGCGGCAGCGCCGACCTGCTGCTGTTCTCGAATCTCTGCCACTGCTACGGCCCGCTGGAAAATGCTGAACTGCTGCTGCAGACTGCGGAATTGCTGAAGCGGGACGGACTGCTGGTCGTGCATGATTTTTTCCGGGATGCCAACAGTTTCGGGGCACTCTACGACCTGCATATGCTGGCTAACACCTGGAACGGACGCTGTTATACCACCTCCGAGACCGCTGATCTGCTGCAGAGTGCCGGATTCATTCATTCCGCAATCATCGAACTTCCATCCCGCTCGCTGGCCATGATCGCCACCCGTACACACCCCTATCAAGCACCAACATCACTGCGTGCTCTTCAAAACTACGCCATCAATCACGGCTTCTTCGCCGCCGTCGAACTTGATCCATCCTCCATCCGCTGTGAAGCCTGGGTGCGCGCTAAATGTGCCTACGGCTGTCCGCTATACGGCAAACGTTGGAGTTGTCCTCCGCACTCCATGGACCAGGCCGGCTTCAAGGAGCTGCTGGGATCATATTCCCGCGCGCTGCTGGTGGCCGGTCAGCCGCCGCTGCGCGACTTTCAGCAGAATCTGCTTGATCTGGAACGGGAAGCATTTCTGGCCGGTTTCAAAAAAGCACTGATCTTCAGCGGTGGTCCCTGTTGTTGGTGCGAAAACTGTGACGATCAGCAGTGCCGTTTTCCGGAGAAGCGCCGTCCGTCACTGGAGTCGTGCGGCTGCGATGTCTTTGCCCTGGCGGAACAGTGCGGCATTCCGGTCGCTCCGCTGCGTAACAGAGATGATTTTGTGCAGTATTTCGGCCTGTTGCTGGTAGATTGAGTTCTCCCATGAAAATCGTTATCGTCGAAAATCCCCGTCCGTTGACTATCGAGCATTACAATGATGTCGCCAATGCGCCGCTCTCGGCCAGCCTGAACAGCGGCTATGCGCTGGCTATCGCCCGTCAGGCCGGTTGGGATACTGCCCATCTGGACTTCAGCACTAGCGGTGACATCGCCTCCGCTAGTGCAGCCCGCATCCTGGCCGAGGATGCCGATATCGTCCTGTTTCACTGGGTCTACGCCTGGGGTCATGAGGAGCTGCTTCGGACAACCATCACGCAACTACGAAACGAAAGTCGCACCAGAATAGGCGCTTTTGGCCTGTTTCCGACCCTCTCTTGCAACCGTCTCTTACAGTATGCCCCGCAGCTCGATTTCATCCTGGCCGGAGAATTTGAGGATTCGCTGAATGCACTTCTGCGGCACTTCGAGAAAGAGCATGCGATTGCAGCTCTACCGGGTGTTGTTATTCGCGGTCGAGCGTTCGTACCACGCCCTTTGATCGAAGATCTCTCCACACTGCCGATCCCGGATGACACCGGAGCCAACTGCAGCTATCCCAGCCTGAACATCGCCGCCAGTCGCGGCTGTTTCGGTGAATGTAGTTTCTGTTTTATCCATCGCTACTACGGCTGTAGCCGTCGCCGGACACGGGACCTCCCCTCGCTGGAACGGGAACTGGAGGTCCGCTTGGCGCGGCGCGATATACAGAGCCTCTATTTTATCGATCCAACCTTTATCGGACGGGGAGAGAGCGAGCGGAACCGAGCGCTTCAGATCGGACAGATGGCGCAGCGCCTTGCGCTTCCGTTCGGTTTCGAGGCGCGCGTGGACTGCATTGACGAGCAGTTGATGACAGCACTGACGCTACATGGCGCTACATCCGTCTTTCTCGGCATTGAATCCGGGTGTGATTCTGTACTGAAGCGCATCGATAAACGCATCACGACCGATCAGATCCGCCAGGCCGTGCGGATAATCACGGAGAGCGGCCTGCACCTCAATCTAGGTTTCATCATGTTTGAACCGGATTCGACTCTGGCCGAACTGGAAGCGAACTACCGCTTTCTGGAAGAGTTGGGCGTACTGAGTGAACAGGAGCTGACCGCCAACCTGCTCTACCACAACCAGATTGTGCTGTTCGGCTCGTCAGCCTGGGAGAGCTTTGAAAAGCAGGGGCGCCTGCTGTTGGATGAGCGCCTACCGTTTGAGGCCCGCTGCCGGTTTCGCGACGAGCGGGTGGCGTCGGTCTGCGAAGCGATGGGGCGGCTGACGTCCGTCTATTTCAGAGCGATGGATGCCAACCGACCGGCAATGCCTGATTCAGCAACCCGCTGCACCACGGTGCAGCAGTGCCTTCAACCCGGTATGGGCAGTAGCATCAACGAACTTATCAAAAATGCCTTTCAGGACCTCTGCCGTGCCGCTCACAGCGGCTCCCCGAAGCGTATCTCTCAGGTAGAACACGAATATGCAGAACGCCTGCACAACATCCCTGTAATGTAGTCTGGATTTTATCGTGACATCGACCACACTTTATGGCATTGTCCCGGCATTATGAGATTCAGCTTATCTTACGAGGATCCGGAATGACGCAGCCATCGTCAGTAAAAAGCAAAAAATCAGCGCCGGTGCCGTCACTCAATGAACGCCGTGCCGCAGATACCGTCAATCGCCAGATGCGGGCGGTGCTTGATTCGGCGACTGAATTATCCATCATAGCAACTGATACGAAGGGTACTATTACCATCTTCAGTCGCGGAGCCCAGAAAATGCTGGGATACAGCGGTGCTGAAGTAATCGGAAAACATAACCCGCTTCTTTTTCATCTTGAATCCGAGATTACAGCTCGCGCAGAGCTGCTCAGCCATGAATGCGGAGAGACGATTTCCGGTTTTGCCGTCTTCATAAAACAGACGGAAAGCCCTAACTCCGAACAGCACGAATGGACCTATTGCTGCAAGGATGGCCGCCGGATCCTCGTGTATCTGACGGTAACAGTTATTCGTGACGCACAGGGCACGGCCAGCGGCTACCTGGGTGTTGCCGAGGATATTACCGGACGCAAGGCCGCCGAACGGCAGCTCAAGGAGAGTCAGGAGCTCTTGAGCACCATCATCAACGCCCTGCCCAATCCACTCTTTTACAAGAATGAAGCCGGAATATACGTTGATTGCAACCAGGCCTTCTGCAATTTTCTGGGGCTCCCCAAAGAGCGGATCATCGGAGCGACTGTCCATGACGTGGCTCCTTCAGACCTGGCTGACGTGTACCATCAAGCCGATCTCGACCTGATGGAGCATCGCGGAACCCAGACCTACGAGTCCGAAGTCCGCTACGCTGATGGCACCCTGCATGACGTGCTTTTTTACAAGTCGGCTATCGTTCGGCCGAACGGAACCGTGCGCGGCATGGTCGGCATCATGCTGGACATCAGTGATCGGAAGCGTTCCGAGCGGGAACGGGAAACACTAGAACAGAGACTTTTCCAGACACAGAAACTTGAGTCGATCGGCCGACTGGCGGGTGGCGTGGCACACGATTTCAACAACCTGCTTACCCCGATCATGGGTTATTCTGAGATGCTGCGTAAATCCTGCGGCTGTGATGAACGCAATAAGGAACGACTTGACGGCATTCTTGAAGCGGCCCGCTCGGCGAGGGATCTGACCCGCCAGCTGCTGGCCTACAGCCGTAAACAGGCTCTTGAAATGAAGGTATTTGATCTCAACGAAGTTATCGATTCATTTGCTTCGGTGCTGCAGCGGACGGTGCGTGAGAATGTCACTATCTCGCTGAGCCTCGATCCCGACAGTTTCTATATCCACGCCGACAAAGTGCAGCTGGAGCAGATCCTGATGAATCTGGCCGTTAATGCCCAGGATGCCATGCCGAACGGTGGCCATCTACTCTTTGAGACGTCAGAGGTTACGCTGGACGCAACTGACGCCGAACGCTACGGGCTGATACCCGCCCGTTACGTACTGCTGTCCGTCAGCGATACCGGCTGCGGTATGCCTGAAACGGTGCGCACACAGATTTTCGAACCGTTCTATACAACCAAGGATATCGGTCTCGGGACCGGCCTCGGGCTTGCGACCGTCTTCGGAATTATCAAGCAGCATGGTGGGCATATTCTGGTCTATAGCGAGACGGGGCACGGTACAACCTTTAAACTGTACTTTCCCCGCCTTGAAGATCACCTGTCTACAGCGTCCGTCAATGGGCTGGAGGAGCCCTGGCCGCCGCGCCACAATGCCACGATCCTGCTGGTGGAGGATAACCTTCCGGTTCGCAAAATGACGCACGAATTGCTTCAGGAATATGGCTACAAGGTTCTGACGGCTGGTGATCCGGATGAAGCTATCAGATTGTTTGAGGAACACAGGGGTAACGTCGATCTTCTTCTGAGCGACGTGATCATGCCTGGCATGGACGGGCCTCTCTTTTATCGGAGGTTGCTGGCGCAGAAAGCCGATTTGAAAGTTCTCTACATGTCCGGCTACACCGAAAATGTCATCAAGCTGCAGGGACTGATTGACGAGATCCCACCGTATATCCAAAAACCATTCACGGCGCAGTCGCTCTTAAAAAAGGTCGATGATGTTATCGGCCCTCGCAAGAAACCAAAAAAACGTACACGCTGAAGTTTTTCAGGGGTCATACATGACACCGCACACCCGCATATACCTTATCCGTCACGGCCAGGTGGCCGGTTTCGACCAGCCTCGCTATAATGGTCAGGCAGATGTAGCCCTGACCGGTCTGGGGATTGAACAGTATCATGGGCTTAAAGAGCGTTTGGCCGATGTGCCGCTCACGGCCTGCTACAGTAGTGACCTCTCACGATGCACGATCGGCGCAGAGATCATCTGCCGTGAGACCGGACTGCTACCGGTACTGCGTCCAGCGCTGCGTGAGCTTAATATCGGGGTCTGGGAAGGGTTACCCTGGCTGGAGATCAAAGCGAACTGGCCGGAGGAGTGGCAGGCGCGAATGGCCGAGCTGGTTAACTATCGGGTACCGCAGGGAGAAAATCTGCTGGATGTGGAAGCGCGGGTCATGCCGGTAATCAGCGAGATTGTAGAGCAGCATAAAGGTGAGCAGGTGCTGGTGGTTGCACATGGCGGCGTCAACCGCATCGTGCTCTTGAACGCCATCGGAGCGCCGTTAGCCGGTATGTTCAACATAGAGCAGAATTACGGCTGCCTGAATATCATCGATTATTATGATGATGGCCGGGCCACGGTTAAACTGTTGAACGAGCAACTGCCGCTCAAGCGGGGATAAGGAACCACAGATTATGATGAAACGCCCTAAAACGGTCGTACTTCCGTCGGCGGCTCAGGCGGCAGAGCTGGTCAAAAAGATGCGTGGCGCCATTGACAGTAACGAGAATTATCGCTCAAAATCACTCCGCATCAATGGAGCCATCTGTGCAAAGTGCGGCCGAGAATTTGATCAGGCCAGCATTAATCTGCTGACGGTTCATCATAAGGATGGCAACCACAACTATAACCCTCCCGATGGCTCAAACTGGGAGAATCTCTGCACGCATTGCCATGATGATGAACATTCGCGCGGCGTGCTGGGGGAGTATCTTTCCAAGTCTACCTGAAATTGAGGTAGATCAGCCGTGCAACCAGCGCCAGTACCATGGTTATGAACACCGGTCGGATAAAGGCTGTACCGCGTGTGATAACCAGCTTTGATCCGACTCTGGCTCCCAGAAACTGTCCGACCCCCATGACAATCCCTTCGGTAAATTTCACCTGCCCGACAGCCAGAAAGAATATCAGTGCCACAAAGTTGCTGGTAAAGTTCATGACCTTGGTGGTGGCGGTCGCCCGCAGCATGGAACAGCCCAGAAGCAGCATCAGCGCCATAGTCCAGAACGAGCCGGTGCCCGGTCCGAAAAAACCGTCATAAAATCCGATCGAAAGGCCGAATAGCAGGTAGAACAGCCATGGATTCAGTCTGGCATGGGAATCTTCGGCGCCCAGACGCGGTGAAAGCAGGGTATAGATGGCAATGGCGGCCAGCAGCCATGGAATCAGCTGCTTGAGCAGTGTTGCATCGATAAGCTGTACCGCCCAGACCCCAAGCGTGGCTCCAGCTGCTGTCCAGAGGATGCCCGGCCAGCAATCACCGATTTTTATGGTTCCTGCCCGTACGAAGTGCAGCATGGCGCTGCCGGAACCGAAGCTGGCCTGAAGTTTGTTTGTGCCAAGCGCAACCTGCGGCGGCAGACCGATACCCATCAGCACCGGGACCGTGATCAGTCCTCCGCCACCGGCGATGGAGTCTACCAGACCGGCGACAAATGCAGCTGCAAAGAGGAGTGGCAAGAGAGTTATAGACACTGGTCGGCCCCATGTACGAAATACAATTCAAGCCAAAAAACTTTCTTTTTGGCAGGTGCTCTGCTACGGTAACGCCTCAGCCGGGAGGTAGTGATGAGTCGGACAGGGTTATTGATCATCTGGATGCTGTTAATGCCGGTTGCGTCTTCAGCAGCTCATTTTTCTTTCAAAAATATTCAGAGCGGTGTGTATGCAGCGATTGCCGAACCGGGTTGTGCTGCTGAAAGCAATGCAATGATCGTAGTGACCCGCTATCAGGTTATTCTGGCGGGAGCCCATTTTACGCGGGATACGACCAGGGAGCTGCTCGACTTCATTAAAACGGTTACTCCGATACCGGTACGTTATATTATTCTTACTCATCATCACCGCGGATCCATCAATGTCGACCTAGATCTGCCGCGCAATATCGAAATCATTGTTTCAGGTCCCACCTGGAGCGCCCTTAAAAGCGAACCCCGCCAGATAGCGAATCCGGTAACCATTTTCGATCGATACCTCACCATAAAACGCGAATCAGTGCTGCTTGTTTTAAACGCTACTGAGCGCGCCCATACTACCGGAGATGTTTTTGTCTACCTCCCTGAGGAGGGAGTCCTTTTTACATCAGACCTTGTTTTTAACAGCGTCGTCGGTGCAATGGGGGAAGGAGCTTTCCGTAACTGGAGTAACACTCTGGAAATGCTGGTCAAAATCAACGCCCGTTCTGTCATTCCCGGCCTGGGAGCAGTAACAACAACAGACGGCATTGTACAATTCCAAACTTTTTTCCGCGCATTTACTACCGAAATTCTTCAGTACACCAACAAAGATATCCCCTTTGACACTGCTAAAAGTCGGTTTTCTTTGAAGCAGTACGAAAGCCTCCCCGGATTCAAGAGACATTTTGACCGCAATTTCAAACGTGCATATGATGAATTAAAGGCCTTGAAATAAAGCAGATCCGATTACAAATTGCCTTACGGCACAATCAAATTACTGTCTGAATAGATCAGTTTTTTATTCAGTACTACGATTATTTGTAACAAGAGGAACGAGTTCATGAGTATGTACCAGATCAACGCCGTAGTCCGGGATGCATCCAAGAGCTCTCAGGATACCGCCGGAGCCGCGAACGAACTGGCCACCATGGCGGAAGAGCTTAAACAGATCGTCTCACAGTTTAAAATGTAAACGGTGGGGCACACCCGCTACATCGCCTTTGACCATGTCAGTCGCCCCTCCAGCCAGCGGGATAGAGTGGTGAACGCATAGCAGAGAATGAAGTAAACTACGGCGATGAAGATAAATATTTCGGTAGGAAACGCCATGGTGCGGTTGTTGATCTGGGTGGCGACATGAGTCAGCTCTGAAACGCCGACTATGAAGGCCAGCGATGTATCCTTGATCAGCGATACGAACTGATTGACAAACGACGGAATCATGTTGCGCAATCCCTGCGGAAGAATGATGTAGAGCATTACCTGCCAGGAGGTCAGACCGGTCGAAACGGCCGCTTCGGTCTGCCCTTTGGGAATCCCCTCGATACCTGCAATAACGATGCGTGACATGTAGGCTGACGTAAATAGTGTCAGCGCCATGATGACGGTCGTGTTCTCAGCAACTTTCCCCAGCAGTGCCGGCATCAGAAAATACATCCAGAAGATAACCATCAGAAGCGGCATGCCGCGCACGAGATTGATAAAGGCCAATGCAGGATAACGCACGATCGAAAAACGCGATATGCTCAGCAGCGCCAGCAGCAGGCCGCCGAAAAAAGAGAGGATACAGGAAACAACGGCAAGATAGAGTGTCAGCCCGACCCCACCCAGTGGACCGTGCGGAAAGCGCCCGATCATGAAATAGGTGAAGTTATCGCTGATGACGGAAAAATCGAGCAACGGTTCCATGTCAGGCCGCCTTGTGAAGGTTAAGAACTTTTTCGTTATACATGTTGACCAGCACGGTAATAACGATTGAGAGGACAAGATAGACCATAGTTGCAGCGGTGAAGGCCTCAAAGCCTTTAAAGGTGTAGCTTTCCACCTGACGGGCCTGATAGGTCATCTCCATGACGCCGATGGTCATGGCCAGCGATGAGTTTTTGGCAAGATTGAGAAACTGGTTGATCAGCGGCGGGATCGTAATCCGCACCGCCTGAGGCAGGATAATGTATTGCATCGAACGCAGGTAGGAAAAACCGGCGCTGCGGGCCGCTTCCATTTGTTCTTTCGGAATCGAAAGCACACCGGAACGTATATCTTCGGCAATAAAGGCCGAGGTGTAGATAGTCAGGGCAGTGGCAGCCGCAGCAAATTCGAAGCCGTTAGTGTTAAGCCAGTCGTTTACCACCGACGGCAAAATTTTATAGGAACCGAAATACCAGAAAAATATCTGTACCAAAAGCGGAGTATTACGGAAAAACTCCAGATACGCATGTGCAATCCATCGGACTACGCGGTTATGCGACATGCGCATAACCGCGATTAAGAGCCCCAGGATAAACGCCAGCACAATCGACAAAGCCGACAGCTTCAGGGTAACGATCAGACCGGAAAGCAGCCATTCAAAATATTTACCGGACGTTATGATCGACCAGTCGAACGTGTAGGTGAGCATGTGAACCTTTTGAACTGAGGGTCAGATGGCAAAGGCCAGGATCAGGGGTCAAGGGGTCAAGGAAAAGTGCTGCCTTTTTGCCCCTTGCCCCTTGCCCCTTTATTTATCTGCGGCAATTTTGAAGTTCCTCTGCAGATGGAACTGAGTGCCCGGGCCGAACCATTTGTTAAAGATCTTGGCCGCTTCGCCGCTCTTTTCCATTTCCAGAATCGTCTTGTTTACAAAATTGACAAAATTGGTGTCACCCTTGCGCATACCGAGACCATACGGTTCATCGGATATCTGCAGTGCTGGTATCTCGAACTGAGACTTATTGGGTGCCTTGGCCAATATACCTGCCAGAATCGCTTCGTCGGTCGTAACTGCGGCAACTTTCCCCTGCTGCAGAGCCAGGAAGGCCTGTGGATAATCATCATACGAGAGTACGGTTGAAGTCGGGAGAGCTTTCTTGACGTTCTGCTCGGAAGTTGAGCCCTTGGCAGTCCCGATGCGTTTCCCTTCCAGATCCTTCAGACTCTTGACCGTTCCTTTTTTGGTGATGAACTTTTGACCGGTGAAAAAGTAGGTATGGCTGAAGTCGATAACCTTGGCCCGATCAGCATTCTTGGTCATGGTGGCGGCTATGATATCGATATGCCCCTCCTGCAACTGTGGCATGCGACTCGCGGAGGTCACCGGCTTCAACTCGACTTTTACCCCCATTTTTTTGGCGATGGCGTTGACGAAATCAATGTCATATCCGACGATCTGACGACTCTTTTCATCAACATAGCCGAAAGGAGGCAGAGAATCCTTGCAGCCAACCACCAGCACCCCTTTCTTCTTAACCTCTGCCAACGTATCGGCAGCCACTGCAGCCTTGACCGTAACCGTAACCAAAGCCGCCATCATCAACATCGTCAACAGTTTTTTCATCGTGTTTCCTCCTTTAGAGTGGTGGTGAAAAGTGGAGCTGAAGAACTACATCTGCATCGGCGTCAGAAGCTGGCGCAGAAACTGTTGCGCTCGAGGATGCTGCGGCCGGAGGAAGAACTCTTCGGGAGTGGCCTCCTCAAGGATAATGCCTTCGGCCATAAATGCCACCCGATGAGCAACCTCACGGGCAAAGCCCATCTCGTGAGTTACGACAACCATCGTCATGCCGGTAAGCGCCAGATCCTTCATAACCGCCAGCACTTCACCGATCATCTCGGGATCAAGGGCCGAAGTCGGTTCGTCGAACAGCATTATACGCGGTTTCATGGCCAGCGCACGGGCAATCGCCACCCGCTGCTGCTGTCCTCCTGACAGCTGCAACGGATAGGCATCCCGCTTCTCAGCCAGTCCCACGCGTGTCAGCAGCTGCATGGCCTGCTCTTCAGCCTCGGCTTTGGGGGTACTGCGAATTTTGATCGGTGCCAGAGTAATGTTACTGATTACGGAGAGATGGGGATAGAGGTTGAACTGCTGAAAAACAAAGCCGACTTCGGCCCGCAATTTATTGATATCGGTGTTTTTATCGGCGAGATCCTTGCCGTCTACTATCAGCGTACCGGAGCTAATCGGCTCCAGCTGGTTTACGGTGCGAATCAGGGTTGACTTGCCGGAACCGGAAGGGCCGCAGACGACCAGCACCTCCCCTGGCAGAACATGCAGGTTGATATCGTTGAGGACGTGCAGACTCTTAAACCACTTATGCACACCAGAGAAGGTGATCATCGGATCTCCTGAAAAACAAACGGCGTTCGCTTATACTACCGCTTTTACCATACTACCTGTGAAATATGAACTGTTTTTCGATGAGAACTAGATCAAGGGGTGGAACAGAAAAACTACGGCAATCACAACTCTGCCGCAGCTTTCCGCATTTCCCACCCCTTCCGACTCCTGACGTTACGCCTGTCCTCCAGCTTTTGATTGTTCAAACTGGGTGCGTGCTTTTACCATCTCTTCCGCTTCACGCAGCTTATCGCCCAGCCAGGAGTGGAAAACCTTAGCGTTTTCATAGTTCATAACGACACCGGTATCGATGAACCGGACCATGCTGCTGGCAAGATCTTCCGGCTCCATTTTTGTTTCCCGTCCGATGGCCCCTTCGGCGGTTATTTCATGAGTAATCGACTCCGGAAGCGGCTGACGTTCAAGATAAAAGTTGATCACCATTTCACCACGCGGCGAAAAGCCACCCTGGGCACCGTTTACATACGATGGGTTGAAGCCGTAATTAAAAATATACTTGAAAGTCAACTCTGGTTTCTTGCTGCTCATGGCCATACTCTCCTCTGCTTATGTAGTTTATGTCTGCCACGCACAACATGCCGGCAAACAGTGCCTGTGTACCTACCATAATCGAAGGAGGAGGAAAAGATTTTCTTGCTATAGACCGTATTCCCCGCTATAAAAAGACCCAAATAGTCTTTTTATGGAGGCATGACTCTAATGCGTACGATTTCAGCTGTTTCTTTTTTGTTGTTCCTCCTGTTCAGCTCGCACAGCGGCTTCGCCGATGAGAGGCACGCTACCATTTTGTTCGACCAGGGACATAACCAGCGATTCATAATCGAAAAAAAGGGTGATCTGCATTTATCAAAACTTGCCGAAACCATGATGAATACAGGAGCACAGGTGACGTCGACACATCTTCCCTTGTCGGATGAAACCCTGAAAAGCGCAACAGCGCTGGTTATTTCCGGACCGTTCAAGTCACTGCAACCGGAAGAAGTTGAAGCTGTAGCCCGTTTTATTGAGAAGGGGGGGCGAATTGCGGTTATGCTGCATATCGGACCTCCACTGGTCGGACTGCTGCAAAAACTGGATCTGGACCACTCCAATTTTGCTATTCATGAGCGCGCCAATGTGATCGATAACGATATTAATTTCCGTGTTGACAAGTTGGCTTCGTCGCCTTTGTTTTCCGGAATAACTCAGTTCTCTGTTTATGGCTGCTGGGCTCTCGATCAGGGCAGGACCGGGATTAAGCTTGCACAGAGTTCACCGCAAGCCTGGGTTGATCTTAATGGAGACAAAGTTCTCTCGGCCGGAGATTCTGTCGGCGAATTTACGGTGGCTGTTTCCGGGAAATATGGTGCCGGCAGCTACGTTGTTTTTGGTGATGATGCCATGTTTCAGAATCGCTTTCTGGATGAAAACAACAGCAAACTGGCAGCCAACCTGGCTCTCTGGCTGACCGGTCGATAGCTTTTTTACATCTGATAAACGTTGACAAGAGTCATAACGAACCAACCTGGAGGAATGTACGTATGAATTTTTTATCCAAAATTACCCTGATCGCCGCTTCCCTTCTCATGTCAACCACTGTCTGCTTCGCTGCTCCTGACGTAAAAGGGGCCGCGAACGCACTCGGCTCAGCTGTCAAATCAGATACGAAAGCGGTCGGCAGCGCAGTAACCGAGACAGCCAAAGGCAAAGTTGCGGATACAAAAGCCGCCGTCAAAGCTCAGATTGTTGATATCAATTCTGCAACTATCGCCGAACTGAAGGCCGTTGTCGGCATCGGCGACGCCTACGCAGCCAAGATCATTGCCGGCCGCCCCTATGCCAACAAGGCCCAGCTCAAATCACGCAAAATTCTACCTGCTCTTGTCTACGAACAGGTCAAAGACCTGATCATCGCCAAACAGCCAAAAAAGTAGCGGGTGACGGTACCGTCGCAAAGACGCCTCACCTGCCAAAGCCCTGACAATGCCTCTGATCCGCCAGCACTATAAAATCACCGGCATAGTACAGGGCGTCGGTTTTCGTCCTTTTATCTACCGCCTGGCTCATGAACTGGAGCTCTCCGGATGGGTGCGCAATTCCCCTGCCGGAGTAGAGATCGAAATCCAGGGAGCTGACCAGGCATTGGCTACGTTTGAGCGCGCCCTCTCCTCAGAAGCGCCGCCTCTGGCGGCAATCAGTTCGATTTCAGCTGAAGAAATCCCACTCCGCAATGAAAACACATTCGTCATTCTTTCCAGCAGCAATGGCATCGCCGATGCCCGAATCGCCCCTGATTATGCGCTCTGCAAAGACTGCCTACGTGAACTCCTCGATCCTGACAACCGCCGCTTTCACTACCCCTTTATTACCTGTACCAACTGCGGACCTCGCTATAGCATCATCACCGGAGTTCCCTATGATCGCCCTAACACTACCATGGTTGATTTTCCGCTCTGCCCGGACTGCCTGCATGAGTACCACGACCCGCTTGACCGGCGCTTTCACGCCCAACCGATCGCCTGTCACACCTGCGGCCCGCAGATACGGCTCACGAACTCCTCTGGTGATCTGCTCTCTGAAAAAGAAGATGCCCTGACTCAATCCATTCAACTTCTAATAGACGGCGCCATCCTTGCAATCAAAGGCGTTGGCGGGTTCCATCTGGCAGTTGATGCCGGTAACCATGACGCCGTACAGAGACTACGGGAACGAAAACAGCGTGATGAAAAACCGTTCGCCATCATGGTTGCCGATCTTGAGACGGCCCGCGCGCTGCTGCAACTAAACGCTATGGAAGAACGATTACTATCTTCGTCAGAAGCACCAATCGTAATAGCACGAAAACAACCGGGTACGGCACTCTCACCTCTGATTGCCCCGAATAACGGCTGGCTAGGTATCATGCTCCCCTACACCCCCCTGCATCATCTGCTGTTTCACGCCTCACCCCTCACACCTCACCACTCTTTCGAAGCTCTCGTCATGACCAGCGGAAATATTTCCGACGAACCGGTGGCCTACGATGATGAAGATGCCCAGCAGCGTCTGACCGGCATTGCCGACTATTTCCTGCTGCATGATCGGGCGATCCACATCCGCAGCGACGATTCCGTCATGCGCGTTTTTCAGGGACAACCGCTCTTTTACCGCCGAGCCCGTGGCTATGCTCCGCGCACTGTCTCGCTCCCGTTCTCAGTTCCGCCACTGTTGGCAACAGGTGCTGAGTTGAAAAGTGCGGTCTGTCTTGCCACCGGTAATCACGCCTTTCTAAGTCAGCATATCGGTGATCTGCAGAATCAGTCGACGCTTGACTCTTTCAGTCACACCATCACTCACCTCTCTGAAATTCTAGCCATCAAACCGGAACTGGTGGCCTGTGACCTGCACCCCGATTATCTCTCATCCCGCTTTGCCGAGGATAGCGCGCTTCCGCTGGTAAAGGTGCAGCATCACCACGCCCACCTGGCGGCCTGTATGGCAGAGAACGGCCTGGAGGGAGATGTTATCGGAATCATCTTTGACGGCACCGGTTATGGTGACGACGGCACTATCTGGGGTGGTGAATTTCTGACGGGCAGCTATGGCAGCTATCGCCGGGCGGCCCATTTCTGTCCGGTACCAATGCCGGGCGGTGATGCCGCCGTTCGTGAGCCGTGGCGTATGGCGATGGCGTATCTGTATCAGGCCTTGGGTGAAGCAGCTTTTACAAATGATCATCCGGTTGCAACAGTTTTACCAGAGACCGAGCGGGCACTGTTTGCCCAGATGCTGCGGCGCGGGATCAATTCGCCGCTGACTTCCAGCTGTGGCCGCCTGTTTGATGCCGTTGCTGCTCTACTCAATCTCCGCCATTTTGTGTCGTATGATGGTCAGGCGGCAATTGAGTTGGAGGCGTTGGCTGAAGACGTACAATCCCACCCGGTCTCACTTTATCACGGCAGGGTCTATTCGTATGCCATACTCTGCGATAACGGAATGCCGCTCAAAATCGACTTTTCTGCGATGTTTCCGGACATTCTGACTGACATGGCCGCTGACGTTCCAAACTCAGAGATTGCCTGCCGTTTCCATCAGACTATTGCAACGGCGGCATCTGATATCTGCCTGCAGATCGCCACATCGTCCGGCGTTGACCGGGTAATTTTTTCGGGCGGTGTTTTTCAGAATCGCCTTTTGAGTGAAATGCTTTATACTGCGTTGACTAAACAGGGGTTGAATGTTTTCACTCATCGTCTGACACCCCCCAATGATGGTTGTATCGCACTGGGGCAGGCGGCTGTGGCCGGATGGAAAACGGGAAAAAGGGGTTGATATGTGTCTTGGTGTACCGATGAAAATTATCAGCAGGGATGGTGACGATATTGTCGCCGAAGTGGACGGCGTCAGCAAAGAGGCCAGCATCATGCTGCTGGGTGAAGAGGTGGCCGTCGGTGACTACGTAATCGTCCATGCCGGATTCGCAATTTCAAAACTGGATGAGGAGTATGCCGAAGAGACGATCCGCCTGATGCGGGAGGTCTTTTCGGATGAGGATATGGCATGAAAAGCATTCCCGCTTCAGTGCAGGACCAGGCGGTAGCTGCGTATAGACGTTCCGTTGCTGCCGGAGACAGCGGAATGGCATAAAATTATCAGCAGGCCACAGCCCCCCCTGCATCAGGGGGATCTATGCCTGGTGTATTTAAGTCATCAAACCCTTCCATGACAATTTCATACGGCTTATTCCTTCTTGCCATGCACGCTCCTACCGTCAAACCGGTGATGATGGCAGCACCTTCGCCAACAGCTTGCCGATATACTTCGGGTCGTCCTTCTGGAACAGGACGTTGTTGGCCTCAAAATCCGCCAGAGACCAGGTATCATCCCACCAACCACCATCTTTATATGGTGTTGTGGATACAATAAAGGAGTTGAGCACCACCTGTGTATCTCCCAGGCGGGCTTCAACCGCTTTGATGCCTTTATGAAACTGAATTTTCTGGTCATTCAGCCCGTTGAGGTTGCGGATGCCTTTCGGGTCAACGAAGGACACATACTGTATGTCGCCAACAACCAGCCAGAGGATGAAGTCGGGGTAGAACGACGAACCTTCGGTATAAAGCCCAATACCCTTACCTTTGCTTTGATTACGCAGCAGATATAGTTCCTTGCCTTCAAAGAAAGAAGTATTGGCAGTGAAGAACTCACGCAGATGCAGCACGAAATCCCGTTCCCCATCGTTCAGATGCACAGGGGCAACCTGTATGCCGGAAGTGCCGGAGATATGAATGAGCGGTCCATAGATGTGTCGATTGAAGTTGAATGACGACAGCACGCCTTGCTTGACATCCAAATCCTTCATTTTGCCGGCTTTGAAGGCTTCTTTCAGTTCTTTCAGTTTTTCCAGCACGCCAAGATGTTCGCTCTTGTCGATAGTGAAGCGATAGCCGGGGTTGCCGTCAGCATCCTGGGGAAGCCCCAACTCTTCTTCCGGCAGTTCCACATATTCAGAGTGATTGCTTTCCCACTTGGATTGCTGGTCAGCAAAAAAAGCTTCGCAGTATTTTTTCAGCAGCGAAGCGGCTATTTCTTGCCAACTTCTGATGCGCTTGAAATCGTTGCTTCCGGCAAATTGCAGTTCCTCTTCCGGGATAAGGAGCTTATACCAGGCATCATCAGCAAGCAGTGCCGGAATAGCGTCCCGTGTCACGGTCAGGTTATACCACGACCGCTCGTTTTTGAACTTTTGCAACTCGAACCAGAGTGCGTCAATGTTCATAAAGGCAACATTGGCAACGGTCAACGGGTGATGCTTCTTTTCAATAACCGTCAGGGGCGCTTTTTTATCTCCGCTTTTCATCGCTTGGATTTTAGGATACCAGTCAAGCACTACCCGGCACCCCTTGGCGGATGATCCGCCAAGGGTAGGACGGGGAGCATCTTTTTTGAAGTTCATTCCTTTTTTAACCCGGACAACCTTCAAAGTCTTACCGCTGATGTTCCGATACACCGGCAGGAAAAAGTCCTCAATATCTTCGTTGCCGGTCGGCAAACCTTCGTCTTCCAGATACTGCTTGAACGCCTGCATATAATTGGCCCGCACGCCGAAGATGCTGAGTGTTTCCAGCACCCGGATGAACTTGGGGGCACGTTGTTCATAATCGGCACGGCTGCTCCGTTTCAAGGAGAACCCTTTTCCCTTCAACCGAACACCTCTGCCGAAGAGCTGGATAATTTCCGACCCCTCGCTTTTGCCCACGTTCATCAACCCCATCGTGCTTACCCGCCAGCAACTCCACCCTTCCATAAACTTCTTGGAACCGATGAGAATGTTCACGGTGGAATTCCTGTCGTTCAGCTTCTGGAAAAGCGATGTGGCAAAATCCCGCTGGGTGATGGAGAAACCCTGCTCTTCGCACAGCTTCAACAGGGCGCTATCATCTCCGACATTGATAACGCCGAAACAGTCATTATCGCCCATCTTCAAGCCGATTTCGCCGCCAACACCTTTCAGGTTTTCCAGATGCAGTTCCGCACCTTCCACCGGACAGTTGAACAGCTTGGCAAGGATGGAACGATACAGTTCTTCCGGCGCCGACTTTGTCGTGTGCAGATAATCAAAAGCCTTGCGGAAGATGTCCTGTCCTTTATCGTCCAGTAGCCCGGCAGTGCCTTCCATCAGACGTTTCAGGGTGGCGACACTTTCCGCCTTGTTCTGCACGAACCCTTTCAGGAACAGCAGAATATCCACAACGTCGGATACCTTCTTCTTGTTTTCCGTGCGCACCGCATTGACGCTGCCGCCGACAAAAACCCACAGCGGGTTTTCCAGCAGATAGGTCGCAAACTCCTGCTCCTTGTCGGCATACAGGCGTTGCTGTTGATAAAATGCTAGCAGGCAAGCGGTCAGGTAGCTTTGACGAACCGTGTCGTTGGTATCATCCGCGAGGTTCAGGATGGCGTAGTGCTTGCCGTAATCGTCGCCGTGGAAATACTTGTAGGAATAATCGAAGATGATGCAGCGGGCGTATTCTTCCGACAGCCCGGCATTCCCGGCAACAGCCTGACCGAAGGTAGCCGAATATTCAAAGGAGAAACCGTTTTCCGAGAGCTTGTTTCTCTTCTCCATCCAGTCTTTGCCGCTGGCACCACGATGCCCCTCGTCAACCAGGACGAGGTTGTTCCCCTCGAACGAGTCAATGGCAACGGTCTTTTCCCCCATCTCGTCTTTCAACTTGTGGATGTCGATGACTTCAATGTGCTTGCCGGAAAAGAGTGTTGCCCCGTCCTTATTGAACAACTCCGCCTTCAGGCCGGATTGGGAGAACTCTACCAGATGTTGAAGCGAAAGCCCTTCGTTTGGGGTCAGCAGGATGATGCGGTTCAGCTCGCTTTCCCGGCCATGCTTTTCCAGGTAGTGCCGGTATTGGAGAATGTTGACATGCATCAGCAGAGTTTTACCGGAACCGGTAGCATTCCAGAAAGCCAGCTTTTTCAAGTCGGTCTGAGAGTAAAGCTTCACCTGGTCCCGTGTCGGCTTGTCCGTGTTGAATGCGGCAACATGGCTGTTCAGCGCTTCCAGCATCGCGGTCGGATCGGAGAAATAGCGGTCGAGATAAATTTCCGTCAGCAGCAGCGACAGATACTGGAAATATTTCCACGATACAGCCGGCTCGCGTTTCCCGGCGATTGCCTGGGTGTGGCGGAAGATGTTCTGGTCGTATGACAACAGCAAGTCATTATCCAGTTCGCTCCGTTCAAAGAGTTGCTCGGTGATGCGATGGTAGAAGCGGGAGACATTGTTCTCGTCATACCCTTCACTGGCGTCCCGCATAATACCGTAGAATTCGTCGATGCTATTGACTTCAAAGAGCGACAGCAACCACTGGTTCAGCACCAGGCGTTTATCGAATTTCAGAGCGAGAGACTTCTGATGGGGAGACCTGGGGACTTGGAGACGGGGAGACATTATTTAGAATCCTTTGTTTTGATTATTGTCCAGTTTTTGGCACCGTTTATCATGGCAATAAGTTTACCGAGGATGTCATCGTACATCCGGTCAAGTTCGGTTGTCCTTGATTCTGGCAGGTATCCGCAGCGTTTACAGAATTCGAGCCATGTCTGCGTCTCGCACGCTTCCGCTTCAGCGTCGCTCAATTTTGCGACAAAGGCAGCTTCATAGCGCCGCTTTCGCCACGCCTCCGCAATATTTGCCGCAACTGAACGTGACGAGCGGCGAATCTGGTCAACAAGGGAGTATTTTTCCTCTGTCGGTAACTTCTTGGTCGCCTCATAAATATGCATGGCGGAATCCATTGCGAGTTGCCACACGTACAGGTCTTTATGATTTTGAATTTTCAGATTTTGCCCCTTGCTCCCACTTGATTCTGACATGGGGATGGGCAGATGGGTAGACCGGGAGAAACAGAGTACACCCAGTCTCCCCATCTCACTGTCACCCCATCACCCAGTCTGCTTGTCACCCCATCAGATTTCTTGACCTGACCAACTAGCTGGTTTACTATTCAACTACTATGATAACTATAAACGTTCAAGAAGCCAAAACCCATTTTTCCCACTATCTCGACGAGGTTGCAAAGGGAGAGAGCTTTATTCTCTGCAAACGAAACAAGCCAATTGCGGAAATACGTCCTATTATGAGCAAGGTTGCGACTAAACGCCCGATTGGTCTCGCTAAAGGAACATTCACGCTGCCCGCCTCATTTTTTGATGAACTTCCCGAAGAAACCATCGCGCTGTTTTCCGGCAAGTCGCTATGAACATCCTTTTGGATACCTGCTCGTTTCTCTGGCTTGTTTCCGATAGTCCTGAATTGTCCTTGACTGCCCGTCGTCTGTTTGAAGACCCCTCAAATGATATTTATCTTAGCGTAGCATCAGCATGGGAGATTATCGTAAAACACAACTTGGGTAAGCTGCCGTTGCCAGAACTTCCACACGATTTTATCAAAATCAACCGCATTCGTCATCGGATAGAAACCTTGCCGCTTGATGAAGCCGCCGTACTTCAGCTATCCCGCCTGCCGGAATATCACAAAGACCCGTTTGACCGTATTATCATCTGTCAGGCAATTGCTGGCGGCATGACCATACTCACCCCGGATACACATATCAGCCGCTATCCGGTGAGAACAGAATGGTAGAATCAGTTATTCGAAATTTTCGAATAACTGATTCTACACCTCCACATCGAACATCAGCTTCTTGAATTCCTGCTCAATCAGCGCCACCTTCCAACGCTCTTCACCGATTTTCAGGTTTTCAAGATTATTGTCGCCATTGACATAGATGCGGGAGAATTCGAAATCAAGCGTGTTGTAGTTGCGCTTGCCGAACCATGCATCCAGCATCAGATTGTCCTGCTCCGGGTTGTCGGTCAAGGTGCGCCAGATGATAAGCACCTTATCCCCGGAAAGGGTTTGGCCTTCAACTTCCTGAAAGGCAAATCCCCCTAAATCCCCCTTTATCAAGGGGGACTTAACACCTTGATTACAGTGAAAATTGTCTGAAGATTGGTTTTCAGCTCCCCCCTTGATAAAGGGGGGCTGGGGGGGATTTGCCTTACGCATACTCCCCTTGACAATCTGCAACCGCCCCTCTCCATCTCGCTCAAAATCAGCCGTGCGACAATCCTTCTGGCTGATACGCAGCACCTTGATGCCCAATAGCCAGTTGAAGGTTTCCACCAGGTCAACAACCGTTTCCTTGGTTTCATTGCCACGGGCAATATTCATACGATAGTTGAACGGATCGGCGAAGGCCGATACGTTCAAGAGGGATGTGCTGCCGGCGCTTTCCACATCCAGCATATACGAGAGCATATACTGTTCACGCAGCTTATCGTGCTGTTCGAGCAGACTGCCCTGCTCCGGCGTGCGTTTTAGCTGCAAGTTATTGAGGGCGTCTTCGTAGCTCTCCAGCCGGATGTATTTGAACATATGGCTGGAGCCTTTACGTGAGACAGGCTTGTCGTTGATATATTCTTTAGAGTAAATATATTTTTTTAAGCGGGGCTTCAACGTCGTATCAAAATATTCTCCCATTTCTATAAGAATATATCGACGTGATTGGGAGTGGCCCAAAGGGAAAGAGAATGCAGCATGTCCGACTGAACCGGAACCAGCAAAAAAATCAAGGATGTAATCGTTAGGTGCCGTATTCCATGAAATAACTCTATGTAGAAGCGCCAGTCCTTTTTCATGAGGGAAGTCAGTCAAACTGCCGGTCGAGGTAACATCAAGCCAGTTGTCGCTTACTAACTTATGTCCTTGTGGTGGGACGTAATACTGAACAACATTTTCTTCATTCAAGCGAACAAAATCAAGGTCAGTGCCAGCTTGTAGATTTTCGACATACCAATCATCAAGGGATTTATTTTCACTTTCATTTTGCAGATAATAAATGTAGTCGTCTTTTGCCTTAGTTGCTCGCCCCTTCTCCCAGCGCCATTGACCAGTAGAAGGGGTTTGACCAAATAGTTCATATCTCATTGTGCCTCTATCAGTACCTCTCCAAAACGTATCAAACTTACCGGCTTTTTCCGCCTCAAGTTTTTGCCGTAGATGTGGTAGCCGGGTACCAGCCTTGTTGGCACAAACATGAATTACGTCATGCCCCAAGTTAAGCTTATCAATGTCGTTAAACTGAGCTTGAACATTCTTTACCCCACGGCGCACAACTACAGAGTTTTTGCGCTCAGGGAAAATATTTTCCACTAAAATTCTTGAGCGGCCGGCTTCATCATCACCGATTTGCAAGAAAAACAGTCCTTCACTGCTGAGCAGTTCACGGGAGATTGTTATTCTACTGTCCAGCATGCTGAGCCAGCTCGAATACTGATAATTATCTTTGTAAGGAAAGCCATCATCTCCAGTATTGTAGGGAGGGTCAATATAAGTGCACTTCACTTGCCCCCTAAAACGTTCTACCAACAGGTTTAACGCTTGAAAATTCTCGCTATGCACCAACAGACCATTTGTTGCCTCGTCCAGATTATCAAACGACGCCAGCAGCTTTTCCGTAAACTCACAGTCAAAGAAAGCTGTATCAATAACAAGGAAGGGATTGGCTTTCAGGAACGCCACTGTCAGCGGGTCAGTATATTTGGGTGTGTGCAAATCCCCTTCAATATCCTGGATAGTAAAGAGCCGCTTCCATTCTTCCAACTGTGCAGCATTGTCAATAATGGCCGGATACAACTCTTCCGGCACTTTGTCAAGTGTGCTGCAATAGCCGGTCTCCACCACAAATTTCTTTTTCAGCCAAAGCTTCTTCTGGAAGTTTTCCAACTGTTCCAGAAAGGCAATGACCTTGTGCCCGATTTCCTTGATGACCTTCACCTTTGAGATTGTGGCCTTCACATGGTCGGCATCCAGGTCATCGATAAAGAGGATTTCGTTCTTGATGAAAAAGTCCAGCTCCCGGCGCATGAAACCGCCAAGGTCTTTGTGGATGAAGTAATCAAAAGAATATTTGGCAGTGTAGTCGTTCAGGTGCTTTTCCAGCAGGGTGCGCTTGGTGTTCTTCTCGGTCGGAGCGGGTTGAAAGGCTGACTGGGGGAAGGGGTGACTGGGGGACTGGGAGAAAAAGGCTCTGACTGCTTCGATTGTTTCGGTATTGAGCTGAGATTGTTTTTTGTTTTCCGGATGCGGGGCATACTGGAAATAAATATAAATCTCCCCATCCTTCTCCTCAATAAACCTCCCCCCATCTCCTTGTCCCCGTGTCTCCCCGTCTGATAGATAGAATCGCCGTTCAGCGCCGGCTTGCTCCTTCTTGTTGTTCTGCTCGGTGGAGGCGTCCACCAGCTTGAAGTGTGCCCGCTTGCCGGATGGCAGCTTGAAGGTGTAATCGCGGAAGTTTTCCGAAGACTTGATGTAATACTGGTCGGCGTTCGCCCAGTGAAGTTTTACCTCTTCCCCTTCGTAGGGAATGGCATAGACGCCCGCCTTGTAGCGGCGCAGAGACAGGAAGTCTCCCCCATTATAGTAGCGACGGAAGAAGTTGGTGAGTTGAGAAAATACTTCGTTTTCCAGTGCCGATACATCTACCGATGAAGACAGCTTGGCTTGCAGCGCCTGATATTTTGGCGACGTTTCCGCAACCACACCGGCGTCTTCCAATGTCTTTTTCAGTTTGTCCATTTCATCCCGGACGCTGCTCTGGTCATCACCCTGAAAACCGGCAAAGACTGTCTTCACCTGTGGCAGTAGGTCGCGGTCGAGGAATTGTTCAATCTCGTCCCGCTTCTGGTTCATGATGCGGTAAATGCCAAAGTCCAGGTCGGCTTGGTCGAGCTGAAACATTTCCCGCAGAATTGCTTTGAGTTTATTCAGGTTGTCAGACATAGATGCTCCCGTAAATGTTTGAATGTTACTATGACCGGACAAATTGCATCAATGCAGCGTAATCGTGTCCATCGGCGGCACGGATGGCTTTGATATACTGTTGGCGACAATCACCAGCGTTGATCAGATTGCCGCTGCCCCATGAAAAACGAGGTCGCTTTAACAAATGAACCAGTAAAACGTCTGTCATCAGTCGGGCATGGCGACCATTGCCGTTGGGAAAAGGGTGAATGGCTGTCAGGCGGTGATGGAAACATGCAGCAATTTCATCCGGCACAACGATGCCATGTTCAATCCAGGTAGCACAATCAGCACAAAGGTTACGGAGGTCAGTGGTTATCTGCCAAGCAGGAACACCGATGTTTTTGCTGGTGGCTCTGAATTCACCTGCCCAGCGCCAGACCGTACCGAACATCCGCTTGTGTAGTTTTTTGATGAAATCTTCGGTCAGAATGTCACGGGGCGCACGGCGGAATGCCCATGTCTCGGCTTCGACAATGTTCTCCTGCTCCCAGCGGTCAAGCTCCGTTCGGTTGGTGATATGGGAAAGCAGCAGCCCCCGAGCCTCATCCGGGTCAAGTGGTGTGGCACCTTCTGGATAGTCGAAGTTCATGGTTCTGGCTTCCATAGCTCTTTGGGCATTTCCAGAACGAGTTCATCAACCGCAGCATCGAACGAGGCACGCTGTTCATCGGCAGATAAGCTTTGTGCTTCAAGCATCATGGTGTGCGATACACTCTGCATACGAGCTGCAGCAACAGTGCGAGCCTGTGCCCTGACAGTTTCTTCCAGAGTTGTGCGGGGAACAATTGCATAGACAAAAACGCAGTCCATCGCCTCGGCAGCCTGACGCATGGTTTTCAACGAAACAGAACCGGATACTTCATCCTGTTCCAGCTTCGGTATGCGTGGTTGACTGACATTCAGTCTGTTTGCCAGTTGTTTGCCTGACATACCAAGAGCCTCACGGATTGCTCGCACCCATCCTTTGACCGGCACGGAGGTTTGCTTTGCAATTGCATAGCCAGATAAGGCTTTATCAAGCTGTTGACGTGCTATCAGCTTATGTTTTGGCAGCATATAGATAACCTTTATGTTATTTAGCAATAAACATAAAATAACATAATTATTATTTTAAGCAATGATATTTATAACAATAAAGTTATTATATCACTGACCAGCGAATTGTGAACAACGGTTGCCGCTCAACTCTTTGTAATAGCTGTTCTTCCAGCCCGTTTATCAAGCCATCACGTTTTTCAATTATTTCATCTTCAACATCAAAGACCTTCTGCCGTTGACGACGTTGCTTCTTTTCCAGCTCGGCAATCTGCTTTTGCAGGTCAACCTGTTCGATAGTTGTAGTGGCCTGTCGTGATTGCCGGTTCAGCAGTTTTATTTTTGCCTTGGTGTCTTTCAAATCCTTTTCCGCAGCAATAATCAAATCATCAGCCCACTTTTCCAGCTTGTCTCTTTCATCCATAAAATGGCGGTTGTTTGCATCAATCGAACGGTTGACCGTGGCAACTGCATGGCGGTCAATTGCAACGCTGAGCTCTTTAATGCCTTTGTCGATAACAGTCGGCAGAACTTCGGCACCGCATTGAAAAAGCTTTTCACACTGTTCCTGGTCAAGTGTTTCACCTTTGTCAGTCAGAGCGCTGAACAGCAGATGTTCTTCGGTATCAAAGGAGGTAATGCTTAACCGTTCCAGCGTCAGGATGCCGGAAGTGCCTTTCAGGGCTTCCACCATTGCAATCCGTGTCGGATGACCGCTAATGTTGAAGCGCAGTTCGGCTTCGGGTGTAACGGTTTCCAAGGCACTGTTCAGAACATATTCACCCAATGGATGGGAAAGCCGGTAAAGGAAAGCCCCTTCCACATTCTGGCGGGTTTTGGATATGAGATGATAGGTTCCGATGGACATGGCAGCCGGTGCCGCATGCAGGTCAAAGGTCATGTCCGTATCGTTGAAGCGGGCATTTTCGGCCAGGACCGATTTGGTGACTGACCAGAACAGTTTACTGAACCGGTCGAGGCTGTGCTGGGTCTGGTCAAGCCGCACTTTCAAGCGGGTATGCACATCTTCATCGAAATGTTCCATCAGCGCCTTGCGGGTATCGTCCATACGGGAGGCGATGGATTGTTCCATTTCTGCCTGCAATGCGGCAAAAGCGGTCTCAATCTCTTGTTCCGACCGGCATTCCTGATATATCCGCAATACCCGGCGTTCAAAGTCCACGCCTGTCTCGATGGTGCCCAACACTTCATCGGATGCGCCAAAGACGCCAGAGAAAAGGTTGAACTTTTCGGTCAGCAATTCATACACACGCCGGTCAGCGTCATTACGCTCATTGAGGAAGTTTATCACCACCACATCATGCTTCTGGCCGTAGCGGTGGCAACGACCGATGCGCTGTTCAATCCGTTGCGGGTTCCACGGCAGGTCATAGTTGACGACCAATGAACAGAATTGCAGGTTGACACCTTCGGCGGCCGCTTCGGTGGCAAGCATGATGTCAGCACCATCGCGGAAATGTTCAATCAGTGCATTGCGCTTGTCAGCAGTTTTGGAACCGCTGATACGACCAGTGCCCGCATTGGTGTTTAGCCATTGGTTATATATGGCATTGCTTTCAGGGTCGGAGTTGGTCCCATTGAAAACAACGATACGCCCGGCAAAACCGTTGGCTTCGAGAAACGATTTCAGATAGTCCTGCGTCCGCCGGCTTTCGGTGAAGACAAGCGCCTTGCGCGGTGCCCCCATCTTCTCCATTTCGCCAAAACCGATATCAATGGCAGTGCAGAGGGTGCGGGTCTTGGTATCCACAGAGATAGAGCGTGCACATTGTGCATAGCGGTCAAGTTCGGCTATTTCAGCATCCAGCTTGGCTCGGTCAAATTCAACGCCCCCCCTTGTCAGGGGGGTAAATTCAGCACCCTCCCTTGATAAGGGGAGGGCTGGGGAGGGGTTTTCTTCTGTTTCTTGCTCTTCTTCAAGGAAGTCATCACCCAGTTCATCGCCATCAACCAGCTCTTCCAGCAGGTTTTCCGGTGCCGGCAATCCGGCACGTATGGCTTCCAGCCGAGTGCGGATAGTATCCAGCGTTCCCGCGACCGCAGAGGAAGAAGATGCCAACAGCTTGCGGATAATCAGCACGGTCAGAGTTCGCTGCCGGGCGGGAATGGCGTAGGTGTCCGGGCGTTGCAGGAATGCGGATATTGCCTCATACAACGCCTGTTCCTGGTCGGAAGGGCGAAATGGACGGGTAATAGGGCGACGTTCAGTGTAGCGGATATATTCCAGCACCTGCGACCGCAGCGTGCGCTTGCAGAAACCGGCAAGACGACGTTTCAGGTTATCCAGGTCGGCATTACCGCCGGTGTATTGCTCACGGAAGGAAGGCAGGTCGCCAAAGATGAAGTCATCGATAAGGGTAGATAGCCCATACAGTTCCAGCAGGGAGTTTTGCAGGGGAGTCGCAGTGAGCAGTAGTTTCTTGCGGTCTTCCAGCGCCCAGCGGATGCTTTGCCCCATACGATTGCTTGGTCGGTAGGCATTGCGCAGCTTGTGCGCTTCGTCAATAACCGCCAAGTCCCAAGGAACCAGCTTGACGGTCTCTTTCTTTACCGTGGCGAAGTTCAGGGATGTGATGATGACAGCATTCTGTTGGAACGGATTGTCATTACCGGCATTGATGGCATCGCGAAAGGATTTGGCTTCGAGGATGACCGACGGCAGGTTGAATTTTTCTTCCAGTTCCAGGCTCCACTGCTTGCGCAACGATGCCGGGCAAATGACGATAAGCCGGCGACGACGCTCTGCCCAATATTGGCAAAGCACCAGCCCTGCTTCGATTGTCTTGCCCAGGCCGACCTCATCCGCCAGCAGCACCCCTTTGGACAGGGGAGAGCGGAAGGCGAACAAGGCCGCTTCAATCTGATGCGGGTTCAGGTCAACCGAGGCATCAAACAATGACATCGAAAGTTTATCAATGTCATCGGACGCAGACCTGCGCAACAGTTCGGCAGCATAGTATTTGGCGTGGTAAGGGGTGTTCAAGAGCGAGGCACCTGCCCCATGTTATTTGTTTGAAGCAATCTTTTCTTCTTCATGAACCAGGCGTTCTTCAACCCAGAATGCAATCTGTTTTGAAATGCTCCGCTTTTGCTGGCTCGCAATCGCTTTTAGTCTTTCATACACGTCTTTTTGCAGGACAACGGATGCATTTACTTGGTCCGCAGGATTAATTCCCATTTTAAACCTCCTTTCATCGAACTCTGCTTGTATCAGACAAAAACAGACTAGTCAATATACTTCAAAATTGACACAAGTTAGAAACCATGACAGGCTATGCTTAACAAAATTAAAAAGAGGGAAACAAGAATGAGACACAAATCAAGGGATTTGGGGATTGAGTTGGTAGGGATGATGATACGCGAGCAGATACGCCCCGGAATTATCGCAGAGATGTATGAAGCGGGATGCGGACAGAAGATGTGCTGGCAAAGTTTGTATAGCTGTGGGGGCGACGTGGATACATGAATGTTACGGCGTAACGGAAGAAGTATTTTATCCAAGGTGAAGGTTATCAAGTCTCATTTATCAGGCCGATTTTTATCCATAGTATCTCACCCTAGCAAGCGTTACAGAGGTTACATGGAAGGTTACACGACGTAACAAAAACAAAAAAGGAGCTACAGAATTAACTGTAACCCCTTGAATTTACTGGTCGGGATGAACTGATTCGAACAGTCGACCCCCTGCTCCCGAAGCAGGTGCGCTACCAGGCTGCGCTACATCCCGAAGAGTGCATTTTCTAGCACCGGCAGGGGGGGTGTGTCAAGGGGAAAACCGGCAGAGCGTTCGGCGAGCAATGTAGACCGGAAGTACTGGAGGGGTATCTGGGGGGTGGGAGATAGCAGGTTTCAGTGAGTTGGAAAGTTGGCCGGAGATGGACAGGGGCGGGCAAGTCTATGTTACAAATGAGTTTCTGGAGGTAAATCATGAATGAAATCGAAGCAGAACAATTGACTCACCTGAAAGCCGATTGACACCTTCAGGTTATAACTCCGCCTCCTGCCCGATAACAAACCGCTTTGAGCTTGTCAAGATTTTGAAAGGCCGACTTTTGGATACTTATTCCGCATTAACTACGCTAAATAACTTAATGTAATTGTCGGATTACTTTAATGCCATGAGAATACAATTATAGCATAGCTATAAATACCTAATATATTAAGATGATTTAGATGGCGCATGAATTGCTTTTATAAAACCTGATTTTGAAATTCAGCTAAAAGGAGTAGTAAGCTATGAAATGGCAATTTGTGGTGAAAAGGATGAAAAAACTCTTGTTGTCATTTTTTTCAACTTTAGCGTTTTCAGTGGTTGTGAGTTCAGCGGAAGCTGCACCAATGTACTACACGTTTGAGGGCACCGTCACATGGATAGCTGATGGTGCCAGAATGATCGCGAATAAAGATGTGTCTCTTACCTACGGCGATGCTGTCTCATATACATGGCTAATTGATTTCGACAGGCCAGGCTCAAATACATTAAACAACGGCTCAACCAACAGCGACGCCCGTCTTTTCTATGACGATATTGTCAGTCGTTTACTCTTACACGAAGTCAATGGTGGAACATATAATAATCCAACCAATTTAGCTGAATACAACTATGGTGTATATAATACAGACACCGCAAAGGGTTATCTAAATGGTGGAAGTGATGATCATTTTATTCAAATCTACAACATCACGGATGTTAGAGGTTTGTCTGTTGGTGATACAGGAATGAGTAGCTATGATCGTGCTTTTGATGACAAAGGCAACGCAACAAGGTTCCAGTCTTTTGACTTAAAAGTAACAAGTATTTCAGATTCGTTTCCACAACCAGTCCCCGAGCCATCCACCATGTTTCTCTTCGGGGGAGGCATTGCCGGTCTCGCCTTCTGGAGACGGAAGAAGTCAGTGTAAAGAATACCGACATACACAAAAAGGGCTTCCAGAAACGGAGGCCCTTTTTTTTATTATTCAAGTCCCATGACTATCCCGGTCCTGGGACTTTTTTGTAACATCACATCAAAGGAGGAATCAAAAAATGTGGACATTTCTACTCATAATTGCATTCGGCATCATCCTGTTCAAACTCGGCGCGCTCTCAGTACTGGCCACGGTACTTGTGTTCACTCAAGCTGTGGCTCTGGAACGGCAAAGGCCAGCCACGTCAACGGACGTCGCCCTTCTATCCGCAGTCAAACGGCAAACTGGAGCGATTTCAAAAGTGAATGCACCCGCCCCGGCACTCCGCTTTCTATTGACGATGCCCGTCAGATAGTAGAAAAGCACATCGAACACGACAACACCGTGAGACGGCACAGCGCCATTGGCTACGTGACACCATCTGACAAACTGAACGGCAGAGACAAAGAAATATTCAAAGAGCGAGACAGAAAGCTTTAAGAAGCAAGAGAATTGAGAAAGCAAAAACGACAACAAGCTTATCCTGAGATCAGGCGTTCAGGGGAAACTGACTTACCATTAGATCAAGCGTCCTGAAAGTCCAATTCCGACTGAGGCGGAACAATTTGAGTGAATGTCTTAAAAGTACGCCTCTACCTGATGACATCCGGATTAAGGTTGTACATAAATGGGAATGAAACTTGGTTAGGAATTAGCTTGTTAATGTACTGATCCACAAGAAGATTGACCTCCGCGATACCAGTTTTTGGCACGACAATAACATCATTTGGGAGAAGATATCTACTTTCAGCACCAGGAATTCCATTGATGTAAGCTGCAAGATTTATCACCTCACCCTTAACAATATTATCGATACCACGGCGTATCAAAATAACGGAATCGAGTTTAGCTGTGACTTTGGGTCCACCAACTGCCAGAATGGCTTGAAGCAGGTCCGTCTTACTTGTAAGAAGAATTAACTGAGGCTTATCAACTTCACCCCCCACAAAAGCTCTCATATTAGCACATTCTCGTAAAAATACCGTTATTTCCGGATTCACAACTTTAACTTTCAAACGGTCATTTAAAGTTTTTTCGAACTCAGTAAGCGTCATTCCCGCCGCATTGAAATTGCCTATAAGCCTAAAACTCACGCTTCCGTCGGGGTAGACACGTACGGTATCATTCAATTCCGGCACGTTAAAAATCTTGATCTCAAGCAAATCGCCTGGCTGGATTATGTAATGAGTAATTTTTTCCTCCCTAATAGTTATTGGCTTACCAGTGGAATCTTGTTGCCACACAGGAACGCTGGCGCAACCGCAGGTAAACAGCAAAACAATAAGGAGCATAGTTCGTGCACTTGAAATCATAAATACCATCCTCTAAATAAAATTATTACAATAATTTCCCAATTTTACGATATGCAGCGAGTGTTTGTATCGCGGTTTTTTCCCATGAAAAATATTTTGCCCGCTGAAGTCCCCTTACATGAAGCTTCTCCACCAAACTTTCATCGTCATAAAGTTTCTGCATAGCGTGGGCGATAGCGTTCACGTCATACGGATCTACCAATAAAGCTGCATCTGCAGTAATTTCTGGCAAAGAAGAGCCGTTCGAGGTAATAACCGGAGTTCCACATGCCATTGCTTCAATTACAGGGATCCCAAATCCTTCACAGATAGAAGGAAAAATAAAGCCTCTCGCTTCACCATAAAGTACAGGTAGATCCTCATTGGCAATATATCCGGGTTGAATCACGTGGCCGTCAAGTCCACTCTGACAAATTAAAGTACCGAGGTCGTCCATGAGGCGTGTCCGTTTACCGATTAGAAGCAGCTTCCAGTCACTGCCGGTCTCTTGTTTGAAGATGGAAAAAGCCTCCACGATCCGAGCTATATTTTTACGAGGGTCAAGCTTTCCAATATATAGAAAATAGGGAAAGTCTATGTTGTATCGCTCCTTCAATACCCTTTTTCTCACAGATGCATCTATGGGGCGAAAACAATTACTAATGCCATTGTAGACCACTTGAAACCTGTCTTTTGAAAATTCAAATGCCTCAAGCGTCTTCTGCATGACAAAATTAGATACACAGATACAGACGCTGCTCTTCCTAAGGCCGGTCATTATCAGCCTGTTCAGCCGTAACAATGTACCCGAGTCGTAAAACTCAGGATGGCTGAACGTGCTGAAGCAATGGTGAGTGAAAAGGTATTCTTTCGACGCCAAGGGAGGTGGAGTAAAGGTCGCATGGAAAAAATCAACGCCTGTTCGTGCGAGCCCGATCGGTAGCGACACCGGAATGCTGATCCACCTGTTTGCCGGTTTCAGAACATGAAAGATGAAATTTTCTTTAATTACCCCTATGGAATTTCGTGCCGCTTCGGAGAGGCAAAATACATGATATTCATTTTCGTGGTCTATCAGAGCAAGATTTCTTATTAAATTGACTTCGTAAACCTCCGGGCCTCCGGCATTGGTTCCGGCCATTACGACAAAGATACCAATCTTCATGACATCATTTCTTCGTACGTCTTTTCCACGGCTGAAACCGCTTTGATGAGTGAGTAGTCTTCATTGATAAATCGCTTGGCTGCGTCTCCGAGTTCGCGTCGTAATGACGCATCTCTCACGAGACGAACCGTTTCCCGGATAAAGGCTTTGCGGTCATTGGGTGTGATGAGCTTTCCGGTTTTACCGTCAATGATTACTTCCTTTATTCCCCCGACATCAGAGGCGACAATTGGGAGCCCCGCCGCCATTCCTGAACAGAGTGCCAATGGCACACCTTCCATATAAGAAGGATGTACCTGCACGTCTGCGACGCTGAATACATGTCCAAGGTCAGCGGCGAATCCTTTAAAGACAACATAGTCATTCATTTCAAGCTTACTACAGAGTTCCTTAAGTTCGGTTTCTAGCGGCCCCACCCCATAGATTAATAATCTGGCTTCCGGAATCTCTAGTACTATTTCTCGAAAACACTCCAAAAGCATATCATGTGCCTTTTCCGGATATAAGCGAGCAATGTTTATGAGAACAGGGGTGCCAGGCGACAGGTTTTCGGATATCCTGGCTGCCTTCCTCGATTCCTCCGTGATGACAAAGGCGGCCCCCTCAAATCCGCAGATCAGAAGTTTAAGTTTTTTTGAATCGATAAAGGTTTTAGATTGCTCATACGTTTCTTGACAATGGGCACTGACACAGTCAAAGCGCCGCACTACAATTTTATTAATAAACTGGATCAGATTTCGCTTCCACCCTAAGTCAGCCCAGACATAAACGGTAGTGATAATTTTTAAGGGTATTATCCATCGAGTCACCAAACCTACAACGTCAGCGTAACAGTTGTGGGTGTGAATAATGTCTATGCTGTGTTTTTTAGCTATCGATGCCAAGGATTTAGCGGCTTTCAAAACCGGCTTTCTCTTTCCCCAGGAAATCTTCTCCACTGTGAAGCCCAGTGATTGTGCTGCCGATACAAACGGGGCTTCGCTACCGCCTGAATTGGCGAAACAAACTAGGACGATATTAAATCGTGTCTTATTTATGCACTTCAGCCAGTTAAGGACAGCGGTTTCAATTCCTCCGTAAGCCATGGTATGAATGAGATGCAAAACACTAATTTTGTTTAAATTATTTTCTATCATTTTTCAGCCGGATAGCGTGAATCCGGCTGCTCCTTCTGACTGAGAATAAACTGCCATGTCTGACGAATCCCGTCATCGATTGGGGTCATTGGCTTCCATCCTAATTCATTCCAAGCTCTCGAAACATCAAGATAGATTGACGGAACATCGAATACGCGTTTTTCTGAAAAAAGAACGCTGATGTCCCGATCAACCACCCTGCGAACCGATGCGACTATGTCGTGTAGAGACAACCCAACACCGCATCCAAAGTTATAAATACGAGACGGAGCGGTTTGTACAGTTGCCCTGTATATGCCGTCAACCAAGTCATTGACGTACACATAATCGCGTATGACGGATCCGTCGCCCCAGACCTCTATGGTTTCGTTACGTGCAATTCTGCTTAGAAAAACAGGAATTGCGCCCTGAATTGAGGTCGGGTTTTGACGTGGCCCATATGCGTTCGATGGCCTGATCACGACATAATCCAGGCGTTTTAAAAGCCTGTAAAGAGCAAGGTATTTCTCGGTTGTCAGCTTACTGATCCCGTAAGAACACATCGGTTCAGTGGGGTGGGTTTCAAGAACCGGGAGAATCGAAGGTGAGCCATATACAGTTCCACCACTTGAAACATATACAATCTTTCTTGTGCCTATCTCGACACATTTTTCCAGTAGAAAAAGTGAATCGACAACATTTGACTGCACATCGAACGCGGGATCAACATTGGATGTGCTAGGATTTGAAGTACTAATGAGATGAAAGACAATTTCCATTTCCTGGAGAGCATCTGCCAAGAGCCCCCTATTTCCGAACTCGCCGAACTGGTAATCAACACCTGGCAGAGGACGCCTGAAATACTCCTCGTACTTGTCATAGACGCGGACGTTGTGTCCCTCGGCGATCAGCCTGTCAACCAGGTGGGATCCGATGAAGCCGTTACCTCCAAGGACGAGCGCATTCATGAGGACACGTCTCCCATTTTCCTGAATTTAGTGCAGCTGTTACACACAATCTTACAACCCGTACCGGTTTTTGACAAAAATAACCGCCGCGCCGATCTGTAAAAGTCATTATTCCAGATGTTTTCAAAATCGTCACTCAAAAGGTTTCCGAAATCGTATTTAGCATCTGGCACCATGCAGCAAGGAGAAACCCCTCCGTCAGGGTTAATCGTCACTGAGCGGTACAGATAAAAGCATGTCGAATCGATTGGTTCTGACATTGGCAGGGAGTCAGGAGCCCATTCTCGGCGCAAGTCGTTCAGGTTCTTAACGCCAAAGGGAAAACCGACTGGGATCAATCGGAATGTGTCGACACCGATTTCTCGTGCAAGTGTTTGCGCCTGCTCAACTTCGTGCATGTTGTGTTTCATGACGATGAATTGCCATTCAATCCTGGGAGTCTTCGAACCACGCGCATTGCGCGTGGCGATGAGTGAACGAAGATTGGATATAACCAGGTCAAAATTGCCACCGCGCCGATATTGACGATATACTTCAGGAGATGCTGCATCCAGAGATACCACTAAATATTCTAATCCTGACCCGACTATCTCCCCCATTATCCCAGCTTGCGTGATACTCAAATTAGAACTCATATTGCTGGCAATGTTGTGTTGAGCCGCGAAGGAAATCATTTTAAAAACCTCCGGGTTCAGTAGTGATTCTCCCCAATTGTGAAATGAGATCTCGTATGCATACTTAATGAACGGTCGGATAATCTCAGTAAACTGCTGGTAAGACATAACCGTGCGATCGCGGTTCAGATCACCAGTACCCGATGGACAGAGGGGACATCGGAGATTGCACTTATTTATAGGATCAACGATGATAACATACGGTTTCCCCGACACATATTCGTGCCTTGTAGCCATGGCGTATTCCACACGGATTAGATTAAAGAGCTTTTTCAGGGTGCTATGCTGGAGCATACTTCTGAAGTGCCTAGCATTTCGCGTATACTGAGGAACTCTGGCGAGAAGTGCGGTTAGATTCAAACCCAATTGCATCACCTCTTTTCAGTCATTTTTTCGATGTAAGCACCGCACCGATTATGGGCACGTTTAACGCGTCGAAGGTGCGCTGGACCTCTATGACATCATTCTTGCGGGCCCTTCCGCTCCTTACTATTACAACTGCCCCATCCGCCTGAGAAGCAATAAGGGCGGTATCTGCATTTTTCAACAACGGAGGACACTGTACCATGACAAGATATTCCTCCTTTGTCTTATTTATGAGATCAACAAATACCGATGAAAGAAATATAGAACTGTAGCTGACGGAAGGGTTTCCAGTTGGCATCACGAACAGCGAACTCAGACCGGTGTGATGTATCGCCTCCCTGTAAGGTGTCACTCCCTCAAGCACATCACGTACTCCCGGAAAACCATCACGACCACTATTAGGCAGACTATCGATCAAGCTATGGAGAGTAGGGACTTTGAAGTTAAGATCCAGCAAGAGCACCTTTCCCTGATCCATCATGGAAATGGCGCATCCGACTTCTTGCATAAGCAGTGTGTCCGAATCATCTGTACCAATACCAGTGAAGAGGATCACTTTCATACCCATAGTGGCAATCCTTATTTTTACGGCGATCCTCATGGCATCATCTGAAATGGGTGTGTGTTTACGGTTGTAATTCTCTACTACAGTTAATAACTGGTCTGGAGAAATGATGCCTTTCTGCACCAGTAGCAGCCCCAGTTTGACATGGTTTTTCCCGTCAATCTTACGAGCATTTTGTTCCTCAATTGCCTCATGGATCTGTTCCTGCGTGGCAAAGCCATGTTTAACAACCAACGATCCGATCGGCTCTTTAGTTTTAGGTGTCATCGTTTGATTTCCTGTAGTGATTTTCGATATTCTATGGTTTTAATCAAACCTTCTGTTAGTGAAAACATCGGTTTCCAGCCGAGAAGTTCTAATGGCTCCTTGTTATCGCTGTAGCACCTGCTGATCTCAGTCGGACGCCGCAAATTAGTTCTTGGGACAATTCGAATTTCACTCTCCATTAAAGTTGCAATAATTTGAGCTATTTGAAAAACCGGCAGTTCACTACCTCCGCCAATGTTTATTACTTCTCCACCAACTTTTTCCGGCGACTGCATTCCGGCCATAAGAAATGCTTCTACACAGTCGTCCACAAAAAGCAGATCCCGTGTCTGATCCCCACCAGAGAGAACTATTTCTTTTTCACCTTTCAATATAGAATCTATGACGAAACCAACGAGATTAAGCTTCTGTCTGGGTCCATATGTGATGGTTGGCCTGATTGAGACGGATGGAAGCTCATGGACAAGCTGGAACAGCTTGCAGTATTCCCATCCCGAAGCCTTGGCAATTGAGTACGAGCATAGGGGTAAGACTGGTAGATCCTTCCGGTAAGGTGGAATGCAATTGCCATAAACCTTTGTTGAGTCTCCAAAAACAAACATGTGGCGGTCTGGACAGTGAGCGAATGACTCCAGTACGTTGAGAGTCAGCAGGAGGTTTCCGAATACCGACGATCGAATTTGCGAAAACGAATCGATTGCATCAGGATTAGACGCCAGATGAAAGACAACTTCGGGGGAAAAATCAAGAAACACCCTGTTGACCTCTTTCTGATCTGCGAGGTCACACCGCATATATACTGCGAGGTCAGCTCGCGGTTCTGGCAGTTCATTTCGAGTAAGTCCGAGAACAATTGCTCCCGTCTCGGCTAGCCTTCTGGTTAGTGCTCCACCGATAAACCCTCCGGCACCGGTAACAATAACCCGCTTTTCATGCATATTTATCATGCCAGGCATCACTGATTTCCTCTTGGCGAAGTCAGCCAAGCACCCATCAGAAGCATTGAGGCCCTGGAATAAAGAGCAATTGCAACGGCCGCCTTGATTGGGCTCAAGAGACCAAGATCGTGCTGCTCAACAAAAAATCTAAGTGCGCCTTTGTGAAAATCAAGGATGTGGAACTTCTTTCGGGCAAAGGGACGAGGACCGCTTCCCATACCTTCATAATGAATAATTTTAGATTTCGGGTGAAGGTAGGTCTTTTTGCCTCGTTTCAACAGACGATGAGAAAAAACCGCTTCGTGCCAGTAATAATAATCTTCAGCCAACCCCCCCACCAAGTCATAATCCGCTTTGCAAACCAACATGGCAGCGGCTGAGACCCAGTCAACAGGGAATGCATCGGCCGATCCAAAGACCCCTTCCTTGCAGAGATATCTCTTGACGACCGAAGAGTTTGGAAATTTCTTGGTCAGCCAAGAGTTCCGCCCCAGCACACCGTTCAGAGGAGACGGGAACATTCTCCCCGACCACTGTTCCGTTCCATCTGGGTATAGCAATCTGCTTCCCACGACTCCGGCATCAGGATGACACTTCACGAAATCAACCAGAAGAGGTATCGCATTATCAAGCACAACCGTATCGTCGTTTAGAAACATGTAGTACGTACCAGAGGAGATTTCCACTCCTTGGTTCGCGGCCTTGCAGTAGCCAAGATTTCTGTCGTTGACAATCAGCTTTGTATCAGAGTACGCCATCCTCACGGCATTAACGGAATTATCAGTAGACCCGTTATCGACGTAAATTATCTCGTAGCTGTAATTATTCCACTCAGCCTTATGAATCGACTCAATGCACTATATTATCACCCAGACCGAACCAGAGGATAGCCAGCGGTACCCAGGCGATACCCGGTATCGGTGAAAATATCCGTACGAACGGCTCGCTGATATTGTTGCAGAGCGGCGAGAGTGCCATACCCAGACCGAGCGGAATACCAAGCAGAACCGCCAGCGTGAAGCCGATCGTGACCCTGATTATGCTGACCGATGTATTTCCCCAGAGTGTTCCGTCGCGGGTGGTTTCAACATGGCTTTCAGAACCGTTTCGGGGGTCGGCAGCAGCAACAGCGAATACTCCGGATCGATCCTGCCGAACAGGCCTGTGGTTGATGCCAGATGCCAGAGCGCCATAAAGATGATCACCCCGACACTACCCTGAAGATAGCGCAACAATCCCGGCTGCATTATTTTTTACCTTTTTTTAGCGGAGCCGCTTTAGCCGGCAGACAGCTGAGATCAAACAACTTTTTCTCGGACGGTATCTCTTTCAGATAACCCAGTTGGTTTGACCAAGAGAGCGTTTCCAGGGCTGCCTTTACATCTACCGCAGCTGTGTAATCAATCCGCTTGCGGGCATTGGTGATGATGGCGGTTTCGAGTTTCAACTCTTTGGCTATGATCTCATTGGCTTCTTTCGGTTTTGTGTTGATGAAATCGATCGTCTCAACATAGGCGCCCAGAAAACGTTTCAACTCTTCCGGGTGCTGATCGATGAAGGACTGACGTGCGATGACGACGTTGGTCGGATAAAAGTTGGCGGCTTTGCGATTGGCCTTTTTCCACTCAGCGGCGGCGTCATACAGTACCCGGGCGTTCTTGAATTTTGCTTCGGCCTGTGAGGCAAACGGCTCCCAGGTAATGCCGGCATCCACTTCACGCGCCACAAACAAGGCCGCCGGCATATCGGCAGGCGCCACTCCGGAGACGATCTGGATATCTTTCTCCGGATCAAGTCCGGCTACTTTTTTTGAAATGTGGGCACGAAAGAGTGTGTCAACGACGGTCCCCGGCTTGGGTGTGGCCACCTTTTTACCCTTTAACTGCTTTACATCGGTGATGCCGGTGTCCTGGCGCGTCAAGAGGACATGTCCGCCGCCGTTGGCCGCAGCCACAATTTTCAGCGGCACCCCTTTCCCCTGCCAGATGGCGGTCGGGGCAATTCCGAGCAGCGCCACATCCAGCTGTCCGGAGGCAAAGGCCTCCATCAGTGTCGAACCGTCACTGAAATCCACAATCTCCGCCGTGACTCCCCGTTTTGTAAATATCCCCCGGGTTCTGGCCACGTAGGGGGTGACCGTCCCCAGCGCCTTGTTGGTGCCGACCTTGATGATGCCGGTATCAGCCTGCTTCTTGGCCGCCAGGGCACTGTTGATGCCTGCGACTGATATAACCGCTGCGACTCCGACTGCCAAAAATCTCCTGAATGCCATTTTCATCTGCTGCTCTCCTTTTCCTCATGTGATGTGATCTGTTGATAAGTTTCGACCAGTTTACGACGCTGTATCTTTCCGCTGGGCCCCTTGGGCAACTCATCGATAAATATAATTTCGCGCGGGATCTTGAATGCGGCCAGTGACAGGCGACAATGCTCCCTAATCCGTTCCGGTTCCAGCTTTCTACCCGGTCGCAGCGTAATAAAGGCGGCCACCTCCTCGCCGTAGAGCTGGTGCGGTAACCCGACCACGCCGACCGATTCAACGTCTGGCAGGCGGTGGATGACCTCTTCCACTTCGCGCGGTGATATTTTTTCACCGGAGCGGTTGATCTGCTCTTTTTTTCTGCCGGTCAGAAACAGATAGCCATCCTGATCCAGATAGCCGAGATCACCCGTATGAAACCAACCGTTACGCAAAGCTTCACGGTCAGCTGAGCGATTGTTCAGGTACCCGCTGAAAATATTTTTCCCTCTGATCAGCACCTCTCCGACATCCCCTGGTGGCTGAGATACGCCCTGCTCATCAACCACCAGCAGCTCATTCCCGACCGGCATTCCGGCCGAACCCGGCTTGTGCGGCAGCGGCGGTAGCGGGTTGGCCGTTACCTGACAGGCCGCTTCCGATATTCCGTAGGTCTCGATGACCGGAATCCCGTAGCGCTGTTCAAACTCTTCCAGCACCGCCACCGGCAGGGGCGCTGAAGCAGAGCGGGCAAACCGGAGCGAGTACGCATAATTTCGTGGTGGTTCCTGGTGGGAGAGCAGGATTGAAAAGATAGTCGGCACGGCACTGAACCAGGTCGCCTGATAATCATGCAGCCAGCCCCAGAAACGGTCGGCTTTGAAACGCTCAGGCATAACTACGCTGCCGGCTGAAAGCAGTGGTGCCAGCAGCGTGACGACCAAGCCGTTGATGTGAAAGAGCGGCAGCACGCACAGTGCTCTGTCGGCAGCTGTCAGACGGTGAGCGCTGACGATGTACTGTGCGTTTGCCAGCAGGTTGCCGTGCGACAGGACAACACCTTTGGGGTGCCCGGTGGTTCCGGATGTGTACAGAATCAGTGCCGGATCCTCGCTGCGCAGCGGCAGTTCTGTTTCCGGTGCAGTGCCTGTAGCGGCAGGTTCTCTAACCTGCAGCACACGGTAGCCATTCCCCTCTTCAGGACTTTCCAGATCGCACCATTCGCCACTCTCCAGACCGGATTGTACGCTATCTCCATGATTCCGGTCGCTGAGCAGCAGTTCTGCGCCAGAATGCGTCAGTATTCCGTGAATTTCAGGCCCGGTCAGACGCGGATTGATAGGAACCGCGACTCCACCGGCCGCCATAACAGCCAGAATGGCTACAACCGGATTAAGTCCGTTGGCAAGCAGAAGGGCAACTCTGCCGCCGCGTTTCAACCCCTGTTGACCCAGAACTGCTGCCAATTCAAAAACAGCCGTCCGGTATGCCCCGTAGGTCAGCGATTTCGAATGTTCGGGTGCGAAAATAAATACGGTATCGGCTTGTTCTCTGCCGCGCAGTTCGAGCAACTCCCGCAGGGAAGCCGGAACTGCTTCGACTGTGTGATTATGCGAGGTGTCGTTGCTCATCAGATTGAATACTCCGCTGTCGGCACCGGCGTCCTCTCGTACTGTTTGAGGACATGGTTGCGGATTTTAACAAAATCGTAGTCGGTACGTTGACGCGGACGCGCCAATGGCACCGGCACGATAGTCTTGATCCTGCCGGGGCGACTGGTCATAACGACAATACGGTCGGCCAGGAAGACCGCCTCTTCGACATCATGGGTCACGAAGATGGTGGTAAAGGGATCGTCCAGCCAGAGGTTGGTCAACTCCTCCTGCATCTCCATACGGGTGAAAGCATCCAGTGCCCCGAACGGCTCATCCATAAGTAGCAGCTTGGGAAACATGGCCAGCATACGCGCGATGCCGACTCTTTGCTTCATGCCGCCTGACAGTTGATACGGGTGTGCATTCTCAAACCCCCTGAGTCCGACCAGCGCAATGAAACGGTCGATCTTTTCACGCGCAATGTCCCGGTCTACGCCATTTACTTCAAAACCGAAGGCGATATTCTGTTCGACCGACAGCCAGGGAAAGAGTGCGTAATCCTGAAAAACCATACCCCGGTCCGGGTGCGGTTTTTTGATGGCTACGCCGTCGGCGGTAACGCTGCCGCTATCCGGAAACTCCAGGCCGGCCGCCATTTTGAGCAGGGTCGACTTACCGCACCCGGAAGGGCCCAAAAGGCAGACCAGCTCTTTTCCGCTGACAGAAAAGGTTACATTCTCCAATGCGGTCAGACGATCTTTTGATCCACGAACCGTAAATGTCTTCTGGGTTTTTTCAAATACGAGTTCCATATCTGCAACTCCGACGCGCGAGACTTTTGGACAAAAAAAGAGGTCAAGGATCGAGTGCAGGAGCGCTCTTTCCTTGACCTCCAGTTTTTCTGGTCAGTCGCTGGTTGTGTGCGGTGATGTACCGGCAGTGAAGCCCGGTCGGTGCGTTTGTTGCGGCCAAACTATCAAAGCGGTTTCAGATTATCAAATACTAAATATAATATCTATGCTTTTTGTAGTTAGTTTGAAATGCGGATAGAATGTCTAAAAACGGCAGTTCATGAACCACAGTGCAACTGAGAAGCAGAGAAATCAGGCAGTTATATCAACAACTGACATAACCAAAATGGTGAGTGACTTTTTCTCGTTTTATTCTGAAATCTTTTTTGTTTTTGCTCAGTTGCTCTGTGTTTCAAATGCTTTTTCTAGGATAATGTGTCAATAGAAAAAAATGCATAAAGTGGCAATTTTGAAAAGTTATGCCTGTAGTGACACTAAATCCATAAAAAAAGATCTTTTGAAGTTTTCCCGCTTGACATGTCGAAAAATAGTATTAAGATAAAAAACATCTTGTTGGGAATTAAATACTAAACACGAAAGGAGACCCTGGCTATGTGGACTTCAAGATTCAGAATTCGTCCGGTTTCCCACTGCAAAGAGGGTTGCCCTAGTTAGCCCGCTGCTGATTGCGTAGCGGGCGTACAGAAAAAAGAGCCTCCTGTCGTACGACAGGAGGCTCTTTTTTTAGCCAACAGAGAATGGCGCTGTTCACAGCGTTATCAGAGACGTTATCTCAATAGCATTCCGGCCTGCGATCACTAAAGCAGGGGATCTGGGTGCGCCAGGCTTCCATCGTCTGCATGTCGAGTGCAGCGCTGATTTCTGTTTCAGATTCTTCCGCCTCAGCCAGCAAATCCCCTTTGGGATCGATAATCATACTCATTCCGAAGAAATCAAGTTTACCGATGCGACCACAACTGTTGCAGGCGACAACAAAGAGCTGGTTTTCTATGGCGCGTGCCCGCAGCAATGTTCGCCAGTGTTCCTGGCGCGGTTTGGGCCACTGGGCCGGTACGCAGATGACTTGGGCTCCTTCAAGTGCCAGACGTCGGGAAAGTTCGGGAAAGCGCAGATCGTAGCAGATAATCACACCGATCTTGCCGAGTGAAGTGTCTGCCAGCAGAGAGGTGTCACCGCGATCAAAGGCCCGATCCTCACCAAGCAGCGAGAAGAGATGTAGCTTGCGGTACACACCGGCCAGACGCCCATTATCGACTAAAAAAATGGTATTAAAGACTTTGTCACCGTTTGGTTCCGGTAGGCTGCCGACGATCACCAGTTTCAGTTCTCGTGACAGATCCAGTAACTCTGTGACAATCCCGGCAGTGCGCTCAGCCTGCTCATTCAAATTCTTATAGGCAAAGCCGGAAGACCACATTTCCGGCAATACCACAAGGTTGACTGCTGTCGCGGCAACGCGGGCCAACGCTGTACGGACGTAAGCCAGATTGGCGTCCACATCTCCCTGTATAACAGTAAACTGAATGGCGGCGGCATTGATAGTCATTGTGGAGCTCCTCGAAATTACTCGTCGTCAGAAGAATCCATCTGCACAAATTTCATATATAACGATTCTTTCCGTTCTTTTTAGAAGCGTTCCGTGTCCTGCATGGTTGCTTTTTTCTAAAAACCGGTCAGCGGGTCTAAAAAGAAATCGCCGACTTTGGGAATCGGCATCTGCTTGCCTTGAGGATCCGGGTAGCCTGCCGGTTTCTTCTTGGCGGTGCGTTCGTTAACAGCGCCATTGGTGTGCTAATAGTGAATAAACGCACCGGGGCTGTAATGTAATTGGTGCGAAACTCCGATTTTTTGATGATCTTGCGGGTGTCGTACCTTTCACTGCTGACAACCAATTCATTGTCATTGGTATCATCCAGGTACGAATCTACATCCTCCTGCTCTTCATTCATCATCGTGAATTAGTCAGCTGCGAATTCAGATAGGCGTGAATGACATCCATGTAAATTTCTCGTGGTTTGCTGGTACCGTCACTCAGGGCGATCATTCCCTCGCTCTCCATCATTTCAACAATCCGGGCAGCCCGGTTATAGCCGATCCGCAGGCGGCGCTGAACCATCGAGATGCTGGCCTGTTTGGTCTCTGCCACCAGTCGCAGAGCATCCTCCCAGCGCTCATCCTGTATTTCATCTTCGTTGCTGCTCTTCTCATCAGTATCCTTCATCTCCAGAATCGACTTTTCATAGACCGGTTTACCCTGTTTTTTAAGGAAGTCAACCACGCGCTGTACCTCGGCGTCAGAAACAAACGCGCCGTGAATACGTTGCAGACGGGAAGTTCCGGGCGGCAGGTAGAGCATGTCGCCGGCACCCAACAGGCTTTCTGCGCCGTTGCAGTCGAGGATCGTGCGTGAATCAACTTTGGAGGAGACCTGAAAGGAGATTCGTGACGGCAGGTTGGCCTTGATCAGGCCGGTGATGACATCTACGGATGGTCGCTGTGTGGCCAGAATCAGGTGAATGCCTGAAGCACGGGCTTTTTGCGCCAGCCGGGCAATATGTTCCTCGACCTCGCGCCCTGCAACCATCATTAAATCTGCTAATTCGTCAACGATAACGACGATGTACGGTAAGTGGCTATGTTCCAGCATATCACCGTCATCCACCGCAAAGGGGATCGGATCAATAATCGTATCTTCGTCATCAACGATATCATTGAGTTCTTCAATAATTTCAGCTTCGGGAAGCGCGTTCAACTCCTCCTGTTCCAGCAGTTCACCTGCCAGCTTCTTGTTGTAGGAATCAATATTTCTGACGCCCTTATCGGAGAGCAGCTGATAGCGGCGCTCCATCTCGTTGACCGCCCATTTCAGGGCCAGTGAAGCCTTTTTCGGTTCGGTTACGACCGGCAGCAGCAGATGCGGGATGCCCTCGTACATCGAAAATTCGAGCATCTTGGGATCGACCATGATCATGCGCACATCCTTGGGGGTAGATGTGTAAAGCAGAGAGAGAATCATGGTGTTGATTGAAACCGATTTACCGGAACCGGTTGAGCCGGCCACCAGCAGATGTGGCGCTTTGGCCAGGTCCGTCACGACCGGTTGTCCGGCAATATCTTTTCCCAGCGCCAGCGGCAGCTTCATCTTGCTGTGTGAAAAATGTTCACAGTTGAATATCTCGCGCAGAAAGACCATATCACGATCACGGTTCGGGACTTCGATGCCAACCACTCCTTTGCCGGGGATCGGTGCCACGATACGGATCGACATGGCCTGGAGCGCCATGGTCAGATCGTCCGACAGGCCGGCTATACGGCTGATCTTGATGCCCGGTGCCGGAGAAAATTCGTACATGGTGATAACCGGGCCGGGGCAGATCTCGACCACTTCGCCATCTATGTTGTAGTCCTTAAGTTTTTTCTCAAGCAAACGGGCGTTCATGGTCAATGAGTCGCGGTCCAGGGTCTTCTCACTGGCGGGTGTTGTATCCAAAAGTGAGAAAGGTGGCGTACGGAAGTCCCCTTCAGCCTTGATAAACTCGAACGTTTCCTGAATTGCTGCCGTCTTGGCATCTTCGCGCTTCTTTTCCTTCTCCTTCTTGACAGCCGTGAGACGCGGTGCCGGTGCCGCAGGCGGAGTGATGATCGGGCCGCTCACAGGTGACGCAACCGGCAATCCTTCGGTCTTGGCTTTCTCTTTCTTTTTATCCTCCGCTCCATGAGAGCGCTGCTCCTGCCAGGCATTCCATTTGTGCTTGAGATCTTCAAACCACCAGCCGGCAAAGAGAATAAAGGAGAATTTCGACAGGATCATGATTGAGGAGACTAACAGCGGCACAAGCAACAACAGGGCCCCGGTAGCACCGATGGTGCCCTTGAGAAAATGAGTCGTGATAACTCCGACCGCACCGCCGGTAGGTACCTGCTGGCCAAAAAAATCTGTTTTTTCACGGAAAAAGGCAAACAGGCCTGAGAGTGAAAAAAGCAGGCCACCGACTGCCGCAAGCTTATAGGAGCGCAGCCGGATTTCTTTGAAACGGAACAGGGTGTAGGCGATATAAAAGAGCGCCAGCGGCACCAGATAGGAGGCCAGGCCGAAGCAGTTAAAAAACAGATCGGCCAGCTGCGCACCAAAGCGCCCCCCGAGGTTGTGGATGCTCCCTTCGTTTGAGTAGCTGTTCCAGGAGACATCTGCCGAGTTGAAGGTGATAAACGCCAGCAGGATAAAGACTCCCAGTGTTCCAAGTGCCATTCCCTGCAGCTCTTTGGTCATTTTGTCTTTTTTTACTTCTTCTGCACTCATTGATTCTGACTTCCTTGGGGATGGATAAACGTGGGCATATTACCCGTAATCGGAGAGGGTAGGCAAAGGAAAAATGATCTGATTTGGCTAATGGACGGTTGTCGCAGGATTACGGATTATGCTTATTCAAAAAATATGCTATATGATACGTTCGTACGCCGAGACAGAGATACACAAGAGGTTTGTCATGCCATTCGAAATAATTCTCAAGAGCCTGGTGGATCGCGTGCCGTATGCTATCGGCGCCATCCTGGTTGATTGGGAGGGTGAAGCGGTTATGGAGCATTGTCACTGCGATCCCTACGATATCCGTTTCATCGCGGCTCACAAGGGTATTATTCTATCGCGACTCAAAGAGATGCAGAGTGCTGACCAGCTCGGAGAGATAGAAGACGTGGTCGTGACCTCCACTGCCGGTCACATTATCATCGGCTGCGTCAATAAGGATTATTCTCTGGTCATGAATATTGCACGCAATTGCCCGGTGGCACTGGCGCTGTACCATTTCCGCCGGGCAATTACCGTACTGAAGAAGGAGATCTGATGGAGCCGGAAGAGAAAAAAAGCTATTTCCGTGGAATGATGGACAAGATTGTCACCGTTGCCAATATGGAGGTGTTTCCCTCTTCAAAGCCGAAGCCGGAGCCGGTTTTGGATGCCAACGGTGAAATCGTTCCGGAGGTAAAAAAACCCGAAATTATCAATCCTTTTGGAGTTGTTGATCTTTTTGGCAGATTGAAAGTCGGGTTGCAAAAAACAAAAGAGGGGCTCGTCGGGCGTATCGATACCCTGTTGTTGGGTAAAAAGACCATCGATGCCGATACGTTTGAGGAGCTGGAAGAGATCCTGATCACGTCGGATATCGGCGTCAAAACAACGGTGGAGCTGATCCGCACCCTCGAACAACGACTGGGGCGCAATGAACTCAAAGATGGTGAGGCACTGCGAAGCGCACTCAAGGAAGAAATTCTGGCCAGGTTGACTGCCCACCATCTTCCGCTTGAAATGAGCAGCAAAAAACCGTTCGTAATGCTGGTGATCGGCGTTAACGGAGTCGGTAAAACCACCACTATCGGCAAACTGGCATCGCGGTTTTCAGCTTCCGGCAGCAAAGTCCTGCTGGCGGCAGCCGATACATTTCGTGCTGCCGCTGCTGAGCAGCTGATCGCCTGGGGAAGCCGTTCCGGCGTTGATGTGATTCGCCACAAGGAGGGTGCCGACCCTTCGGCGGTTGTTTTTGACGCCTGCAAGGCGGCGGTTGCCCGCGAGGTTGATATTCTGGTCGTTGATACTGCCGGCCGACTGCATACAAAGGTCAATCTGATGGAGGAGATGAAAAAAATCCGCCGGGTGATCGACCGCGAAATTCCAGGTGCGCCGCATGAGACACTTCTGGTGCTGGACGCCGCCACAGGTCAGAATGCAATTTCACAGACACGGCTCTTCAAGGAGGCCGCCGGGGTGACCGGTTTGGCCCTGACAAAACTGGATGGTACCGCCAAGGGGGGTATTGTGGTAGCGGTCAGTCATGAGTTTGCCCTTCCGGTCCGCTATATCGGTGTTGGCGAATCGATCGAGGACCTGCGTGACTTCGATCCGCAGGAGTTCACGGATGCCCTCTTCCAAGCATAAAAAACGTCACATGCGTGTGGTGCGCAAAGCTGAAGCACCGCTCGAATTTAATCAATTGGGGCTTGACTTTATCGCTGTCAGCGAGTACATTTCACCCCCTCGAAAGGAAAACGAACTCATGGACCAAGAACTGATAGATGTACTGGAAAGACGGATCGGCGACATTGTTGAGAAGTATAATGTCCTTAAAGAAGAGAACAACCGCCTGAATGCCGAACTTAGCCGGCTTTCTTCTGATCGGGAAGGGCTTAAATCCCGCGTTGATGCCATTCTTGGCAAGCTGGACGGGATTTAAAAATATGCAAACGGTCATCGTATGAAGAGAAGCCATGCGGTGACGATTCTGGGGCGCGAGCTCTCCGTCAGGAGCTCTGCACCGACGGAAAAAGTGCGAGAGATTGAGTCGTTTGTCAATCATCGTTTGCTGCAAATCGGCAGCGCCTTAAGCAGCAGTGACGCCCAGTTGGTTTTGACTCTGGCGCTGCTGAATACCGCTGAAGAGCTTATCGATCTGAAATCGCGTCAGGGGCAGAGCGGCGCCATTGACAACAGGATTCAGGAAATCATCAGGAAACTGGAAACAGCCTGATTTACACGGTCTCTCAGGGAGACTTTTGACTATATATCGCAGCAGCAGTACCATTGATCGGACACTCAGAGGCGTAGCATCAGATCGCACCTGATTCCTGATAGCAGAACCCAAGCTGAATATATCCTCACTGAAAGGAAGAAACTGCTCCGAGTAATGTAACGCCCAAATCTACGTTAATATCCGATGGCACTCGCGAGCCTTTTCTCACACTTTCATCCTCCCTGGTCGACCTTCCCGATACTGTTCGGGACAACTCCAACTATTTTTATAGCGTGAAAGTTCTGTATGCCCAAGCGATCTCTCCGTGCACAGCTTCTGGCAGAGCGTCGTTCACTCAATCGTCACCTGTGGCTGACCTCGAGCCGTGCTGCACAGAAAAATCTGCTTTCACTGGCTGAATTCCAGCGGGCGGAATGTATTGCGTTGTACGCACCGGCGCACAATGAGACCGACACGTCATTGCTGCTGACCGCAGCATGTGCATCAGGAAAACGGGTGCTGTATCCGGCGGTGTGCGGCCAGAAAATGGTTTTCCGTCGCCTCGAAAGTCCGGAATCACTGCAAAAGGGTGCCTTTGGTATTATGGAACCATGTCCGGCCTGCACTGAGCATGGTATTGATGAAGTTGATCTTATCGTTGTCCCTGGTGTTGCCTTTGACCTGACCGGCCACCGCATCGGCTACGGCAAGGGTTTTTATGACCGTTTTTTGCATCATTCCGGTCGCACGGCACATCTGATCGGACTCTGCCATGATTTTCAACTGATCGAGGGGCCGATTCAGATTGATCCGCATGATATACCAATGGAAATTGTCGTTACGGAAACTCGGATTGTGCGTATTTAAGAAGTAACCGGAGCTGATACAAGCAGCCCGGATTCACATACAGGAGGTTATATATATGGACGTGAGTATCTGGATGGTAGTCGTCACCCTGGTTGTTGCTGCCGTGGCGTATCTGGCCGGGAACAAGCTTAACAGGAAAGATACCGACTCGATTGTCAAGCAGGCTGAAGAGCTGGTTGGAAAAATGATCGGTGATGCCCGCCGTGAAGCGGAAACCATTACCAAAGAAGCAGAACTTAAGGCCAAGGATGCAGCAATTCAGGCCAAGGAAGAACATGATCGTAAAACGAGCGAGAAAAACAAGGATCTGCAGGCACTTGAAAAACGGTTGACCCAGAAGGAAGAAAATCTCGACAAAAAAGCAGGCTTGATCGACCAGAAAGAGATGGACATTCTCAAAAAAGAACAGGCTGTTTCACAAAAAGAACAACTGCTTCTGGTGCGCGATGAAGAGCTTAAAAAAGCATCTGAAATCCAGAATGCCAGATTGGAACAGATTTCCGGCATGTCGGCTGCGGAAGCCAAAAAAGAGCTGATGAACGCCATGGAAACCGAAGCCAAGCATGACGCAGCCAAAATCATCAGGGCTATCGAGGATGAGGCCCGTGAAACCGGAGATAAAAAAGCCAAGGAGATCATGGCACTGGCTATTCAGCGCTATGCAGGAGAATATGTCGCAGAACGTACGGTATCGGTTGTGCCACTACCGTCGGATGAGATGAAGGGGCGCATCATCGGCCGCGAAGGGCGCAATATTCGCGCGCTGGAAGCGGCTACCGGTATCGACCTGATTATTGATGATACGCCGGAGGCGGTGATCCTGTCCGGCTTCAATCCGGTTCGGCGCGAAGTGGCCCGCTTGTCTCTCGAAAAGCTGCTGGCTGACGGGCGTATTCACCCCGGCCGTATCGAAGAGGTGGTGGCCAAATCGACCGAAGAGGTTGAACTTTCAATTAAAGAGGCCGGCGAACAGGCCGCCTTCGACCTGGGTGTTCACGGTATCCATCCGGAAATACTCAAACTGATCGGTCGTCTCAAATACCGCACCTCGTATACCCAGAACGTCTACCTGCACTCGCTGGAAGTCGCCTTCCTCTGCGGGATCATGGCAGCCGAACTGGGGCTGAACGTCAAGCAGGCCAAACGGGCCGGACTGCTGCACGACCTGGGCAAAGCCGTTGACCATGAAGTGGAAGGATCACACGCCGTCATCGGCGCGGAACTGGCCCGTAAATACGGAGAAACCCCCAAGATTGTACATGCCATCATGGCCCATCATGAAGACGAGAAGCCGAATTCGATTCTGGCGATTCTGGTTCAGGCTGCTGACGCCCTGTCCGGTGCCCGTCCCGGCGCACGGCGCGAAATGATGGAAACGTACGTCAAGCGTCTGGGAGATCTGGAACGTATCGCAACATCGTTCAGCGGCGTGCAGTCGTCATTTGCCATTCAGGCCGGTCGTGAAATTCGCGTGATGGTGTCCAGCGAGCAGGTTTCCGATGATCAGTCGATTGTCATGGCCCGCGACATTGCCAAGAAGATCGAAGCAGAAATGACCTATCCCGGCCAGATCAAGGTCAATGTTATTCGTGAAACGCGTTCGGTAGAATATGCCCGTTAAAATCCTGTTCATCGGTGATATTGTCGGTAAACCGGGACGCCAGGCGGTCTCACGCGAACTCCACCGCCTGGTGGACCGGCACACGATTGATATTGTTATCGCCAATGGTGAGAATGCGGCCGGCGGCTTCGGCCTGACAGTCGACGTCGCCAAAGATCTGTTCAACCAAGGCATTCACCTGCTGACGAGTGGTAACCACATCTGGGACAAAAAAGAACAGGTTGCCGTGATACTGTCCGACCCGCATATCATCCGACCGGCCAACTATCCGGCCGGAGCACCCGGCGTTGGCAGTACCATTCTGTCCACTCCCGGTGGCACCAAAGTCGGCGTTCTGAATCTGGAAGGGCGCATCTATATGAAGAACCTGGAATGTCCCTTCCGGACGGCTGACCGTGAGCTTGAAAAACTGCAGCGTGAAACTTCCATCATCCTGGTTGATTTCCACGCCGAGGCGACCTCTGAAAAATCGGCACTGGGATGGTATCTGGATGGCCGGGTCAGCGTTGTTGTCGGGACCCACACCCATGTTCAGACCGCTGATGAACGGATTTTACCGCAAGGAACGGCTTTTTTGACCGACGCCGGCATGACCGGCAGCTTTGATTCGGTTATCGGCATGGGCAAGGAAGAGACCCTTCAGCGCTTTCTGACACAGCTTCCGGCCAAATTCGAAGTAGGCAAAAAGGATATCCGCCTGAATGCAGTCGTGATCGGAGTGGACGAAAACAGTGGCAAGGCGGTTAGTATCGAGAGAGTAAACATTCCCTGCTGATTTCTTAGCACCTGAAAGGTAGAGTATATGTCTGTAGCCGAACAGATGGCCGTTATCAAACGCGGTAGCGTTGAAATTCTGGTCGAAAAAGAGCTTGAAGAAAAACTGGAGAAATCTCTTACAAGCGGCGTACCGCTCAAGATCAAGGCCGGCTTTGATCCGACCGCTCCCGACCTGCATCTGGGACATACCGTCCTGATCCAGAAATTGCGGCATTTCCAGCAGCTGGGGCATGAGGTCAACTTTCTGATCGGTGACTTTACCGGTATGATCGGGGATCCGACCGGTAAGTCCGAAACCCGCAAGGTGCTGACGCGCGAAGATGTGCTGCGCAATGCTGAAACCTACAAGGAGCAGGTCTTCAAGATCCTTGATCCGGAGAAGACCACGGTGGTTTTCAACTCCGAATGGCTCAACAAGCTGGATGCGGCCGGGATGATCGGTCTGGCTTCCAAATATACCGTCGCGCGCATGCTGGAGCGTGACGATTTTCATAAGCGCTACAACAGCCAGCAGCCGATCGCCATTCATGAATTCATGTATCCGCTGATTCAGGGATACGATTCGGTGGCCCTGAAGTCTGACGTGGAGTTGGGGGGTACGGATCAGAAATTCAACCTGCTGATGGGGCGTGAGCTGCAGCGCGAGTGGGGCCAGTCACCGCAATGTGTCCTGACCATGCCACTCCTGGAAGGGCTGGACGGGGTCAACAAAATGTCCAAGTCACTCGGCAACTATATCGGCATCAACGAGTTGGCCGATGATATTTTCGGCAAAATCATGTCGATCTCCGATGAGCTGATGCTACGGTATTATGAACTGCTTTCCGATATGAGCCTGGCAGATATCGGAGTCTTGAAACGTAATCTCAAGGATCATTCGCTGCATCCGATGGCGGCCAAAAAACAGCTGGGTCGCGAGATTGTTTCCCGATTCCATGGTGCCGGAACCGGTGAAACTGCCGAAGAAAACTTCGTCAAGCGTTTTAAGGAAAATGAGATTCCCGAGGATATGCCGCAGGTAACATTTACGGAGTCAGATGGTCTGATTCTGCTGGCGCGTGCCATGACTGAGGCCGGACTGACCAAGTCCAACGGCGAAGGGCGGCGTGCAATTGATCAGGGTGGTGTCAAGCTGAACGGCGAAAAGGTCAGCGACACCAATCTGGAGTTGACCGCAACCGGAGAGTATATTGTTCAGATCGGTAAGCGCCGGTTTGCGAGGATTGTGGTGCTATAGGCGGGACTTCATACCAGATTCAGAAGCGGGACCAGCCATGCGGCGGTCCCGCTTTTTGTTTAGCGCAGCTTCAGGGCGTGCAGAAACTTTCCGGCATACACATTAATGACATGATCGCGCGGCAACGAGGCAAATGGTGGTGATTTGCGGCTGCCAAGCTGCCTGAGCTCTTCGAGGATGCGTGCATCCTTGCGGATCGAGATACCTTTATTGAAGACCTTGATGGCGAGATGTTTCTTGCGTGCCAGCAGATAGATGCGTCCGAGATGTAAATAGTGATCGCAGTTGCGCGGATTGAGCGCAATCGCTTTCATACACATCTGAATCCCTTTTTGGAACTGGCCCGCTTCCTTTGCAAGGCTGAAACCCATCAGTGAAAGCATTTCCGGAGATTCCGAATTTTGGTGGTCATCTGAATTCATAGCGGTTCCTTCTTAAAGCTTATTCGCTTATTTGATATGCCACGGAGAGAGAATACCATCAGACCGGCATGAGTACAAGCATGCAGGAATGGTAAAAATACGTACGTCAGGTTTATAATATGAACTGTTGAACATCCTCTGTGCAGACCAGCTTTTCCAATGTGTTCATGAGATTGGGAGCGAATAACTCCTTCATCTGATTACGCATCAACTGCACGGCAATATGAGGCGGCATGGTCTTGTTGCCGCTGTTATCACTCGTCAGGGTACAATAAACATCTACGACGCCGGCAACTTGGGCACTGCGCGGAATATCCCTGCTCTGCAGGCCGAGTGGATAGCCACTGCCGTTGCAGCGTTCATGATGCATTCGTATGATGGAGAGTGCTACCGGCGAGAGCACCGATTTCTTTTGCAAAAATTGATACCCCTCCTCAGGGTGCCGTTTCAAAACCTGTATTTCCGCATCGTTCAGCTTCCCGCTCTTGTTCAGAATCTCCTGCGGAACAAAAATCTTGCCAAAATCATGGAAGATGGCTCCGGCGCCGACATCCAGCATCTCATCCCGCGAGAGTGTATAGGCTTCAGAATGCATCAGGAGCGTCAACGATGCGACCTGCAACGAATGCACGAAGGTGTGGTAGTTGTGCGACATGACCGATTCGAGGGACTTGATAGCGTCAGGGCTGTTGGAAAGATACAGCATCAGGTTCTCGACAAGCCGCTTGGTACGATCCAGGTCGGTGGATTTGTCCGGATTATTGAACATGTCATCCACAAAGTTAATGGATGTCTGGTAGATCATTTTGCCCTTGGCCTTGGCGTCGAGCAGATCACTCTTCAGCATGCGCTCGGCGCTTGCTTCCATGTGGCTGGTGATGACATCCATCTCCTCATTGGAAACAAAGACGAACTCGACGCCGTTCCTGGCCAGGCGCTCCCGATCATGCTCACTGAAATCGCGGCCGTGGTTCTTATAGAGAACAAAGTTACCACCGGTTTTTATAAACAGGGCAACATCGGGAAATATCAGCGGTTCAATACTCTCAAGACTTACGGGAACATACGTTGCTTTTACTTCCATGACCGCCATCTCCAGAAAAAATCTATAGTCCCATAATTATCGGAAGAATCACCGGTCGCCGTTCGATGGTCTTCTTGCAGAAACGGCGCAATACTTGACGCACAGCGGTTTCAACCTCTTCATTATCACAGCGCATCTCGGTATTCAACTCATCCAGTGCAGCAATCACCACATTCTTGGCATCAGCCAGGTACTCCCGGTTTTCATCTTCAAAAACAAAACCGCGTGAGACGATATCCGGGCCATAGATCACCTCACCGCTTGACTTGTTGATGCCGATTATCACGACGATCATACCGTCTTCAGAGAGATGCTTGCGGTCGCGCAGCACAATCCGGCCGACATCGCCAACCCCCTTGCCGTCCACAAAAACCCTGCCGGATTCGATCCGCTCGACGATCACCGCTGTTTCTGAATAGAATGAGACAACGTCACCATTGACCATCAGGATGCAACGCTCTTCGGGGATACCGACTTTTCGGGCCAGCTTGATATGATTGACCAGATGGCGATATTCGCCATGGATCGGTATGAAGAAGCGCGGCTGCACGGTGTTGAGCATCAGTTTGAGTTCTTCCTGGCTGGCATGTCCGGAAACGTGCACTTCAGATACTTTTTCGTGAAAGACCTCGGCGCCGCGACGGTAGAGATGGTTAATCAGTTCCGAAATGGTGCGCTCGTTACCCGGTATGACGCGCGAGGAGAGAATGACCGTGTCCCCTTTTTCGAGCCGGATCTGTTTATGATCATCCATGGCTATGCGCGTCAGGGCGCTCATCGGCTCCCCCTGACTGCCGGTGGAAATGATGCAGACCTGTTCAGGTGGCAAGTGCGGCAGAGCCCTGATATCCATCAACTGCTCGTCAGGTATGGCCAGGTACCCCAGATCACGTGCGATCTGGACGTTTTTGACCATCGAGCGGCCATTCAGCAGGATCTTGCGGCCACAGCGGATGGCTACGTCGGCCACCTGCTGTACACGATGGATGCTGCTGGAAAAAGTGGCTACGATAATCCGCCCCGTGCAGGTCGGAAAGATCTCGGAAAAGGCTTCACCAACATATTTTTCGGAGAGCGTGTACCCTTCCCGTTCGACGTTGGTCGAATCGGAAAGCAGTGCCAGCACCCCCGCCTCACCATAGCGCGACAGGCTGGCCAGGTCGGTCAGCTGACCATCAACCGGAGTATGATCGATCTTGAAGTCGCCGGCATGGATGACAACACCTTCCGGTGTCGTAATGGCCAACGCGCAGCCATCGACAATCGAGTGCGCTACCCGCAGGAATTCAACCTGAAAACAGCCGACCGACACGGTGTCGCGCGGTTTAACCGTGACGAGTTCGACTGCGTCGTTCAGCTTGTACTCTTCCAGTTTGGCATTCAGCAGGCCGAGCGTCAGGGCGGTGCCGTACACCGGTATATTCAACTCCTGCAGTACGAACGGAAGCGCACCGATATGATCCTCGTGACCATGCGTCAGACAGATGCCGCGTACCTGATCCACCCGTTCCCTCAGCCAGCTGATATCGGGGATGACATAGTCGATACCAAGCATCTCCGGCGCCGGAAACATCAACCCGCAATCAACGATCAGGATATCGCTGCCATGCTGGTAAACGGTCATGTTCATACCGATTTCGCCCAACCCGCCCAGGGCGACGATCTGCAGTGCCGCGTTTTTTTGCAGGACATCCATAGTTATCTCTCTCTCTGTAGCGGTATCAATGCCGCTATCTTTTTATTGCAGCGCTCGATCCAATCCCGCCCCGGAGTAATCAGCCAGTGATCGGCGTAAAAAGAACTGCGTAATGCTCGATACGCGATCAAGGCACGATTGACGTCGCCCAGCTGTTCGTTGGTTTCTCCCAGGTGCCACAGGCGTCCGGCGGCTTTTTCTATCACGGGATGAAAGGGGATGTACATATGGACAGCCGACTCGAAGCCGGCCACCGCTGCCGGAAAATCTCCGCGTCGCAGCGCCGCTTCACCGAGCTCGAACTGGCTGGTCATGCGCCACCAGGTGCTTGCCAGAAGTAACAGCAGGCAGAATAGTGCGATAACAGAACCGTTCAGCAGAATATGTGTAATTTTTTCGCGCATCAGTTCACCTGAAAAAGCCCGGAATAAATGTCAAAAGAATACCCATCGCAGTTGCGACAACTCCGGCCAGCACGGCCAAAGCTGCCGCGATGTCAAAGGGACACTTCAGGCGGTGAGCAGCCGGCAGACCGTAGACAACTCCTGCCAGACCTGCAATGACCAATAGAATGTACTGATAGCCGATAGTCATTTAATGCTCCAGGGCGGATTCAATCCGCTCCCGCACAGCTTCCATCATCCAGGATTCAGCCTCGCTGCGGCGCAGGTCGGTCGGGACAATCACCGGCGGGTGGATGGTAATGCTGATGTCGCCGGAATACAGGCGGATCTGATTGGCAGGGTTGACTTTGCCGCTGCCGTTGATGGTGATCGGAATAACCGGGACGGCCGCCTTGCGTGCCAGAATAAACCCACCCCGCTTGAACGGGAGCAGGTTACCATCAGTCGTGCGGGTTCCCTCGGGAAACAGCACCACACACTTCCCCTGTCGAATGGTGTCAGCGGCAGCATCCATACTCTGCAGAGCTTTACGACCATCACCGCGATCCAGCGGGATATACCCGCCGCGCCGCATGGATGGGCCGAATACCGGAATATCGAATAGCTCCTTCTTGGCGATCCAGTGCAGTTGCCGCGGCATGGCCGCCAGCAGCGCGAGAATATCGAAACTGCTCTGATGATTACTCATGAATATTGTCGCGCCGCTCGGGAGGTTTTCGACTCCGTTGACCGTTACCGTGACTCGGTTCAGAGCCAGAGCCAGACGGGCCCAGAGGCGGGCGTGCCAGCTATACGATCGCCCACTGTTATCAAAGAGTGTAGAGATTAAGGCACAGCCCGACAGCAGGAATGTCAGCGGAATGAAGGCGGCCAAATAGAGATATGCGCGTAGCATGAAAACCCCGAATATAAAGTCAGGTAAATTACAGCCTTATCGGTAACCAGTCAAACGAATTCTGAGGGAAATACAAGATTGAGGGGGGGCAGGATCTGATTATTCCAGAGTTGTACGCAGGCGTTTCTTTTCAGCCATAATCCGTTTGTCGGTGAGTCTGTTCTCTTTGGTCCGTTTCGGGACGCGCGTTGCGAGCCGTTTTTTTACGATGCGGGCACGTTTTTCCAGGGCTTGCCGCAATCGTTCCATAGCAACCTCCCTGTTCTGGAACTGACTGCGGTTCTCTGAAGCTTGGGCTACGATTCCGGTCGGCAGGTGGCGGATACGCACTGCAGAATCGGTCGTGTTGCGGTGCTGCCCCCCCGGTCCGGAGCCCCGGTAAAATTCAACTTTTATGTCCGCTTCGAGTATTTCAATAGTCATGGTCTGATCACGCCTTCATACACACGGCATATTTGAGATAGCGCCCTTCTGGAAATGTTACCGGATAGGGGAAATCTTCCGGTTGTCCGAGCAGCGAGATCACCCGCAGGTCAGCGTGTGCCTGTAGCGCTCCTCGGCGCAGCTCTTTAAGGTAATCAGACAGGTCGATCTTCTGGTGGTTAGAGGATGCGATCAATAATCCACCGCTTTTCATCAGCGGCAGTGCGGACGCCACCAGGTCCGAGGTGCCCCCTTTCGTGGTAAAGCGGCTCTTGGCCGTTGTAGAAAACGAGGGGGGATCCATCAGGATGACGTCGAAAATCTTTCCGTTCTGGGCCAGTTTGCGTAACACCGCCAGGCAATCGCCGACGATGAATTCATGCTGCCCGGGGTTAAGGCGGTTGACGCTAAAGTTGTCTTTGGCCCACTGGGTATAGCCGCCGGATGCATCGACGCTGGTAACCTGTGCGGCTCCGGCAGCGGCAGATGCTACCGAAAAAGCGCCGGTATAGGCGAATAAATTGAGGACCCGCTTGCCTGCAACCCGTGCCATGAGATCGCGGCGATTACGGCGCTGATCGAGGAACAGCCCGCTGTTGAGCCCCTGTTCCAGGCTGACCAGAAAGGTGAGGCCGTTCTCCAGAACCTTCAGCCGTGCCGGCGCAGCCGCGCCGACCAGTAAGCGGCCATACGACTTGCTGTCACTGATCGCCTCAAGCTCACGGGTCTTTTGGGGACGGCACTTTTCATAGATTCCGCGCGGTGTACAGAGTTCCTGCAGCAGCTGGGTTATCTGCTTAAGGTGCGGGCGCCAGGCCGCGCTGTAGAGCTGCAACATCAGATAATCGCCATAGCGATCAATGGTCAGCCCCGGCAAGCCGTCACCCTCGGCATTCACGATCCGGTAAGCGGTCGAACCGGTAAGATCGGCGTGCTGCCGACGCAGTTCCAGAGCGCTTCGCAGGCGCCCGCTCAACCAGGAACGATCGAGCTGAATCCGCTTCCGATCCAGGACCCGCGCCACAATCCGGTCATTCGGATCGAGCAGGGCGGTCGCCAGAACTCGATTCTGGCCGTCACATAAATCGACTGTCTGACCGGGAGTGCCGGTCGGCCACTTTCTGGTATAGGCGTCGGCTACGACCCAGGGATGTCCCAGTTCCAGCATCCGGACGGTTTCAGGTCCAACGATGCATGCCATGCTATGTGAAGTATGTGGACTCTTCATCTTATTTTGAAAACCGTCCCCCACAATCTTCCTCTCCTCCGCGAATCTTTTCAACCGCATGGCCGATTGTTGGCCAGACCGCTTCCAGATTTTCCAGGGCGCCCCGGGGACTGCCGGGGAGATTGATGATCAGTGATTTGTTGCGGATACCGGCAACAGCCCGCGATAAGGAGGCCGTCGTTGTTTTTTCGAGGCTTCTGAGCCGCATCAGCTCTCCGAGGCCGGGAATCAGTCGCACTGCTACCTGCATTGTCGCCTCGGGCGTTATGTCGCGTGGTGAGACGCCGGTGCCGCCGGTCGTCAGGATCAGATCGGCTGTATCGCTATCTGACCACTCCGTGAGCACGTCCACAATCTGATCATATTCATCAGCTATGACGCGTGACGTAACCGTCTGCACACCCCGCTCCGCCAGCCATGCAGCCAGAGCCGGTCCGCTCTCGTCAATCCGCTCACCTCGTGAACCCTTGTCACTCAACGTTAAAATTGCGGCTCTCATCAGCTGTTCCCCCTGTGCATCGTCTCTTGTCAGCAGCGAGCGGTACTATAGGGAAGTCGCTACAGGTTTTCAACTGGTTATCTGTTCAGCATTGAAAAAGGGGCACGAGCAGATCGGCGGGGTGCAAAGCTAAAGAGGGAAGCTGTGTGCATTTTTCTGTTTCTGCAAAAAAATGTACATCTAATAATCATCCATAAAATTGGTGAGATCCGTAATTTGTTGTGCGTTCAGACTGATTCCCTTGTGACCGGTGCTTATTTTAACCGCAATTATGCCTGTTTTACCGGAGAGGTTTGCCGCTAATCCGGCACTGTCGTAGGTTCCCAAACGATGGCACTCAGAACAGGTGACGTCATAGAGTACCTTGCCCGGCTGTGTACCGGGTGACGATGACGCCGGACCGCCGAGACTGTCTGCAATGGCCTGGATTTCAGGTCCGGTAAGCATGATATACCCCATGCCTCCTACGTTGCCGGTGATGGCGCTCTGAATAAGTCTGGCAGTACGTTCCTTTTTGGAGGAGGAGGTCAAGGGGCCATGGCAGCGGGCGCAATTGGTCGCATAGAGCGCGCTGCCATGAAGTGAAAGCTGGGGGACCGGCGCTCCGTTCGCTACTTTTGTGGCCGTCCCGACGCTGATACCGGCAGTTGCGTCATCGGGCACACTGCCACAGCCGGACAATGCCAGAAGTGCAATGCCCGCTAACAGTATCGTGCTACTCATAAATCTTTTCATATCGCCAACCTCTTTCTGGCCTTCATCTACGGAGACCTCCGAGGTTTTTAAAACTTCGGAGGTCTTGTCTGATAATGTCATCTCTTATTGCAAAGGTACGGTCCTATTTCGCTAACGTGCTGCGCTTTTTGCCATACAATTTCCAGTACGCAACAAATAAACCGGTTACTGAAAGAAGGACTACTCCTGAAACTCCTACGAACGTTTGAATCATATTTGCCTGGTCCATACTTCCTCCATGATAGATATAAATTGAGTTACAGAGCGCTGCTAATTTGCGTTTACAAACGCCGCGACATCAATGATCTGTTGCGAAGTCAGGCTCACGTTGTTGTGTCCTGCACCTATCTTGCCGGCAATCTTTGAACCCTTGCCCGAAAGGTTCGGTGCAAATCCCGCCGCGTCATACGTTCCCAACGTGTGGCATCCCGCACATGAAGTGTCATAGACCACTTTGCCAGGTAGTGGGGCGGGCGTCGGAACCGGTGTTGGTGTTGGTGTTGGCACGGGTGTTGGTGTTGGCACGGGTGTTGGTGTTGGCACGGGTGTTGGTGTCGGCACGGGTGTCGGTGTCGGAGCAGGGATTCCGTGCTGTCTGTCATGATCAATTTCGACCTTATTTGCCACCAGTATGCCGTTGGTCACTTCACCTTTGACCTCGATTTTGGTTCCTTCCGTGATATCGCCCACAGCCCCGCCTTTAAAGATGGTCGTTGAAGTCAGCTGAACCGGCTGATTGTTCAGCGAGAAGGTGCCGGCTACAGCATCGTAGCCGCTTACCAACCCCTCAAGTTCTGCATAACCATGCTGCCGTGGTGTATGGCGCACCCTGATTTTAGTCGCTTTCACGACACCGCTGACAGAGGTACCCTTCACTTTGACGATCATCCCGTTGGCTAACTGCTGCTCAGGCAGTATGGTTGCTGAGTCCGAGTAGTCAACCGTTACGGTCCGGATGGTGAAGGTCTTCAGCACGCTGTCCAGATTGCTGACAGGCCCGGACAGGTACACCTTGCGGGTCGCGGACTTAACTTCAATACGACTGGCGGCCACGGCACCTGCCACATCGGCAAGACCATGAACCTCAACTACTCTTCCGACGGCGAGATCAGCGAGTCCGGTTACTCCTTCAAAAATGGTCAGATCGTTTACTACGACGGTTTGACCAAGCAGGACAAAGCTGCCGGCAGTGCGATCAATCGTTTCGAGCATGCCTTCCAGCTCACCCTCACACACAACGCTGCTGGCCGAGCCGGCACTTCCCTCAATGTAACCGGTAATCTCGACCTGCATGCCCTGCTTCAGGTCGCCGGGTGCGGCCGGATCTCCATTCAGTGTTACGCTCGCGCCAGTGGTGCTGAATGCGACATTATTAACCGTGAGCTGTTGGCCGGATGTACCTGCAACGCTTTTGGTGACCGTACCTTTGCTGACACCGGCCGTCGAACCGGCCGGCGTTGCCGAGCCACCGCCACCACATCCGGCAAGTGATATCGTCGCTGCGCAGATATACAGAATCGTTCTACTCATAATTGACTTATTCATTTTTTTACCTCATTCGTATCGTGGTTGTTTGTGTACTTCTATAGAGTCGCTTCGCCAACAGTCGATGATTATTCATTTATTTTGTTGATGTCGCATCACCTCCCCAAACCGGACCCACAAAAAAGCCGGGTGCCGGAATATCTGTTCGATAATTCGGCATCCCGGCTGTCTCGATGAGACCCAATGGGCTTTCCGCCCCATCCTCACGGATGGTTTAGTATTGTCGTATATCGCCTGCTGACGTCACACTCCGGTGCCCGAAATATTAAAGCCGGGTCACCGGAATGTGTACGATCATTCGGCAACCCGGCTGTCTCAGAGAGACCCTGTGGGCTTTCCGCCCCATTCTCACGAATGGTTTAGTAGTATCGTGTATCGCCTGCTGACGTCGCCATCCGGAACCCGAAATAAAAAAGCCGGGTTGCCGGAATATGTACGATCATTCGGCAACCCGGCTGTCTCAATGAGACCCTGTGGGCTTTCCGCCCCATCCTCGCGGATGGTTTAGTATTGTCGTGTCGATGAGCTTACAGCTCGTTTAATGAAGACAGTAATAGTGAAAATAAAATCCGTAGTCAAGCGTTTTTTATTCCCGGAGACGTACGTCACGCATCTTTGTCGGCACTCCGCCGGTATACGCCACTCTTGCCCCCCTCTTTAAACAGCAGCTTTATTTCGCCAATGGTGATCGATTTGTCACTCCCCTTGCACATGTCATAAATCGTCAAAGCGGCCAGACCGGCGCCGGTCATCGCTTCCATCTCGACTCCGGTACGCTCCAAGGCCCGCACCGTACAGGTAGCTGTAATAAGTCCGGCAATCGGATCCTGATCGAAATCAACCGTAACATGGTGGATAGCCAGCGGATGGGAAAGCGGAATCAGATCCGAAGTCCGCTTGGCAGCCATGATGCCGGCCAGACGGGCAACGCCCAGCACATCCCCTTTCGCAATTTCACCCGACTGGATAGACTGCACCAAATGCGGCGACATGCGCACCTCGGCCGCCGCAATTGCGGTCCGCATAGTTGGCTGCTTTGTGCTGACATCGACCATAATGGCGTGGCCGCTCTCATCAAAATGGTTAAAGTTCATGGTCGGTACCTCGCGAATGCTGTATTCACTGCGAAAGTACCGTTAAACAGAACGTATGTCAATCGACGGGAAATGTTGTCTGAGATTGAGGATTCATCGTAGGGAGAATGTTTTTGAGTGCTACGGAGCGATCGGCAGTGTCACTATAAATGTCGTTCCACCCTCCGCGCCACTGCTGACACGTATGGCACCACCCAGCTGTATTACCAACTCCCTGGTTACAAACAGCCCCAGTCCGGTACCTACACCTGATTTCTTGGTCGTAAAATAGCGATCAAAGATCCGTTCGATTACTTCGGGCGGAATTCCGGGGCCGCTGTCAGAGATGGTGACACGCACCTGGTCGTCTCCAGCGGTAGCGGTCTCTACCAGCAGCGTACCACCTGCTGTTTCCATGGCCTGCAACGCATTCATGACAATATTGAGGAGAATCTGTTTCAACTGATTGGAATCGGTCTGGATCAACGGTAGGCGGTGATCCAGTTGACGCATGACAACCACGGCACGTCGGGAGGCTTCGAACGTCAGAAAGTCGAGAATGAAATTAACCGTAAGGTTAAGGTCCGCTTCTGCAGTTACCTGATCGTAGCTGCTGTAGCTCAAAAGTCCGCGCGTCAGCTGTGAGAGCCGTTGCGCCTCACTGTTGATGCGGGCAATCATTTCCTGCACGAATTCGGGGACATCCTGCTCACGCATGATCATCTGTGATGCCGAGATGATCACCGATAGCGGTGCATTCAGTTCGTGCACGACACTTGCAGAGATCTTTCCCAACTCGGCCATTTTTTCGTTATACGCCAACTGCTGCAGAAGATCCGCGTCGATATGCCGTTCTTGCAGGATATTTCTGGTCATGGCGGGCTCCGGGACAACGCTGTCAGGATTTAAAAGGGATGAAGCCGCCCCCTTTTATGAGGGCGGCTTCGAGGATGCAACGGAGAAACAGGATAGGCTGCAGACTACATGTTGTAACCGCTTTCTGAATGCTGTGTCTGGTCGAGACCCATGATTTCGTCTTCCTTTTCAACACGCAGGCCGATGGTTTTATCAAGGACGAAGGCGATCACAACCGTTACGATAAAGGCGTAAGCGCCGGCAGCCACAACGGCTATCAGCTGAGTCATGAGCTGTTTCGCGTTGCCGGACAGGAGTCCCGTGGCGCCGACAGTAGCGAATACACCGGTGATGATGGCGCCGAACGTACCACCGATACCATGAACACCAAATGCATCCAGGGAGTCATCATATTTCAGCTTGGCTTTGAGCAGGATGCCGCCGTAGCAGACCAGACCGGCCGCCAGGCCCATCAACAGGGCAGCGCCAGGCTGTACGAAACCGGCTGCCGGAGTGATGACAACCAGACCAGCCACAACACCGGAACCGAAACCAAGTGCGCTTGGTTTGCCGGAGTGAAGCCATTCTGCAACCATCCAGGAGAGACCGGCCGCAGCTGGAGCTATGGTCGTGGTGGCAAATGCCAAGCCGGCCAACCCGCCAGCTGCATCAGAAGTATTGACGCCGACGATGGCCGAACCGGCGTTGAAGCCGAACCAGCCGAACCAGAGCAGACCGACGCCCAGCAGGGTCAGCGGCAGATTGTGAGGAGCCATACGCTCATTGGGGAAACCATGTCGTTTGCCGAGGAACATCAGGAAAGCCAAGGCCGAAATACCTGAGGAGAGATGAACAACCGTACCACCGGCGAAGTCCAGTGCACCTTTTTTGAACAGCCAGCCGTCGGTCATCCAGACCCAGTGGGCCAGCGGATCATAAACCAGCGTTGTCCAGAGCAGGACGAAGAGGCAGTAGGCTGAAAATTTGACACGTTCTGCGATGGCACCGGAAACCAGGGCTACCGTGATAATTGCAAACATACACTGATACATGGCGAAGACCAGCTCCGGAATCGCGCCCGGTTCCTTGGTATAGTTCTGAAACAGAGCCCATTCAACGGTCCCGCTGGCCGCATCCTTCATGATGATCAGGCCGTTGAGCATGAATTTGCTGAAGTCACCGATCAGTCCCATTTTTGCCATATCAGGTGCAAAAGCCAGTGAATAGCCGATTACTGCCCACTGCACGCCGACGATACCCATGGCGACAAACGAATGCATCATGGTGGAAAGGACGTTTTTCTGACGGACCATACCGCCGTAAAAGAGTGCCAGACCGGGGATCATCAGCAGAACCAGCGCAGATGAGACCAGCATCCAGGCGGTATCGCCGGTGTTGAGAACCGGTTTTACATCCGGTGGTGTTGCCGGTGCGGCGGGGGGTGCAGCTGTAGCAGGGGCCGCAACGGCAGCGGCTGGTTCCGCCGGTTTGGCTGCGTCAGCAGCAGGAGTCGCAGTCGGTGCTGATGCTGCTGCCGGAGCGGCATCTTTCTTTTCTTCAGCCATGGCAGCGACCGGGATCAGCCCTGCCAGAATAAATAGCATCAGTGATGCAAGATAGAGTTTAAGTCTCATGGTGTTCCTCCGTTCGAGTGAATATCCTGGGTTGTTAGATTGCGTCCGTTCCGGTTTCGCCGGTTCTGATACGGACCGCTTCTTCGAGTGAAATGACGAAGATCTTGCCGTCGCCGATTCTGCCGGTCTTGGCGGTGTTTTGAATCGTTTCGACCACCTTGGCTACCAGATCATCACTGATCGCCACTTCCAGCTTGATTTTCGGTATAAAATCAACGACGTACTCAGCCCCACGGTACAGCTCGGTGTGCCCTTTCTGGCGACCGAACCCTTTCACTTCGCTGACGGTGATGCCTTCTATGCCGATCTCGTTGAGAGCATCTTTTACTTCGTCCAGTTTAAATGGTTTTATGATTGCTTCGATGAGTTTCATTGTGCCGCCCTCCTGATGTACTTATTTATATGGTTAACTGCCTTCAAAAAAGTGGGGGTGGAAGGCACCCCACCCCCGAATTGAAGGAGGGACAGCCTAGGGAAGATTGATGTCAAGCTGTGTTGTGAATGTTGGCTTTCCACCAGGTAGCGATGCGCCAACAGAGCTCTGGAATGGGTTGTAGACGTTCAAGCCGACAATCAGAGAAACCTGCTTTGAGAATGCCCATGAGCCGCCGAAGCTGACGGCACCGTTAAAGTTTTTGCCACTCATGTAATCTACAGCCAGCCAAAGCTTATCAGAAATTTCAGGCATGCTGCGATCCCAGGAAGCCAGAATACCGCTGTTAACATTCTTGCCAAGGTTCTTTTCTGCTCCGTTATAGCCACCTACCGAAATACGCCCAACTACCGGAAGAGTCTTAGCTATCAATCCGTAAGCCATATTTTGCATGGTATTTCCATCGGTTTTATCATACGTGCCAATATTGTAAATACCGCCAGCAACAGCAGGAAGTCCTTTAATTCCAAAAGCATCTTCAGGAATGCCGGCCTTGGCGTTAAAATAGATTGGGTGCTTACCACCGATTGAATCTTTAGTGCCCAGATTGTCAGTCATGTAATCAACACCGATTTCTATCTTGAAATTTTCCAGCGGAAGGATACCTGCTGTAATACCTACATCGAAAGTATTTGCACCGGCAGTTGGCTCATCTGAAAAACGAATATAGTTATCAATACCAATGTTGACTTCCTTGAAACCCTTGACATCTGTCGATGGGATCCAGATTTGTGTGGAAGGAGTTGCCAGTGCTGCGCTGCTTGCCAGGGTTACCAGTGCTGCTGCTGTTGCCATGATTTTTCCGAGTTTCATTTGTTCCTCTCCTTTTCATCGTTGATTTTGAACGGTGGTTGAATGAAAGCCTCTTTGATCTCATTGCTGCACGTTCTGTAGAGTTGCTGCTATTGTTGGCCAAAACAAACTGTGTTGAGTTATTCGTCAGACTGACTATTACACAGAGTGTGCCATTTCAAACAAAAACAATAATTACAGTAAGTTGATAACATTTTGTCGGTTATTAATTCACCGGTAAGATAGTGTTGTCTACAGTTATGATTATTTTTTAGGCAGTTATGCTTGCTTTATAGACCTGAAGACATCGCAGGGAGTGTTGCTGTTCGCTGATGAGCATTTGACGAGTCGATTCGTTTTCGGTAGGCTCTGGTAAATAAAATTTTCTGGAGGTAGGCGCAATGATATCGGTAGCTAAAACAAGCGAAGTTCCCAATTTTGGGAAAAAAGCCGTTTCCGTATCCGGCAGAGAAATTCTGCTCATTAATCTCAAAGGCACTTTTTTCGCAGTAGAAAACGACTGTCCGCATCAGGGCAGTCCTATGAATGCCGGGGTCGTTAAGGACGATTACATCTCCTGTCCGCGCCATGGTTACCGCTACAAACTACGCGACGGTCGTTGTGTAGAACATCCTGATTACCAGCTGCAGGTATTTCCGGTTCAGGTAGTCGGCGACGACATTATGATCGAGCTTGAGTAAGAGCTCAAGCAGGTGATTCTGCTTGCAGGTGATGAAGCCTTACGGAACCGCATTTCGCTGATCCCGGTCAGTCAGAAAAATTTACCGTTGCTCAAAAATAAATTGAAACAAACTGAATACGGACTGCGTCTAACAGATACACAAGGCGCACGGAAGAGATGAGTCAGACCAGTTGAATGCTGCAAACACAAGAAGCATGATTCATGTGAAAGCCGAAAGCCTATCCAAACAATGAAAAGGAGACTGTAATGAACACCGAATTCGTACGCTTCAACAACGATCTGGCTAGCAATGAGGAACTACGCAATGAATTGATGTCTACCGGCGCTCAGGACATCGCATCGGCAATCGAGTTTGCCAACACAAAAGGCTACAATATCGCTAGTTCAGACATTATCGGCGAAGATGGGCAAATCTGTGATGAACTCCTCGACGGTGTGGCTGGCGGAAAAGGCGCAATATTTGCCGGCAAATGGAGAGTTCTTGCTACCTGGTAATAATGCGCCCAGTACACTCGGCGTCTCGTCGGCTTTCTGAGCCCGGAACACCGAAAAATACGAAATAAGACAAAACGTCAACGGGCCGGGGATAATTCCCGGCCCGTTGACGTTCCATCACTCGAGGTAGAGAACCATGACTGACGCACCCCATCAGAATGTTGCGCATATCAAACGCTTTCTTGAACTTTTGGAAGGGGATCCTGACTTCCGCCGAGAGGCCATGGCAGATCCATCCGGCCATCAGCAGCTCCTTGATAAAGCAGGGATCAGACTTCCGGCAGCAGCGCTTGCACCGTTCTGGGATCTGCTCGAAAAAGACGATCTGCTATCAATGGGCAGGGAGGAGTTGAGCCAAGAGATTCAAGACCATTCTCTCGGTCAGGAGTGGATAGAGTGGACCGACGCGCGCACGGCCCAGCGCGATGCATGCCTGTCCGAATGGGAATCGACCGGTAACCGGCGGCTCGATTTGTGGCGCACACGGCAGCAGGCGCGAGCTGTCAGTGAATCATTTGATAAAAACGAAGCCCGCTCAATGATATTTCCCCTGTTCGCGTTCGAACTGAGCAAGGGCTGTTCTATGCAGTGCTGGTTCTGTGCACTGGCCCCTCCTCCGCTTCAAGGTAATTTTCTTTACACCCCCGACAACCGCCAACTCTGGGGTGACATCCTCGTAACAGCCCGGACGCTCTTCGGCGACGGGTGCAAGGTGTCTACCTGCTATCACGCAACAGAACCGTCTGATAATCCGGATTATTTCAAATTCATGCGCGACTTCCATGCCCACTTCGGGATGATTCCACAGACCACTACCGCCGCGCCGCTGAGAAACCGGGCATGGACCGACGAATTACTCTCGTTCCGGGATGAATGGCCGCTCATCGCAGATCGCTTTTCGGTGCTGAGCCGTTCCGTGCTGCAGCGCATACATCAGGAATTCACCCCGGAAGAGCTGCTCAATGTGACCCTGACCCTGCAAAATGAGGGTGCCCTCCGTGAGAAGATTTCTTCCGGACGGACGCTGCACACCCCGTGCTGTACTGCCACGAGACTGGATCAGTCTGGGTCTGGACCTGAGCCTGTATCGACGCCGCGACTAACCATCGAGTGTACCTGCGGCTATCTGGTGAATATGGTCGATCGGACCATCAAGCTGATCAGCCCCTGCAATGCATCAGAGCGGTGGCCGCTGGGGTACCAGATCCACCTGGAAGGGGCATTCGAAGATGCTGCCGGCTTTCGTGTGTTCATAGAGCGGAGTATTGACGAATGCATGCCGGCAAGCTTGAAAAACGATCTACTGCTTTCCTTCCGTGCCGATCTCGTCTATGAACCGGGCGATGTCGGCTTCACGCTGATCTCCCGCTATACCCGTCACGAAATCAAAGGAAACCGTCATATGAGATTGCTGGGTGATTTGGTACAACAGGGGAATCTTTCCGTTAACGATGTAACCGCCAGGCTGATCGAAACAGGTATGCCGGCACTCAGTGCAATCTCATGGCTCAACCGGCTTTATCAGAGCGGATTCTTCTCGGAGCACTGGGCCGCTGCGCTGAACAGATGACATCATGAGCACAGCAACACCGGTGACCGACTGAGAGCAGCACCTCAGCCAATAGCCCCCCAAGTATCTTCCATCGCAGTACCGATTAAAGCTCCACGTAACACAGCAGATGCACTGCCAGGTGTTGCCACACCCCGAAGAGTTGTTTTTATATATTTTTTGTGGCACTCTTGCCGGCAGCTAAGAATCTGCGGGAGGATCCTCGAAGATGGGTGAAGACATACGAAATCAGATCAAAGAACTTCTTAAAAAGCACAATGCAGTACTGCTGGCGCATAATTACATGCGCGATGAGGTGCAGGAAATCGCCGACATCACCGGCGATTCTCTGGCGCTTTCAATTGAAGCGGCCAAGACAGATGCGGATGTAATTGTTTTTTGCGGCGTGCATTTTATGGCCGAGTCGGCTGCGATCCTGTCGCCCGGTAAGAAAGTACTGCTGCCGCGTGCAGACGCCGGTTGTCCGATGGCCGACATGGTCACTGCCGAAACACTGCAACAGTTGAAATCTGAGCATCCCGGTGTACCGGTGGTGACCTATGTCAACTCTTCGGCTGAAGTCAAAGCTTATTCCGATATCTGCTGCACCTCGGCCAATGCTCTCAAAGTTGTCAGATCCCTGCCGGCAGAGGAACTGATCTTTGTGCCGGACCGTAATCTGGGGCGCTGGGTGGCAAAGTTTGTCCCCGAAAAGCGCTTTATCTTTTGGGAGGGGTATTGTCCTACACACGAACGGATGACACTACAGGCGGTTCTTCAGAAGAAACAAGAACATCCCGATGCACTCTTTATCTGTCATCCCGAAAGCGCCCCGCAGGTCTCGGCGCTGGCCGATCATGTCTGTTCCACCAGCGGCATGTATGACTACTGCCGGACAAGCTCCGCCAAAAAATTCATAATCGGTACCGAAGCAGGTATTCTCTACAAGCTGCGACTCGACAGCCCGGATAAAGAGTTCCGCCTGGCCTCTCCAGCTCTGTTCTGCCCCAATATGAAGCTGACCTCGCTGGAGGATGTACTGCTTTCTCTTCAAACACTTTCACCGGTTGTGACCGTACCCGAAGAGATCCGCCTCAAGGCCAAAGGGGCTCTCGATCGGATGCTGGCAATTCCGCGCGACTGAACTCAGAGAACCTACGAACAAAAACAGCAAAGGCGGCCGGTCGGCCGCCTTTGCTGTTTCACCCTTCGACTCCGCTCAGGGCATCGCCCCTCACCCCGCCCCCCTCGCCATCACTTCGAACAGTTCATCCAGTGATACGACCGACAGATCGGCCAAATCCGGCCAACGGAAAGTTCCGCTGCTGTCAACATGGATGGTAGCGGTTCCGGCTGCTCGCCCGACCTGCAGATCGAACAGGTAGTCGCCTACCATCACCGTTTCGTCCGGCACGCTATCCCAGACAGCAAGCAGCTTTTCGATCCCTTCCGGGTGCGGCTTAGGCTCAGCCTCAGCTCGACCGAGAATATGGTCTTCGCTGAAGTACCCTTTCAGGCCAATCTGCTCAAGCGTATGCAGCGCAATTTCACGTGTGTTGCGGGTCAGAATGCCGACCTGAGCGCCCTGCTGGAATAAATGCTCGAGCAGCCGTCCGGAACCGGGCGCAGCGGCAGTTTTAGCAGCCAGTTCGTACTCGATCTCGATCAGACGGGCGTGTCGTGCGGTCGCTTCGTCCGCAGGAAGTGAAGCAAGAAACTGGAGGATGTCGGCGTCGCTTTCAGACATACCGAGCGCACACCTGATGGCCGGAAAATCGTGAACCGGAATCGTCAGAGTTCCGTCCAGATCGAAGATCCAGCAGCGCCGTGCGAGAATGTGATGGTAGATTGTCATGTCGGCAGAGTACCTTTTTTATGCTATTCAGGCAACGGCTGATTGCTGCAAACACTGAAACCGATCGGAGTACCGTGTCAAGTTCTTGCGCTCATCCGGAGTTTTGTCTATAGTTCCGACTCTTCGAAATTATGAGACATTGCGTCACCAAGGACTATCACCATGCAGCATGTTCTCGATATCGCCATCGGCACCGTTACGATGCGCCCCTACGTTTTTGCCTTTTTCGGCGCTTTTTTGCTGGCCTGTGTTCCGCATGTCGGCTGGCGGCGAACTCTCATATTCACCGTTTCCGGCTATCTGATCGCCTTCAGTTCCGAGTGGCTCTCGATTAACACCGGCTTCCCCTACGGATGGTACTATTACATCGACGCCACCAGCAGCCGGGAGCTCTGGATCGCCGGGGTACCATTCTTCGACTCGCTCTCCTACGTTTTTCTGGCCTACTGCAGCTATGCCACGGCCCTGTTTATCCTCTCTCCGCTCAAAGCCTGGCGCTGGAACGTGATGACGCTGGAGACCCGCTCCATCAGGCGCTCTTTTTCGGCACTGCTGCTGGGCTCTTTCCTGCAGACCTTTCTGGATATCATCATCGATCCGGTGGCACTTCAGGGGCGACGCTGGTTCCTGGGACAGATCTACGGCTACCGTGAACAGGGTATCCACTTCGGCGTGCCACTCTCCAATTACGGTGGTTGGCTGCTGACCAGCTTCTGCCTGGTGGCCGCTTTCCAGCTGATTGACGCCCGCCGCTGTGACAGTGCGCCGCCGGGCGTCGTTACGCTCCCCTTCCGTTCATTGTTGGGACCGATCCTGTATCTTTCGGTGCTGATTTTTAATATCAGCACCATGCTGATCATCGGTGAGCGCTTTATGGCGCTGTGCGGCATCCTGATCTACACACTGCCGGTTCTGATTGTCACAATTCTGGCACTGAGGCGGGTAAACCGTTATTCAAAGGAAGAGCTGGGGGAAAATCTGCGCGACTACCCCTGGTCGATAGCCGGCAGGGTGTTAAAGAAGGGGAATCAGACGCCGTAGGGCGGATGTCAGGCTCTGCGATGCTCGGCGGCTGTTACCGGACAGTCGCACCAGCTGCGGGATGATGCGCGGTTTGCGCAGAATCGTCAGCAGGATCCGGGCAGGGCGGATACGCAGGCTGCTGTCGCAGAATTCATCCAGCGAAAAATCAAGTTCTTCATCGGCTGGGTCACTGACAGAGCGGATGGCAATCAGCGGAATCCCGTTCTCAGCAGCAATCCGGGCTATAGCGGCACTCTCCATCTCGACTACCGCACAGGGAAAGTCATTATTAAGCAATCCGGCCAGCCACCGTTTTGACATGACAGACGATGTGCCGACAAAGGTGCCCACGCAGACACGAAAAGAATCTGCAGCACCTTCTAACGCGAAACGCTGTACCACCGGCGGAATTTCCACCGCCACCTGCTGGACACCGCTTGCAGCAGCCTGCAGCAGGGTCGTCGCTACGACTACGCCTCCAACGTGCAGCTCCGGCGCGATCCCGCCGCAGTAACCGGCCGAAATGATCAGATCGGGCCGATTAGCAGCTACAAGCGCCTGCGTTGCCCGGGTGGCGTTATCAAAGCCCATGCCGGATTCCAAAAGCAGAAACTCATGTCCTGCCGATTGAATGCTCAACGCCTTGAAACCGCCAATCTGAACGGCAACTCCCGGTCCGAGACAGCTTCTGACGGCCCTGAATTCCTGCGGCAGAGCGGTAATAATCGCGATGTTCATCGTGTAAACTCCCGCCGGAAATGTACACGCTTTGTCCCCGCCCTGTAAAGCACCACGTAATTGCGAATGGAGAAGAAATCAGAGATGGGCATATCATTACATCCTTCAACCGTCACCATGCCGCCCATGGCCTCGCCGTTCCCTTCGATTATTGACTTTCTCTGCAACCGCTTTCCGCTCGTCGCACGGGAAATATGGCAGCAGCGGATTGTCGATGGCAAGGTGTGCGGCGAAGATGGCAATCCGATCACGGTGCAGAGTGCCTACCTGCCGCAGGGTCGTCTGTTTTACTTCCGGGAGGTAGCAACGGAGCCGCTGATTCCGTTTGCTGAAAGCATCCTGTTTCAGGACGATCATCTGCTGGTGGCCTGCAAGCCTCATTTTTTGCCGGTCACACCGGGTGGCCGTTATGTACAGGAATGCCTGTTGAACCGCCTGCGCCGCAGTACTGGAATCGAAACGTTGGCACCGCTGCATCGCATCGACCGTGAAACCGCCGGAATCGTCCTGTTTTCGGTCAATCCCGGGACTCGCAGTCGCTACGCGGAACTTTTTCTGAAAGGGAATATCAAAAAAAACTATCGGGCAATCTCTGCCGCTCTACCACCTCCCGGAGAAAGGGAGTGGCAGGTAGAAAACAGGATCGCGCGAGGAGAACCATGGTTCCGGATGGCGGTAGTGCCGGGCAGGGTAAATGCCCGCTCGATGATCTCACTGCTGGAGATGCAGCACAATCGTGCCTTGTTTCACCTGCAGCCGCACACCGGCAAAACCCACCAATTGCGGATTCATCTGAGCGGACTGGGATACGGGATAGAACACGACCGCTATTACCCGCAGTTGCAACCGGAACGCGCTGATAACTTCCTGACACCACTGCAGCTCCTGGCAAAATCCGTGCATTTCCGGGATCCACTGAGTGGGGTCGAACGGGAATTCTGTTCTGAACGGGAGTTGATGTGGTGAGTTCCAAACGTAAACGCCCCCACTGAGATAACCAGCAGGGGCGGTTTACGTTCTGCGACCTGTTCTCAAAAACTAGCCGAGAATCGCCTTCATATCAGCATCGACGGTTGTGATCGGTGCGATGTTGAAGTTCTCAACCAGGAAGTTGAGGACGTTGGGGGTGATGAAAGCTGGCAATGATGGTCCCAGTTTGATGTTCCTGATGCCGAGGTGCAGCAGCGAAAGCAGGATGACAACCGCTTTCTGCTCGTACCAGGAGAGAATCATTGAGAGCGGCAGGTCGTTGACGCCGCATTCAAAGGCACCTGCCAGAGCAACAGCGATCTGGATGGCCGAGTAGGCGTCGTTGCACTGACCGATATCCAGCAAGCGCGGGATGCCTCCGATGGTGCCAAATTCCATTTTGTTGAAGCGGTACTTACCGCAAGCCAACGTCAGGATGACAGTATCCTGGGGAAGTTTTTCGGCGAATTCGGTGTAGTAGTTACGCCCCGATTTGGCACCGTCGCAGCCGCCGATCAGGAAGAAGTGCTTGATGGCGCCAGATTTTACGGCAGCGACAACTTTGTCAGCTACGCCCAGCACGGCATTGTGGCCGAAACCGGTCAGGATTTCCTGGCCGGGATTATCTTCAAAACCGGGCAGTTCAAGAGCTTTGTTGATAACCGCCGAGAAGTCCCAGCCGTCAACATGTTTTACATCCGGCCAGGCGACCAGACCCCAGGTATAGAGACGGTCTTTGTAGCTGTCGGACGGTCTCTGGATGCAGTTGGTGTTGAAGATGATCGCACCGGGGAAGTTGACGAACTCGGAAGCCTGATCCTGCCAGGCGCCGCCGAAGTTGGCAACCAGGTGCGCGTATTTTTTCAGGCCGGGATAGCCGTGCGCCGGCAGCATTTCGCCATGCGTATAGACGTTGACCCCTTTGCCTTCGGTCTGTTTGAGCAGCTCTTCCAGCATCTTCAGATCGTGACCGGTTACCAGAATGGCTTTACCTGCTTTGGTGCCGAGCTGCACTGCCGTCGGGACCGGGTGACCGTACGTATCGGTATGAGCGGTGTTCAACAGCCCCATGACGGTCAGGTTCTGCTTGCCGCATTCCATCGAAAGACCGACATAATCCATCAGTCCCAGATTGGCGTCGGTTGTGGCTGCCAGCGCTTTCTGGAAAAAGGCCATAACGTCATCATCGGTTTTCCCCAGGATCATGGCATGATCCATATAGGCGGCCATACCCTTCAGGCCGTACATCAGAATCTCAATAACGGAGCGGATATCTTCATTGCTATGCTGGGCGTTAATGCCGTAAGCCTCGCCCTGCGTGGTCATGCCGGCCAGATCTGCTGCCGGTTTCCAGTCGGCAACCGCACCGCTGATCGTTGCGCCGGAAGCAGCTTTCGCTTTTTCCTTCAGAGCGTAGCACTGGGTGATCATTGCGCCGATACGGGCCGCTTCAAAATCTACGTTGGTAACGGTCGTAAAAAGCGCTTCGATTGTGAACCGGTCGATCTCGGCATTGCGCCCCAGTTTATCGGCGTACAGTGCCAGGCTCTTCAGGCCGTAGAGCAGATGATCCTGCAGTATCGCCACTTCCGGCTTCTTGCCGCATACTCCCGAGATGTTACAACCGGTACCGTTTGCTGCCTGCTCGCATTGATTACAGAACATTTCCATGTGTGATTCCTCCCTGTGTTTTTTGTATTCGAGTCTGCTCGAATGAAAATCGTTGCTTGGTGAGTGGATACTATAGCATCTTTTGCGGAGATAACTTGACGCTGGTCAATAATATTCATTTAGAGAAGCGTCGGCAGAGATTGTTCTGCCGGTCTCAGACATACTTTCCAGCATGGTACGAACTGCGCACGTACGGTCCGCTCTCTACATGGCTGAAGCCGAGTTGCAACGCTTTCAGCCGCAATGATTCGAATAGTTCCGGCTGAATATATTCCTGCACCGGGTAATGATTGCGACTGGGCGCCAGATACTGCCCGATACTGAGATAGGAACAACCGACATTCCGCAGATCCTCACACGCCGCCAGCACCTCGGCAGCTGTTTCCCCCATTCCCAGCATGATGCCTGACTTGGTGCGGATTTCCGGCGCCAGTTCAAAACAGATCTGCAGGACATCCAGCGAGCGTCTGTAATCAGCACCGCTGCGGATCTGGTACAGGCGCGGCACCGTCTCGACGTTGTGAGCAATAATATCCGGCTGCGCCGCAATTACCTTTTCCAGGCTGCTCCGGCTCCCCAGGAAATCGGGAATCAGCAGTTCAACGCGAGTCGCCGGAGAGGCTCTGCGAATAGCGGCTACCATAGTGGCGTAAAGTTCTGCACCGCCATCCGGCAGATCATCGCGGGTCGGGCTGGTAATCACGACATGCGACAATTTCAGTCGGGCAACCGCCTCAGCCACCCGCGCCGGTTCATCGTAATCGACCGGCAGTGGAGCGGTCTTTTCCACGTTGCAAAAGGAGCAGAGCCGGGTACAGGTGCGCCCTAAAATAAGGAAAGTGGCCTGACCGCAGGCAAAGCATTCCGAGATGTTGGGACAGAGCGCTTGCTGACAGACGGTATTCAAGCGCAGTTCACCCAGCAGGTGCCGCATCCCGTTCTGCTCACCCGGATTGGCTCTCTTGCGCAACCATTCCGGTTTTCGTTGAATGTTCACAACGCTTCCCCTTTCAGATTCCACAGTTCACTGGAATATTTTTGCACGCATAGTACGTCCCGCTCTGCCTGCTCCCGGTCAGACAGGGTATCGCTTTCCAGCTTCACGTCAAAATAGTCACTGAACGCAGATGCAATCTCACGCGCCAGATGTTCCCTGCCTGCTGTGACACCGCACTCGGCCAGGCTGGTCGTACCCTCAGCACATGCGGGAGATTGATCCCGCATATACGATAATCCGGTCATGGCACGATTGTGCAACGGGATCGAGCCATGCTGAAAGATGGCTCCTTTGACTCTGCGCTGAGCGTTGCCGCCAATCTTACGGCCAGCGGTAAGGATATCGAAACTCTCTTTACCGGCAAAACAGAAGGGGGTCCGTTCACCAAAACGTGTCCCTTCAGGTGCACCATCGATGGCGTAGACGACGTCAAGTCCCAAACGACGGTAGAAGGCCAGCAAAAAACCGGTCAGCACACGGAATGAATCCTTGATTGATGAAGCCGGGGGGATCTGTGAAGGAGCGCAAACCAGAGAATAGGTCAACTCTTCCGTATGATAGATCACGCCGCCACCGGTCACCCGTCGCACGATGGCAACACCGACGGCCCGGCAACGTTCCAGGTCAAGCACTTCGGCAGCGTTCTGGAAACGCCCCAGCGATAGTGTCGGAGGATTCCAGCCATACAACCGCAGGACAGGGGGGGAAGTCGCCGGGTCAAATGATCGCAGCAGCGCCTCATCGATGGCCATATTATCCGCTCCGGGAAGCGGCGGGCTTACGATGATGCGCCAGATTGGTGCAGGAGTAATCATAATGCTGCAACGGTGCTCATAATTTTTTACCAGGAACAGCAGACGTTCTGCTCTCGGGCGGCCTTGGTTTCGTCCAGACGAGAAACCGGCATGCTCAGCGGTGCGTCGTGCAGCGCCTGGGGATTTCTTTCGGAGGTCTGCGCCGCTTCGATCATCACAGCAATAAAAGCATCCATGGTGGTTTTGCTCTCCGTCTCGGTCGGCTCGATCATGATCGTTTCTTTGACGATCATCGGGAAGTAAACCGTCGGAGGGTGATAGCCTCTATCGATCAGGAATTTGGCGATGTCGATGGCGTGCACGCCATGCTCCAGCTGTTTGGATGCCGACAAAACACACTCGTGCATGCAGGTCATATCGTAAGGAAGATCGTAATACGGCTTCAGCTTTTCTTTGATGTAGTTGGCATTCAGTACGGCCTGCTCGGAAACCCGGATTAATCCCTGGCCCCCCAGCATGATAATATAAGCGTAGGCTTTGGCCATAACGCCGAAGTTGCCGAAGAAATTGGCCGTGCGGCCGATGCTCTCCTGATTACTCGATTCCAGCAGAAGTTTGCCGTCATCATTCATAACAATGCGCGGTTGCGGCAGAAACGGGATCAGCGCGTTCTTGACGCCGACTGGCCCGGAGCCGGGACCGCCGCCATGAGGGGTGCCGAAAGTCTTGTGCAGATTGACATGAATCACGTCGAAACCGACATCACCCGGCTTGACCTTGCCCATGATGGCGTTAAGGTTGGCGCCGTCGTAGTACATCAGCGCATCGTGACTATGTGCAATATCGCTGATCTCCTTTATGTGCGGATTGAACAGCCCGAGCGTATTGGGACAGGTCATCATGACCGCTGCAACTTCATCCGTCATGGCTTTCTTAAACAACTCCAAATCCATATCGCCATACGACGCATTCGGAACAGCTTAGGCATTCGATGATTCAGATTATGCAGCCAATTCTTGCAAAACTTCTGGATGCCGCGTAGCCACTTTCAATAGTGTTGCAGCGGCTCCAGACGGCATTTTTCGACCTTGCTCCCACTCTTGAAGCGTGCGTACTGAAACACCCAAAAGCTTGGCAAATGGTGCCTGAGATAAACCGGTTGCAGCTCTTGCAACTGCAACTTGTGCTTTTTCTGCTGCAATGAATTCATCCTTTTCAACTGTTCCGTCGCGTCTCAAAATTACACGACGCATAGACCCATCCGGCTGTGGTGTGAATTCGGTTTTTCTAGCCCATTCACCCCGTTTCATATCCTGCAAAGCCTGCATTAACTCTGCATTCAAATCTCGCTTATTTTCCCATTCAGCCAGTTCGTTTTCGGATAGTGTAGCCATTTTCAAAAACCTCCTTGAGGCGTTTTAACAGGTTGGGATCGATGTTCTCCTTCACATTCTTTGCGTACATTGTAACCAGCACGATTTCTCCTGAATTGAGACACAGAAAATAAATGATACGCACTCCACTTCTTTTTCCTCGTCCCTCAATAGCCCATCGCAGCTTACGACAACCGCCTGAACGGGAAATCACGTCTCCAGCGTCAGGGTTAGAGGTCAGATAAAGCTGAAAGGCCGCAAATTCGTCGTCATTAAGATACTTGTCGCGAACAGTTGCAAATGGATGCAATTCTATAAATGTGTGCATGGCTACAATGTACGTCCAAGGCGTATAACGGTCAAGTGTATTATTTCGGCTTATTCATTCAGGTCTTTGGCAGAAATCGCCATTGCCAAGACAAATTCCTTCAACATGCTGAATTCACTTGGCTTCAGGTTAGCCAGAGTTTTTAATGCGGGCCACTTTTCAATTTCAAATGGCAGCGACCAATTGAAAATTTCATCATATTTTTTGCGCAAAGTGTTGACGAAGGCAATTTGAGATGGAAGCATGAGAGCTATCTGAAAATTTTCCTTATTGAGAGTGCATATTGATTTACCCATGCTGTTTTGAATAACAATGCTTGAGGTGGCCGGGGTTAGTGGGACAGCCTGAAGGTTTTATAAGCAATGTTTCGTATGTGTTGTAGTTTCAGGCATCAGGCAGCCTGCTTCAGTTGTTCGAGTCCTTGGAAATAAGCCTCATT